>SMTZ1_10004855_pt1 | contig 14356 bp, 11 predicted proteins | sample DeeMarSWOR136_30_FD_25667 | JGI IMG/M metagenome (IMG submission 25667) | reverse complement strand
CCCAATTTCATCGCCCTCAAGGACAACAGGGGCCTATAGTGGATTGATCACTATAAGCCCCGACATAATGCAAATTCATCAGCTAACTATTTGCCTTGAAGCCATTCTGGTTATAGTTATGGGTACAGGCCCTCATCAAGCCATCCACCTGCAAGTACAGCAAAGTCTAAGAAGTTAACCTTACAATCGAAAGGTTCGGCAATATCGCCTGCCGGTCTAAGCGCAGGAATGCACCTGGGCTGATAAAGCAGGATATGATCAAAGTATACAACACCAGCACCACCAGGCTGCGGATTGTTCCTGTCACCGAAGCCTATATAAATCTTCTGGACATCAGTTAGGTCAACATCGGTAAAATCGTCAAGGTCGATGTTCCACTCCTGCCAATCTTCCAACTTCAGGTTCAGGTCAAACAGACTGCCGCCATATATCACCTTCTCGCATTTTACCACGCTATTGCTGTCACTATCTTCCAGAACCAGATACATCTGCTCATCAACATTGTCTGCATTGCCGTAGATGTATAGTGTCAGTGCCTTAATGCCTTCCAAGGTCCAGTTGCTGCGGATTCCAAGTCCCGAAGTGCTCGCTTCGATCTCCGAATAATAGGGCGCACCATAGGTAAATGGAGTATAACCGGGAACATAAAGTGTAACAATACCGTCGTTGTCGTATGCAAATTGCATCGCCTGCGAACCCTCATGAATCGGACCTGGAGGATTATCAGGAGGGACATCAGGACCGGTCGTTCGAGGATCAATTTCAGTCGAAACGGTAATATTGGAGCCGGAATTGGCGTACGGTGTTCCGGTATAACCATCTCTCCACACAACCTGAAGGTCGGATCTCGTCGTATATTTCATCCACACGCCACTGGTAAGTCTGGCCGTAGTCAAGAGTGCCCGGGTCATAGGTCGTACCTGCCGGTGCCGGCACAACCTTCTTCATAGACCCCTCTTTGCCAAACCACAGCTCACGTGAGGTCGCGAACGCTGCCTCTACCCAGCTAAGGTCGGCATTTACGTTCACCTCTGTTGCACCGTCGGCAGGGCTGGGATTAACTGCTACCGGGCCGTCGGAGACAGACGAGACGCTGTCAAAGGTAACATGGTAGCCGACCGGCACGGCGTTCTCATTTATGCTAAAGATACCGCTCTTACCGCTGGCATAGACGCCGTCATTAAGACCGGATCTCTCCCAGGGATCATTACCGCCCGTGTCCACCATTGTCGGGGTCCTCGCAAGCAAGGGGCCACCTTTGTACTCATAGATACTGCCCGTGACGTATACGGGGTCTGACCCGACCACGTCCAGCTCAAGATAGCGGCTTTTGTCATGAATGCCGGGCACTGGAACCTCCGGCTGAAAGGTCTCCATAATCTCATCATCATTCATAAAAATCTTCAGGATTTCAATTCTGGCGTTGGCCGGGCCGTCCTCCCAATGATAGATCAGGATGTAGGCACCAGTGACAACCATACCGGGCGCCACGCCGGTTATGGAACCATCCGGGTCGATGAACCAATCTGCCCTGGCCGCCACACCGAACATATTGCGAGAGGCATCGCCGGTGATATTGACAACCGATGCGACGCGGACGTCGCTGAAATTTTCAGTTGAACCGAAAGCCATCCCGAACGCTGAGCCATAGCTGCCGCCGCCAAGATCGAAGGCGGTGGTCTCATCCAGGCCGAGGTAATCATCTTCAGCGGGGCCGTCCTTGATCGTCGCGCTGAACGTACTGGTCACGTCTGGATAGCATCCGAACGTCCAGGTTGTCAGGTCGAAATCCATGCCGTCGAAGGTCTCCTCCCAGTTGGCCTGTGCCGTTCTGCTTACCGACACAATCAATCCGACTACTGCACAAATTGTCAATAATTTTGTCATTTTCATGGACATAATAATCCTCCTTCCAAAAATCTAAAACCTTAATCCAACATTTGCTATTTAAACTGTTTTGATATACTCCTGCACACTTGAAGCTATATTATACCAGAATACTCTTTAATTTTCCACAATCATGATCAAAATTAGGGTTTATTTCAAAAAGTTTTTGAGGGGACAATTCACTAAAGACGCACTCCTTGTGTATGACTATGTAAGGGATAATTAGGTTGTGATTTGGGTACAGCGGTCTGAAAATCCGTGTTTCGGCGGTTCGATTCCACTCCTGTCCATTTGATAAAGCTCTGTTAGTGAAGAACTTACAGAGCTTTCACTTTTGACAAAATTCCCCAAAAACAGAGCTCGTGCAAAAGTGCGCAAGAAAGAGAGTATCAGACTCCCACATAAACATGGGGCCAGAGGCTAATATAAGGCCGATTGGCTTCGCTCACGCTGACTCTCATTTGTACGCGATTTTCGTCGAATGGACGAACTCACTCAGATAGCCTCAGATAGCCTGTTTTAAGAATCTGGCCTTGATATATTACATAGTGTAATTAATTGCGTGTAAGTTTAGTTGAAGGTGTGGCGGTCATCCGTCTGGAGCAGAGCGAGTTGAAGCGAAAGTCGGATGACAAAACGAAAAAAATAGGGTACGTTTACCGAAATGTTAGTTGAAATTGGTTCGTACTAATAATCCTTTGGAGCGGCTGATTCGTACGTTGCAGAGCCGTCTGCATCCAATGGGCTGTTTCCACAATGATAAAGCCATGGAAAGGGGCGTCTTCGGCCAACTCCTCCGATGGCAAAAAATTTAACTTACACATAATACTTGACACTATTTAGGAGATGAAAACAGTTGAAAATTGGGGGTGGATTTGGTAGTATAAGCATATTGGAGGTCTGGGGAGGATTGTTTATTATTCTATATCGGAAATTTCTAATAATTTGAAAAACAAAAGATTTTTGCGAAGAACCAAGTGAGGCGGGCAATCAATCAGAAGACTTTACAGGCAATGTTAACGCTTTTGCTTGTTATGATATGTGCAGCTTCTGCCAGTGATATTATGGTGGGAGTATATTACTATCCATGGCATGGGCCGGGGACGGGTGGGCACGGTTTTGGTAATACACTCCGAGACCATCTGGTGCCGAAGCAGGGGCCGATGCTCGGTCATTACGAGAATTCGGACCCTGATGTGATTGCGGCGCATATCAATCAGAGCGTACAGGCGAACATCCATTTCTGGGCGTGCAGTTGGTGGGGGCCCGGAGGTTTTGAAGATAATATTATCAAGAACCATATACTTACGCACGAACAGGCCGGCGACCTGAAGTACTCGATAATGTACGAATCGACAGGGCGGTTGGGGTCATTCGATAATCCCGACTATTCCCGGCTGGTGCCTGATGTTCAGTATTTTGCCGACAATTACTTCGGTAATCCGAATTATCTGAAGATAGACGGGAGACCGGTTATTTTTATCTACCTGACTCGTGTGTATTTCAGAAATCAAGGGGATGCGGCACTTGCAGATTTGCGGGCAGCTTTCCCCAATTTGTATATCGTAGCAGACGACGTATTCGGCCGTCATTACAGCTCAAGCTATGCAAGCAAATGGGACGCTGTCACAGCGTATGATGTTTACGGTCAGACATTAGGCAGTTATGGTTCAACTCAAGCGGCTCTGGATCGGCTGGAAGATATACTGAACGATGCCAAAACGGCCGCCAATAGTGTTGGTGTCGGATTGATTCCATTTGCGTCGCCGGGATTCAACGACAGGGGGGTGCGTGAAGGTCATAGCGGAGCTCCACGGTACTTTGAAGACAATCCTCTATCGCAGGAGGGCGATTTGTTCAGGAGTATGCTGCGAGATGTCGTTGTACCGAAAGTCGATGCACTGGCCGAGAATATGCTGATGGTCACCTCGTTCAACGAGTGGCATGAGGACACACAGATTGAGCCGACAGCGGGGACGGCAGGTACAACCAACGTGGATGATTCGGTTACGGGAGACTATTACACGGAGGGTGACTACTACAGCGATTACGGTTATCTGTATTTGGAGATACTCCGCCAGGAGACGCTGTGTCTGTATGATGCCGACCTTAATCAGGATTGTATCGTAAATTTCGATGACTTTGCGATACTTGCCGGCCAGTGGCTGAAGGTGCCGGGTATTCCCTCGGCCGATATTGCACCTCCGTCTACCGGTGATGGTATAGTGGACTCTAACGACCTTGCTGTTTTAACCGAAGGCTGGCTTACAGCTCCAATGAGACCGTTGCCGGGTGAGGTGAGTAATCCGAATCCGACCGATTTTTCGTTAGGGGTAGATGTAAATTCTGATTTGAGCTGGTCGGCTGGATTTGATGCCATATCATACAATGTATACTTCGGCACGAACAGCCCCGGCACGTTCCAGGGTAATCAGACCGCTACTACTTTTGATCCCGGGACAATGGCTTATAGTACGAAGTACTACTGGCGTATAGATGCGGTCAATAGTTGGGGTAAAACCAGTGGTAAAACCTGGAGGTTCACGACTATGAGTTCTCCGCCGCCTTAAAGTAGTTTATCAACCTGTTCGGCGAGCTGTTTTACGCGGTTGAGGGATTTTTTGAACTGGCCGAGCTCGGAGTCGTTCAAATCCAGCTCAATGATTTTTTCGACGCCTTCTTTTCCGAGCACAACGGGGACGCCTACATAGTATCCTCCGGCATCATATTCAGCATCGCAATAGGCACAGCACGATATTACTGCTTTTTTGTCGGTCAGGATTGCTTCTGCCATTTTTACGGTCCCGGCAGCGGGTGCATAATAGGCGCTGTAGCCAAGCAGATTAACGATTTCGATGCCTCCTTTACGTGTGCGTTCGATTAGCTCGTCGATTTTTTCTTCGTCGAGCAGGTCGGTTAAGTGTTTTCCACCGACAGAAGTAAATCTTGGCAAGGATACCATGTCATCGCCATGACCACCCATGAGGATGCACTTTACATCTTTTACACTTGTGCCAAGCTCAGAAGCAATGAAATAGCTGAATCTGGCGGAGTCCAGCTCACCAGCCATTCCCATAACTTTATTTTTTTCGAAACCTGTGACTTTAGATGCGGCATATACCATCGCGTCAAGGGGATTGCAGACGACGATGATGATGCTGTTGGGTGAATGTTTTATTATTTTTTTGCTGACATCTTTGACAATTTGCACGTTCTTTGCGAGGAGGTCGTCGCGGCTCATGCCTGGTTTGCGGGGAAGGCCGCTCGTTATGATAACGACATTGCTATCGGCGGTTTGTTCCCAGTCGCGTGTGCCGGTGATGGAAGAATCGTAAAGCTGGACAGGGCCGGCCTCGGCGATGTCGAGTGCTTTGCCTTCGGCGAGCCCTTCGACTATGTCGAGCAGTACGATATCACCAAGCTGCCTTGTTGCAGCGATGTGGGCTGTAGTCGCACCGACATTGCCCGCACCGACTATTGTGATTTTTTGCCTTGCCATTTAGGTTTCCTCAACGAATTGTGTTCTGTTGTTATAATTCTTTTGCGTCGGTTCGCCATTCGAGGATGCCGGCTGAGAAGTCCGGCTGTAACTGTACTTCTATTCGCAAAGACTGAGTATTAATCGGATCGAAACTCACGTTATTAAATTTATCTTTTTGCACGCCGTAGCTTCCTGCATTGGGAACCTGTTTCCACTGGTCGCCATCTTTGTAGAGCAGTTTCCAGGACTTGGGGATGCGACAGCCTCCGCTGCTGGTGTCGTCGAAGAAGTAAACATTTGTGGATGAGATTTTCTGTGGCTTGTCAAAATTGTATTGTACCCACTCAGTTGTGTCTTTGTGGGGCCACCAGGTGAAGCGTGGAATGCTCTGGTCATCAGAGCTTTTTGGCAGTGACTTGTCGCTAAGGGCAAGGACAGTGTCAGAGCTCCAGCAGTGCGAGGCGGAAGCGGGTAACGTTTTGGATGGCTGGTTCCACTTATGAGCATCGGGGCCTGTGCCGATTGTGGGGAAGGCGGAGATCCTGAGCCTGGCACAGCCCATAGGTATCAAGGTGACCGTTTCAACGGGTTCATCTGATTTTACGGGGCTTTGCTGTAGCTTTCCGACAAGGCCAAGGTAGTCTTTAATCCATTCGGGAATTTTCTTTGCTTTTGCGTGCAGTTGTATGGGAGCGGCATCGGCTTCAAAGGGCTGGTCGTCATCGGGCCAGGATTTACGAACAATATCTAAAGATACGGATGGGGCATCTTCATGTATAAGCAGGCCATAATTCCAGGGAGTTGTGGGGTGTATCTCCCATGCGGGCCATTTGTCAGTGCCGCCTTGACGGACATATTTTTCTCCAATCTTCAACGAGTATGTTAGCGGACCGCGGTTTACAGAGACGCTGTTTTTATTTTTCTCCCACTTTGTTAGCCAGATGCTCATCTTAAAAGTGATTTTGATGTTGTCACCGTTTTTCCACTTGCGTTCAATCATTATGTAAGAGCGTGGGTGTGCCTTTATTCTTGTTACTTTTCCATTTATTTCTACGATGGGATTCATGGTCCAGCCCGGGACACGCAGATAAAGCGGAAAGCGAACCGGTTTTTGGGTTTTGACGGTAAATTTGATGTTCTCGTCGAACGGGTAATGTGTTGATTCAGAAATCGTTACCTCTGTTCCTTTGCCGACTTTCGCAGTGACCTGTGATGGTGCGTAGAGTACGGCGGCCAGCCCGTTGTCGGGAGTTGCGAGCCATAGGTGCTGGGCATAGTATGGCCAGCCGTGGCCGGCATTGTGCTGACAGCAGCGGTGAATATGCGGATTGAACAGGAGCATAGGGCCGCCATTTTGTAATCCTGGAGATTTGTTGTGCCGGTCGCAGAGAATCATATTCGGAGCGGTGAGGTAATGGAGGGCTTTCAAATCAGGTGTCATTGAGGCGGGCAGTGAGTTGAAGGTCACCTCCTCACAGCGATCGGCCCATTTGGGGTCGCCTGTGAATGTTAGGAGCATTTCGTCGGTGAGCATCATCTCTACCATTGCGCATGTTTCGGCAGCCTGTCGGGGGCCGATGTATCCCTCTCGTGCGTTTTCATCTGCTCCGAACATACCGCCGGGGACCTGGCCGTAGATGCCCATTACAGTCTGATAGTCTTTCTCTGTTGCGTTGAGGTGTTTTGGATCTTTGGATTGCTGGTAAAAAACAGCCGGTCCTCGGAAACACTGGGCGATATTGACAACGTGCCAACTGGCGACGCCTCCTGTCCAGTCGGCGGTGTTGTTGTGGATTTTTGTGCCGAGTTCCAGGAGGAACTTGTCGCCTGTGCGGTTGTAGAGCCAGTAGACACTGGCGAGATTGTCACTCGCCCTCTGGTTCTGCCAGAATGGCTCGAGGAAATCTTCATCGGGGACAGTGAGTTGCCATCGGAAGTATTTTGTCATAAGCTGGATGACGCGCTGGTCGCCTGAGTATTCATAATACGACTGGAGCACGTTGAGCATAATCATGTTGGGCCATACATCCGGCTTTTTGCCACCAATCCGCTTAAGGTTGGAGCGTGGTCCGAAGTAGCCATCTTCGCGCTGGCTTGCGATTGTGGCCTCAATCCATGTTTGTGCCTCGTCGATGATTGGCTTATCAGCAAGCACGTACCCAAGATTGCTGTAACCTTTTAGCCAGTAGGGGACCTCTTCCCATGGACTGTGGCCCTCGCCTTTGGGGCTTAGCCATGCGTTGTCTTCCTTTTTTAGGAATCGGCTGATTTCAAGCAGGTGGCCTGTAAAGCCTTCAGCCTCCAGTTCAAGCTGTTTCCGAACCCAGCCCTGTGGTTTTATTGCACCAACGGGCAGCTTTATAAAAGGGCTTTGTGTCAAGGGCGGACGGTTGCCGACATAGAAACTGTTTGTTGCTTTTACGTTCGGCTGTCGAACAACATCAATAATTTCACTGCAGCCAAGGGAGGCAAAGCAAAGTAGCAAACCGGCACTAAGTAGAGGATACTTAAACATTATGATCTCCTTCAAATTCAGATAATCAACAACATCTCAGGTAAGACCTCAATCGGGTCTTTAACATACCACCGATAAGCCTCACAATGGTGGATAAAACTGCGATTATACGTAAAAAGTAGGATTTTGCTAATAAAAAATGAGGTTTGGTATACATCCAATTCTATTTTATCAGTTATAATCGAGGTTTCTTATGGTATTGAGTTCGGAACGAAATGCAAGATATAAACATTACAGTAGTTTGTGATAATAATTCGTATAATGAAGGATTGGAAACAGGGTGGGGTTTTTCATGTGTAGTAAGGGGGTTTGAGAGGACCATGCTTTTCGATAGCGGGCCGGCCGGGTCTTTACTCGTCAATATGGAAAAATTGGAAGTTGAGCCGGGATGTATAGATACTGTTATTCTTTCTCACATTCATCCGGACCATACAGGCGGATTGGGCAGCTTTCTTGAAAAGAATCCTGATGTAACTGTTTATCTGACGGAGTCATTCCCTAAAAGATTCAAAGAAAAAGTGCAGGGATACGGGGCAAAAGTTGTTGAGGTGGTGCAGCCAATCAGGATTTGTGAAAATGTTCATTCCACCGGTCAGCTTGGTAAATGGATTAAAGAGCAGGCTTTAATTATTCGCACAAAGAAGGGCTTGATAGTGATAACGGGCTGTGCTCATCCGGGTATAGTGAAAATCGTAAATGCGGCTAAAGATTTGTTAAAAGAGGATATACATTTTGTTATGGGTGGTTTTCATCTGGAGTGGGCAGGCAAAGGCAAAATAGAAAAAATCATTTCGACTTTTCAGCAGTTGGGCGTGCGATATGCGGGCCCCAGTCACTGTACCGGTACAAAAGCGAGAAAGCTGTTCGAGGAGCATTTCGGCGAGAATTATATAAATATCGGTGCAGGGAAGGTAATAACTATTGCTAATTTGGAATAAAGCTGGTATAATATAATATGACAGAAGGAGGTATGGATAATATGCCAGCGGGAAATATTAGAGAAGTTGAGCGAGTCGATGACGAGTATATTCCGGCTGATGCCTGCCCGATTTGTCCACAGTGTCTCAAGCCCTGCCATCCGTTACAGGATTACTGCGATAGTTGTGATTCCAACGAGGTTATCAATCCATTGTCATCATATATGCCATTTGTTCGCATTCGCTTCAATATAGGTATGTTCTGCAAGCTGTGGCGAAGAATTTGTTTTGACAAAAATGTATCAACTGTATTACGTCTTATTTATCTGATTATAGTTACTATGGGTGCTCCGATACTTACCATAGTTGGTTTGCCGTTGTTGTTGCTTGGAAGGATTTCAGAGCCAAAACTGCGAGATGTAACAATAATAGCTTTTTGGATTATAGCATTGGTCATACTGATGATGCTTATATATTTAAATCTTTTCAATGGAGCAATTTCGTCTGTTAATATTCATTAGTGCCAAGAATAGGTTTTACATTTTACGAAGGGTATTCAGATGCTTATTGGTTGAATGACAATTGCGATAATGGTGACATGGTAAATTCAGGGACGGGGACAGCCGAGAATAGTGAAATATTTAATAAATGTATTCTTGACAATTCCCGGCTTGTTGTTGATAATAATTATTTATAACTTTTGAATCCAAGAGTACAGAGGGAAGCTGATGCATTTGGTTGTAAAAAAAGGCGATCGTACTATTGAAGAATTCCGGTTCGGGGAGGGGCCAATCTATATCGGCAGACAGCCCAACAGCCAGGTTTTTTTACCTGAGGCAACGGTGTCGCGGCAGCACGCCGTAATATTCATAAGCGGTGATAGGAAATGGATTGTGGAGGACCTTGATTCTGCGAACCAAACGTATCTAAACGGGGAGGCGATCCATAGGGCTGAAATAAAGACCGGAGATCATCTTCGCATATCTGATTTTACTCTGGAAGTATATCTCGAAGATGAAACGGAGACCGATAAACCAACCCATTTGGAAGATACTCTTGTTACTGCTTCAGCTTCTCGCGGCCCTCAGATTATAGTTCGAAAACCTGATGCGGACCATGCCCCTGATATTAAGTTGCCGGCCAAAAGGGTGAAAGATTTCATGGAGGCGACGGAGGCAATCTGCAAAGCAAAGGGGCCTGACAAACTGCTGCAGGTTTTATTGGGTGTTATGCTGAGGCATTTTGGGGGATATCGTGCCTGGTGTGCCTTGAGAAATGAGTCAACCGGCCCGATGACGAGTCACGCGGGCAAGAGCCGGGATGGTGAGGCTGTTGCACTCAGCGATATAAATATTAATGATCAAATCACTCAAGCGGTTGAAAAAGGGCAGTTCTTACTTTTGCCACAGGTTTCAGGACAGGTCGAAGGACAGAGGATACGGTCGGCAATGATAGCACCTATTATGGATCCAACGGGTTGTTTCGGTGCGCTGTATATCGATAATGCTATGGATCATGAGCAGTACAACCTCAGCGATTTGGACTACCTAATGCTGCTTGCAATCAGCACGGCGGCAATACTGGAAAACTTCTGAAACCGGCGAATCCAAGTATAGCGGAACGCCGGAAGCCTATTGCCTTTTGTATTTGCCCATCAGTTGGCCTTCGGCAAGGATGTGTCCTTCCATAGCTTTGAGCAAGTTACTTTTGGTGGCCCCGGCGGCCAGTTCGAGTTCCGTATCGAGGGCGTAAATTTTAAAGAAATATCTGTGTGTGCCGCTGGGGGGACAAGGGCCGCCATAACCAATCCTGCCGAAATCGGTGGTTCCCTGCCTGGCTCCGTTGGGGAGGGTTTTATCAGGGGGGATGTTTTCGTGCAGTTGTGTTGTATCGGCAGGCAGGTTGAACAGTACCCAGTGTACCCATGTTCCCATCGGCGCATCGGGGTCATCACTTATCAGGGCGATGCTTTTAGTGGCTTCAGGGACGGTTTCCCATTGCAGGGGTGGGGAAATATCGGCGCCATCACAGGTGTACTTAGGGGGGATTAAACCGCCTTCTTCAAAAGCCGAACTTGTAATTTTGATATCCATATTTTTGCCTCCTTTCGAACGCAAATGTGTTTCCTCGTTTTTCTTACATGAGCAAAATAAAACTATGAGTACACTATGCAAGATGATAATTTTTTTCAACATAAGATTAGACCATTCACTTTTTTAATTTGCTTTGTTTTGTCTTTTTAGCGGCAAATCCTGTTTTTCAGAAGCCTTTCCGTTAAGGTGAGCGAACTGGTTATAGACTACATCGTTGAACATACTCATCTTTACTTTTACGTACTCATCGTGCCAATAGTCAAGCATTTTGTCTGAGTATGGAACGCCCTGGGGCGATTTTGGTGTGTGGTGCACCAGTTTCTTATCGTAGTATTCGAGTCCGCCGTGCATGTCTTTAAAATTCCCGAATACCCACCAGGAAAGAGCCACCCAAGGTCCTTCCTTCAGGTTTTCATAGTACAGCTCCATTGTTTCGACCGGCGTCGTATAAGTTACGATGTCTTTTGAGTTGGTAGCATCAATCTGGCCGCTAACACCGATGAACCACATCATTGCCTCTTTTGCACCTGCCAGATCAATGGCAGCGAGCATTGCGTGCGTATCGTTCCAGCATTCGGGTAGCCAGGTGGCGGGATCGTTTGAGTTTTTACAAACACGCACATTGAGGCCCTGTGGGTAGTATTTTGTGCGCAAGCGGTGCCATTCGGTTGTGTGTGCACGGACTTTCTCCCGGGGGATGGACAAGTCGGCCGGGTCGAATGGACTGAACCGATGGATCCAGTAGTGATAGACATCAACGCCTATTGCCTGTGTGTTTGAAGGTAAAGCGTGTCGACCATGTTCTTCCACATCCCGGCGACTGGCGGCATAGCAGCCCTTGTAGTCAAAGCCTGTATAGCTGATGAGATTGTACCAGCCGCGGATATGAGCAAAGGGAGTCTGTTTGTCGCGTTTCCAGTAACGGACCCTTTTGTTGAAATCACTGTAGACTTTTTCCAGGCCTTTTGTTCCGAGGCCACAGAGACCTTCATCGCCGAGCTTGACGGCCAATATGTTATTGATTAGACGCCGGCCGGTCGCAGAATCCCCTTCGGGATTATTGAGAGATTTATCACGGTTCAGCCAGAGCTTGTCGAGTATTGCACGGACTTTCTCGTAGGAAGTTTCGGTTGAGTGATTGTGATATTCGGCGAGAATGATTAACTGGCGGTTTTTATAGCAGCGGAGCATTAAGTTAATAATCTCGTCACGGTACTCGGGTTTTCTGGGATAGAGCATGATTGCCGTCGACCATTGGCTCGCAATATCAATCCGGCGGATGTTTTCGTGGTGGTAGGTTTCGAGAGGTGTTCCATCCTTATGTTCCATCAGGTTGTACTCGAAAAGGTATGGAAGGATACCGATTCCCTGCTTCGGGCTCCAGTGACGTATTGGGACATAAGAGTAGCTAACAACATTTCCCTGAACGAAACCCTGTGGCAATTTATTCGCTGAGGGAGAAATGGGCTTTTCTATTTGTGGATTTGCAAGGGCGCTGAGAGAGCCCAGACTAATGACAGCAAGAAGGAAATCTCGCAATATGAACTTTTTCCATTTGCTACACATTTCTTTTACAGGCATTAACGTTGATACAGATTGTTACAGTATAATTTTTTCCTGATCTGTGTCAAATCGAGCGACCTTGCCCTGACGGAGTCCGAGCATACCCATTTGCAAAGCCGTCTGGACATGGTACGCCAGGTCCATCGGACTTAGTGTATCAGTATTACGCGAGCGGCAACAGTCGAGGAATTTTTGCCAGTATCCAACAAAGTCCTCATTGCCATTTATAGCGAAACGCTGAGGCTTTTTCGTTGAGCCTTCGGCGGGAATGAAGACTATATCGTTTTTTTCTATTGTGAGCGTTCCATCCCATCCGCGTATTACTGGTATTCGCTGTCCCGAGCCGCGACGTCCTGTTCCCGGATAATCGTTTGCCTGCGTTCCCAGCATTGCGATAGTAATATTCTCGGGGTAATCGATAAGCATGTTGAACGTGTCGGGTATTTCCCGCTCCTGGTATCGGAACTTTCCACCGGTCGCGACGGCCACGCTTGGCATAGTGACACCGAGCATGTGTACAACAAGAGTAAGAATATGAGGAAAGAGGTCGGTTGAGGGGCCTCCGGCATAGTCCTCATACTTTCGCCATCGGAAGAAGCGGTCTACATCGAATGGACGCTTTGGTGAATCGCCGAGGAAAGCCTGCCAGTTCAGGTCTGGGCCAGGTGTTGCATTTGGATTGTCGACGCGCATGCCCGCTTCGCCCCAGTCACCTACTCTGAAATAACCGCACTCGGCATGAACGGGTTGGCCAATTAAGCCATCCTTAATCAGCTTTTTTATCTGGTGCCAGGCAGGGTCGGACATTCCCTGAGTTCCGAGTTGGAAGACTCTGCCGCTTTTTTTCACTTCCGCGGCAAGGCGTTTTGTCAGCTCAAACTGCCTCCAATGTGTCACGGGTTTTTCGCAGTAGACGTCCTTACCTGCTTTGACGGCATCAATAGCCTGATAGCCGTGTATGTGATCCGGCGTGGAGATACAGACGACGTCTACGTTCGGGTCGGCGAGAAGTTTGCGATGGTCCATATATCCTTTGGCCTTGTAACCGTCAGCGACTTTCTGCAGGCGCGGTTTGTAGACATCACAGGCAGCGACGATGTCTACATTTACATCTTTTTGTGTTTTTAGGTAATGCACGGTCTGAAGGTGGGCATTGCTTCGGCCTCCACAACCGATAAAGCCCACACCTATGCGGTCGTTTGCTCCGGGCACATTAGAAGTGAATTTTTGTGTAGTTGCGCCTACAGCGGTAAGGGCGGCGGCAGCCGTGCCAGCTTTGCGAATGAAGTTTCGACGTGTCATAGAATTAGTTTCATAAGTTCGGTTGTTTTTGTGAGACATATCTTTTCTCCATGATTTACTGACTACGGTTTATCTTAATATTTTTGGTTTTTTTCAGATTTATTTGCTTCTCCAATGCTGATAGAGTTCATCAATCCTTTCATTTTCAACTTTACCGTCCCAGACGGCCACAGCGTATCGCAATACCAGTGGTTTGTCTGATACTACTTTCAGCGGCTCCTTGTGCAGATTTAAAGTGGCTGAAAGATATGCGAAGGGTTTTGTCATGGTAAAGAACGTGGCCGGGTGACGAGGATTCTTCGGGTGGTCGAACATTGCGACGGTAACGGGTTTGCCGTCGGCGTTGGCCGTATAAGCGCACCATTTGGAGCGGAGGAGCCTTTCATCGCCGCGGAATACGGCGCCCGGTTTGCCTTCAGGATTAAGATGCTTGCCAGCAGAATCCATTGATTGTATAAAGCGAACTCCCAGACCGTGATAATGTGAGCCGGTAAGAGTTGCAGATTCGGTTCCCTCGGGTAGTTCGAACTTAGACTGCCAGGTCAGAAGGGTAGCCCCGAGGTCGGTCCCCTGGCAGACATCGATTGTGCGGTGCTCT
>SMTZ1_10004277_pt1 | contig 14360 bp, 13 predicted proteins | sample DeeMarSWOR136_30_FD_25667 | JGI IMG/M metagenome (IMG submission 25667) | reverse complement strand
AGCCGCAAATGCTCGTCAGATTCCTGGGGCTCAAGAGTGCGAGACAGATAAAGACGCTTTTCGTTGTGGCTGCGTTCTCCTCCCTGTTCATCATTTTCCCTTGCTATATGCTGGGGGTATTGGGCAAGGTCTTCTATCCCACCGAGTTCCTCAAAAGGCCGGATCTCTTAATCCCCTCAATGTTGAAGGACATGATGCCGCTCTTCTTTGTGGGATTTTTCCTGTGCGCCGTCATTGCGGCTACCATGTCCACCATGGATTCCATCGTCCTGGTGGCCACCTCATCTGTGGTCCGTGACATTTACGAGAGGCTCATCTTGATACCCAAAGGGGCTGTGATAGATCACGTGAGGATGCTCAAGATCAGCAGGGTTGTGTGTGTAATAATTCTAGCTCTTGGGATTCTCCTGGCCATTAAGCCCCCGGGCATCATCTGGTCCATCTCGGTCTTCGCCGTGGGGTCAATTGCCGCCACCATCACTGCGTCCATACTGTACGGCGTCTTCTGGAAGCGGGCCAACTGGCAGGGATCGCTGGCTTCCATGATCGTCGGGTTCGGGGTGACCATGTTGTGGTACGCCCTGAAGATCAAATTCATGCACCCGTATCTGGTGGGAATGATCTTCTCCCATATTGCCTTTCCCATTTTCGCTCTCATGTTCCCGCCTCCGTCGAAAGAGCTGGTGGAAAGAGTCTATGGGGCGAAGTAGATAGGCGGATGGTGTGAGTCGAGGTCTGAAGTCCTTAGCTTTGGAGATCGGGCTTCGAGAGCGTCAGTCTCATAAAATGGGCCTGAGGATCTCACGAGGGGAAAACTCGTCTCTTCAAGGCGGCGTTTCGATAAGAAACGCGGAAAGAAAGGGGGTGCGATAGGATCTCGAATGGAAGGAACGGAGGAATCTGCAGTGAGTTCAATAGAGGGAGGGAAATCATGAAAAAAGAGATAAATAGAAGGGATTTCTTGAAGTATAGCGCGATCTGTGGGACCGGGGCCGCCATGGGGGCTAACCTTCTCTCTCCCCCGCAGGGAAGGGCAGCCAAGGAGGTCTTCACCATCGCTATGTCCGGGGGATCGTGGGGCGATGGAAACCGGAAGGTGTTTGTGGAGCAATCGGGCTTCGCCGAGAAACACAACCTGGAGATGCAGTACTCCATCCAGATTGAAGGGGTGGCCGTGGCCAAGGGACTCGCAAACTGTAGCAAGCCCATCTTCGACACCAACCTCTGCTTCAATGCCAACTCCGCTAAGCTCTATGATGCGGGCTGCGCAGTGGATCTCAATCGAGACTGGGTCCCCAATTGGAAGGATGTCCGTCCCGCGGCCCATTTTGGGACGTACGCCTTCGGGTATACCTTTGCCATCAATGCGCTCACCTACAACAAGGAAAAGGTCAAGCCCGCTCCGCAGTCCTTTGAGGATCTGTGGAACCCGAAGTACAAGGGCAAGGTGGGAATCCCCTCTTACGGATGGGTGGGGATGTACTGGCTCCACGCCATCAACAAGTATTTCGGCGGGGATGAGGAAAACGTCCAACCGGGCATCGATGGCCTGGCGGACCTGATGAAGAAGCAGAAGCCCCACGTGCCCGATACGGTCGACCTGGTCAAGAAACTCTTCCATCAGGGAGAGCTCTGGCTGATGCCCTTCTGGGATGGACGAACCCGTCAGCTCATCGACGAAGGGGCGCCCGTTGGCTTTGCCTATATCAAGGATATGATGGTGGTGTGTATGACCGCGCCCTGCCTGAAGGGGGTGCAAAACCCAAAGCTCGTCCACGATTTCATCAACACCACCCTCGATCCTGAGCGGCAGGTGGCGCTGGCGAAGATCTTTAAGTACTCAGGCACCAATCGGAAATGCAAGCTTCCGCCGGAGCTGGAGTATATCCATACACCGGAGAACGAATTGGAAAAGGCGGCCAAGCTCGACTGGGTGAAAATCATCAGGGGCATCGAGACGAATATGGAACTCTGGAACAAGAAGGTCTTGGGGGTGTAGTCACCGCCGGAACGCAACGAGGGCATTTGGCCGTCGACCAGTTACAGTAGGGGTGGATTCGTGATCTCCTGGGCCCAATGCCCTCCTCTTCTTTCCTTGTTGGCCTTTCATTATCGGGGCATACAAGTATTTCCACACCAGCGGGAAAGATCGTTTGCGGAAGTGGCAGCGAAAAAATCGGTGAAGTGATTTGAAACGGTCATCCCCTCTCATTTCGTTCCCTGGAAAGTGTGCATTGGGTCTGCAAGGCCGATATGGGGCCATGGGGGGTTGCCGAGTCCATTTTGAGGAATAAAGGGGAGATGAGAAGATGGGGAAAATCAAGATTCTCTGGTGTTGGGCGGCTGTTCCGTGTATACCCGAATTCTTCCCACCGGATAAGGTAGAGCTGGACGTGGTGGGGATGAAGGTGCCTCCTCCCACGGAGGAGGAACTGATGAGGCTCACCGCGGATGTCGAGTTCATCCTTGTCCGAAGGTATTATCAGATTACACGGAATGTGATCGAAGCAGGGAAAAACCTCAAGATGATCCAGAGGATGGGGAGATTAGTCAACGGAAACATCGACCTTGCTGCCGCGAGAGAGCTGGGAGTTCCCGTTGCCGTCCTGCCAATGTCCCTCGATATGGCCGTTGCGGAGCACGTCATCATGTTCATGCTGGCTCTCCCCAAGATGTTAATTCGGGCGCACACCTCCGTTGTGAATGGAGACTATGAAAAATTTGGTCTCACGCCCACGGTGACGACGGAGGCGGGAGGGCTTGCCGAAAATTGGACGCAGCTGCCCGGGGACAACGTGTATCACAAAACCCTGGGAATAATCGGTATGGGGGATATCGGTACCGCCGTTGCGGAGCGGGCGAAAGGCTTTGGGGTGAGGATTCTCTATTACAAGCGCAGACGCTTAGGTGCGGACGAGGAGAGCAGGCTGGGTATTCAGTATACCAGCCTTCAGGATCTCTTAAGGAGGGCCGACTTTGTGTGTCCGCTGGTCCCACACACCGAGGAAACGAACAAGATGTTGGGACGAGATGAGTTCGCCATGATGAAGCCAACGGCCTATCTCATCAACGTATCGCGAGGAGGAGTCATTGATGAGAAGGCGTTATACGAGGCCCTGAGGGGCAACCTGATCGCTGGGGCTGGACTCGACGTCTTTGAGAAGGAACCCACGCCCAAGGACAACCCGCTCCTAAGACTGGATAATGTGATCCTGACTCCCCACTGTGCGGCTACCTGGCCAGGCGGAGAGCCTATTCGTTATGACGTACAACGGGCAAGTGAAAACATCTTCAGCGTGGCCCGTGGGGAGAAACCGATACACGGCACCGTGAATACACCTTAAACGAGAATCAAGGAGAAAATCACTGTGCTGGATTCAAATCCCCTTAGAGGGCTTTAAGGAGAGATCGGGTCGAAGCTTCCCCACACAATTGGTGAAAGGGGGTGAGAGCGGGGCCTCAGGGAGATTGTGCGAAGAAGAAGCGATAGAAACCCAAAAAGGAGGGACGGAAGATGAGTACGAAAAAGAGGGCGATGGATCGGAGGGAATTCCTGAAGTATGCTGGCTACGCGGCGACCATCGGCGGGGGAATGCTTATGGGGGCAGGCATGCCGCTTTCCAGGAAGGCCTCTGCAAAGGCAAAGTTCACCCTGGCAAGGGTCGGCGGTTCTTGGGGAGATGGACTGGTGAAGGTCTTTGTGGAGGGCTCTGGATTTAGGAAGAAGTGGGATGTAGAGGTGGAGTACGCCGTTCAAATCGATTCCGTCTCCGTATCCAAGGGGATAATTAATAAAGAAAATCCCATTTTCGATGTATTCAACTCGTACAACACCGACGCAGCCAAGCTCTACTCCGCAGGGGCGATCGATCCGGATTTGGATCTGAGTGGCCTCAGCAATTATGAGGATATTCCTCCCCAGGCCAAAGTAGGGAAATACTTCGCGGGCTTCCTGTATCTCAACATAGGGCTCTGTTATAACACGAAGTACGTGAAGAGGCCCGAATCGTACCGTGATATGTGGAATCCCAAGTATAAGGGGCGGGTTGGCATTCCGGCCTATGGATGGAATGGAAGGTATTGGCTCCACGCCATCAACAAATTCCTTGGGGGGACGGAAGATAATACGATGCCGGCGATTGAGGCGCTTGGTGATCTGATGAAGAAACAGAAGCCCCTGGTGCCCGACACGGTCGATCTGGTGAAGAAGCTGTTCCATGCGGGGGAACTATGGATCATGCCCTTCTGGGACGGGCGAACCCGCCAGTTGATCGAAGAGGGGGCGCCGGTCGATTTCTTCTGGCCGCAGGATTACCTGGCCCTGTTTCATGGAATGGCAATCATGAATAATACCAAGGTTCCCGAGATCTGCATGGACTTCGTGAACGCCACGTTGGCTCCTCGTAATCAGGTTGAGTTCGTGAAAATCTTCAAGTACTCTCCCACCAACCGTAGGTGTGAACTTCCCAGGGAACTGGAGGGGGTGAAAGTCCCCGAGAAAGAGCTGGAGAAGGCTGCAGACATCGACTGGGTCAAAGTAGTGAATAACCTGGAGAAGAACCTCGAGCTCTGGAATAAGCACGTGCTGGGAGCATGAAAAAAACGGGGGCCGGGAAATATCTCAGCGGCCCTACGCTCCTTTCCTCGACCATACGGTTCCCGGGGAGTTGAGCCTCTGAACGAAAACGGCGATCCGATACTAATCTAAAAGGGGACAACGATGGGTTCAATCTTAGAGGATGTCTATTACTACGACGCTCCCCCCACGAAATTGGTAATTGGCTACGGGACTGTGGCGAAAGTGGCGGAAGAAATCAGGGAGCTTTCCATCTCCCGTCCGCTCATCGTCACGGACCGTGGGGTGAGAGATGCCGGAATTGTGGATAAGCTGCTCGGTGTATTGTCGCCCTTGGAGTTGGCTTATTTCATGTTTGATGAAGTGGAGCCCAACCCCAGAGTCTCTACAGCCGAAAGGGGGGCAGCGATTTACCGGAAGGATGGGTGTGACGGGCTCATCTCCATAGGCGGGGGCAGCCCAATGGATACCGCCAAGGCCATCGGGGTGTTGGTTACGCATCCAGGGTCGCTCTTCGATTACGAAGGGTTGGAGAAGGTGAAATTCCCCATTCCTCCCCATATTGCCATTCCCACTACCTACGGCACGGCGAGCGAGCTTTCTTTTGGAGCCATGATCACCGACCCAAAGCGGAACTTCAAGGCTTCCATCGGGTCGAGGTTGCTCTTTCCAGAAGTGGCCATTATCGATCCAGAGCTAGCGCTCCATCTTCCTCATCGGATTGCGGCTTCCACGGGCATGGATTCACTCACCCACGGGATCGAGACGTATGTTTCCAGGAAGGCCCAACCCATTACTGAGGCGATCTCGCTCCATGCTGTTCGGTTAGTCTCGGAAAACCTAAGGAAAGCCGTTGCTGGAGATCGTGAGGGTACGTTTAATGCGATGCTCGCCTCCACCATGACTGGTTTCTGCGCCCTTCATACCCGTACCGGGGCAGTCCATTCCATGGCCCACACCCTTGGAGGACATTTCGATATCCCCCACGGGATTGCCAATGCCATCCTTCTCCCGCATGTCATGGAGTTTAACCTGGAGGCCTGTCCGGAGAAGTACAGGGAGGTTTCCAAAGCAATGGGAGAGGAGGTGGGGAGACTTTCCCCAAAAGAGGCAGCGAGAAAATCGGTGGAGGCAGTGAGGCGATTGATGAGGGATTTGGACCTTCCTACCCGGCTCAGGGAAGTAGGGTGTGATAGAAAGAAATTTCCCCAGCTGGTCGAAGATTCCCTGAAGAGCGCCAATATGCCCCAAAATCCCCGGGCGGTGACGCCAGATGATATCTTTCAGCTCTTCGTTAAGGCCTATTGATAGGGAAGCAGACAAGGGCAAGTAGACAATGCAGTCAGGAGGTTTTTCAGTGGATAAAATAATTATCGAGACGAAGAAGGCGAATTCAAATCCCATGAATTCACAGGCTACAAAAAAGAATAACATACTCTTTACATCCCAGAAGGCAGCGATAGACCCTGTCGATGGAGAGATCGTCGGAATTGATGACATTAAGACCCAGACGGATCGAGTGATAAGAAACATCTTGGCTATTGTGGAGGCTGGGGGCGGAACACGGAAGGACATCGTGAAAATAACCGTATATCTCAAGGACAAGAAGCACGTGCAAGGGTTGAACGAGGTGTATACACAGTACTTTCCCGACGAATTACCCGCCCGGTCTCTCATTCTCACGAATTTCGCCAAAGAAGAGCTTTTGGTAGAAATGGATGCGATAGCGATCGTGGACTAGTCTCGCAATAGGCGGATTTCTTCTCGTTCGGGAATCAAACACATCTATTGCATAAGAAGATAGGTATCTCCGGATACATTGGTATCCAAGACAGCGTGCTATCTTGCGGGCGAATCTGACGGGGCTGCATCGCCAAAGCGAGGAAACGATGCGTCCGCAGGAGATTTCTCGTGGGGAGCGAACCAATACTTACCATACGGGATCTGAAGACTTACTTTCGGACGTATGAAGGGGTCGTCCGAGCCGTTGATGGGGTGGATTTGGCAGTCCACGAAGGGGAAACGTTGGGGATCGTTGGAGAATCGGGATGCGGGAAAAGTGTCATGGCCCTCTCCATCTTGCGGTTAATTCCCTCCCCTCCAGGGATCATTGTTGGCGGAGAAATGCTCTTCAGTGGCGTGGATCTTCTCAAGTTGAGGGAGTCGGAGATGCGAAAGATCCGAGGGGGCGAGATCTCCATGATCTTTCAGGAACCAATGACCTCCCTCAACCCGGTCTATGATATTGGGGATCAGATCTCCGAGACAATCCGGCTTCATCAGCAAATTTCCAGGAGTGAGGCCTATGACCGAACGATCGAAATGCTGAGGTTGGTTAAGATCCCTTCCCCGGAGAGACGCATCAAAGAGTATCCTCACAAGATGAGTGGAGGAATGAGACAACGGGTGATGATCGCTATGGCCTTGGCCTGCCATCCAAAGGTCATGATCGCCGATGAGCCTACCACCGCTCTCGATGTGACAATCCAAGCTCAAATCCTGGACTTAATCCAGCAATTGAGGGAAGAGGTAGGAACATCGATCATTCTGATCACTCACGATCTCGGAGTGATTGCCGAGAATGCAGAACGCGTGGCCGTGATGTACACGGGGAAAATCGTGGAGCACGCATCTGTCGCCGACCTCTTCCTGAACCCGTCTCACCCCTATACCCGCGGCTTGTTGGAATCCACACCCAGAATGGATATGGATGTCTCATCGACGAAGCTTGCATCCATTCCGGGGATTGTTCCAAGCCTAACGGATCTCCCGTCGGGCTGTTCTTTTCACGATCGGTGTTCAAGAGCACGGGGGGAATGTAGCCAAAGCCAACCGTCTTTCGTTGAGGTCGATCGAGGCCACTATGTGCGTTGTTGGTTGTTCTCCTGAACAGCCTACTCTGAAAGATGCGCCCTTACTGTCAGCCCGGGGAGTGAGGAAATACTACCGGCTCGGGACAGGTTTGTTCTCAGGGAGGCAAGGAATATTGAAGGCGGTAGACGGGGTAGACCTAAGTATCGACAAGGGAGAAACCCTTGGCCTGGTAGGGGAGAGTGGATGTGGGAAATCGACCTTGGGCAGGTTGCTGTTACGCCTCGAAGAACCAGATTATGGGTCTATCTGTTTTGAGGGGGAATCCATCTTGGAGCTCGATCGGAAGAAGATGCGCTCACTGCGCAAAGAGATGCAGGCGATTTTCCAAGACCCTTACTCTTCTCTTAATCCCAAGAAGAGTGTGGATTTTCTTGTTGGAGAACCACTGCTCGTGCACGGTGTCCAAAAGAAAGAGGAAATAAGGGAGAGGATTCTGCATTTGATGGAACTGGTCGGGCTGCGGCCAGAGCACATCGACCGATACCCCCAGGAATTTAGCGGAGGACAAAGGCAAAGGATCTGTGTCGCACGGGCATTGGCGTTGAATCCAAAAGTGATTGTCTGCGATGAACCGGTATCCTCCCTGGACGTTTCAGTCCAAGCCCAGGTACTGAACCTTTTAAAAGAGCTCCAAGAACGGTTCCATTTGACGTATCTGTTCATCTCCCACAACCTCGCCGTGGTGAGATATATCAGCGACCGTATAGCGGTGATGTATTTGGGTAGGCTGGTCGAGATTGCGACGAGGGATGACTTGTACCTGTATCCCAAGCATCCTTACACTCAGGGCCTGCTTTCCGCATCGCCCATTCCCAACCCGCTCCTCAAGAGGGAAAAAATCCTGCTTGAGGGTAATGTGCCCAGCCCCATCGATCCGCCCCTGGGTTGCCATTTCCATACGCGTTGTCCGAAGGTTATGGAAAAATGTCGCAGCGAGGTGCCGGCATTAAAGGAGGTTGAGGAGAGCCACTTTGTGGCCTGTTTTCAATATCCTTGAGGGAAAGGAGGTAACTGACGTGACAAAAGAGATCTTGGCACCCAAAACAGTCTACAAACCGGATACTCCCTATTCTTTAGGAGTAAAGGTGGATGCAGGGAAGCTTTTATTCATCGCAGGGCAAACCCCGTGCGATGTGAACGGGAACACAGTAGGAATCGGGGATGCGACAGCCCAAACCACCCAAGCCTTGGAGAACCTAAAGATTGTTTTGAAAGAAGGCGGAGCGACCCTTGATGATGTCACCCTTTTGAAGGTCTATATGACCCGACACGAGGATATTCCTCAGGTAGTCGAGGTGAGGCGCGAGTATTTCCCCAAGGATTACCCGGCAGTCACCCTGTGCGTCATTTCAAGCCTCGCAAGGAAGGAATGGTTGATCGAGATCGAGGCAATTGCAGTCGTTAGTCAATAGCGAAAGGAGGTGAGAATTGGGGATGCATAAGGTGAAGTTTGCGTTGATCCATGGAAAGGAGGTGAGGTTGGATTAGCGGACACTAAGGAAAAGATGAATCGTTATTTTTAAGTGACAGGGGAGGAGGGATAGAAATGAAGAAACTGTCGATTATTTTCCTATCTTTGATATTGGTCATTGGAATGTTGTCTCTCAGCGGAGCCAAAACTCCCAAGGATACGCTTGTTGTGGCCATGCGTTCAGCGCCGCCTACCCTGGACCCTCATATCCAGGATACCATTCCCACATGGAGCCAGTTGGCGACGGTATATGAACGGCTGGTTACCTTTGATGCGAAGGGAAAGATGCAGAATGAATTGATGACGGACTGGGAATTGGTCGATCCCCTTACATGGAAGATCTATTTGAGAAAAGGGGTCAAGTTCCACAATGGGGAGCCGTTCACTTCCAATGCAGTGAAAGTGACGATTGAAAAATACGTGGATCCGACTTTAAAGACTCCCCAAAATAACCCCTGGAAGAAAAACCTGGATAGGGTTGAGATTGTGGACGACCATACCCTTCTCATCAGAACAAAAACCCAGGTTCGACCCATGCTGAATTGGTTTGTTGCCTTGAATATTATTTCTCCCAAGGCTAACGAAGAGCTGGGGAACAAGCTAGGGGTGATGGCGGTTGGGACAGGACCGTACAAGTTCGCCGAGTATATTCCGAATGATCGTTTTGTCCTGGAGGCCAACCCGGAGTACTGGGGGGAAAAGCCCAAATTGAAGAGAATCGTATTTCGAGTAATCCCTGAGGATTCCTCAAGGCTGGCTGCCTTGGAGGCCGGAGAAATCGATATGATGACCGAGGTCTCCCCGGATCACGTAGGACGTATTCAGTCTAACCCAAACCTCAAATTGATCTCAACCGACACGGTGCGCGTTTTGTACATCAGATTACGGGAAAATCGAAAGCCCTTGGACGACGTCCGAGTCAGGAGGGCCCTCAACTATGCCGTGAACAAAAAGGAGATCGTCAAATATTTGCTTCGAGGGATGGGAGCCGCCCCCACCGCTCCGCTTCATCCCCTGTTGATGGGGTATAACCCAAACCTTACTTCCTATGAGTACAACCCTGCGAAGGCCAAAGAGCTCTTGGCGGAAGCTGGCTATCCCAATGGCTTTAAGCTCACCTACTCCTCCACCCATGGTCGATACATCAAGGACAAACAGATCGCCGAGGCCATTGTGGGTCAGCTCAAAAAAGTTGGAATCACATGTGAATATAAGCCCTTGGAAATAGGCACCATGGTGTCTCAGGACCTCTTCGGAGACACTCATGACATGTACTCATTGGCCTTCGGGGGAATCTTGTGGGACCCTGACCTGCCACTGAGTTTCTTCCACAACGTATTAAAGTACAACAACCCTGAATACGTGAAGTTCATCGAAATTGGGAGAACAAACCAGGATAAGAAGGTGTACGAAAAGGCATATCAAGATGCCCTAGCCGTTATGTGGAACGATGCGCCCATGCTATGGGTGAGCTACCATCCTCAAATCATTGGAATTCAGAAGGGCGTGAAGGGGTTTAAGCCCAGGGCGGATGAGTTGGTAATTTTGAACAACGTCTGGAAAAGCGAGTAAAGGTTTGGGGAAGGGAACATGTTCCCTTCCCCAAACTGGGGTTTCGCATGCGGCGATTCGTATTTCATAGGACGGTGGACTCGATTTTTGTCCTGATTGGGACATCGATCCTCATTTTCCTCCTGCTCTATTTGACACCGGGAGATCCAGCTCAGCTGCTTCTCGCGGATACGGCCGCACCTCAGGAAATTGAGGAGATGAGGGCCAAAATGGGTTTGGATAAACCCCTTCCGGTCCAATACGTGATCTTCCTGAAGAACGCTCTCAGGGGCGATCTGGGCACCTCCTTTCGCTATAACCGTTCCGCCATGTCTGTGGTTCTATCGTTTCTTCCCGCCACCGTTGAACTCTCTTTGGCCGCCATAGTAATTGCGGTTTTGGTTGCGATCCCCCTGGGGGTGTTGGCAGCTACCCATCAATCCTCCTGGATCGACAACATCGCCATGTTTCTCTCCATGGTGGGCCAGTCTGCTCCAACCTACTGGTTAGGCCTGATGCTCATCATCGTGTTTTCACTCAAGCTTGGACTACTTCCAACCTCTGGTCGAGGAGGAGTGACCTTTATTATCCTTCCAGGACTCACCCTGTCCACATGGCTCATCGGTCTGGTGACTCGCCTCACCCGTTCCACCATGTTGGAGATCTTGGAACAGGATTACGTTCGAACGGCTCGCGCGAAAGGTCTTTTGAACCTAAAGGTTGTTTACAAACATGCCTTGAAGAATGCTTTGATCCCTATTGTCACCATATTGGGGCTTCAGGTAGGCACGCTGTTGGGGGGTGCCGTGATCACGGAGACCGTCTTCGCTTGGCCAGGCATCGGGACCCTTGCTATGAATGCGATCTTCACGCGAGATTTTCCCCTCATCCGTGCCATAGTACTTATCTCAGCTTTGATCTTCGTAGTGGTCAATATCGTAGTTGATCTGATATACCTCTACCTCGACCCAAGAATCCGCTACGAATAATCCGGAGGCTTTGATGAATTCTTCAATTCGGTTACTGGAATTGCAAGGTTCTTCCCAGAAGATAGGAAGGGCCCATGGGGAGGCGTATCGGAATGAGATCCGTGAACTTATCCAACTCCTCTGGGAGAATCTGTCGGCGCATTCCCCCCTTGCCTTGTCCAGGAAAGCGGTGCTGAAGATGAATATGAAGAATCTTCCCTTCACTGAGGAGTATGGCCCCGATCTGGTGGAGGAGATGAGGGGGATTAGCGAGGGAGCTCGGGTGGACTTCGAGGAGATCTTTTTTCTCAACTCAGCCTTCAATCTCATCAACCTCGGGGATATCAAATCCGTTCTTCCGCTTCTCGGATGCACCGCGTTCGGCGTTTCAGCCATGGAGAGGCAACACAAAAAGGTATTCATCGGTGAAAATTATGATATCTTCAAGTTTTTTGAAAGATTTACTCTTCTGTTGAGGATTGACGACGGCATCTACCCCACTGCTCTGATTTATACGATTCCCGGAGCCATAGGACATGCCGGGATGAATGGGCGGGGGATTGGCGTGAACGTGAATTATCTCTGCGCCAACGATGTCCGGTTCGGCAGAATTTCGGCCGTGATCATCAGGAAGGTGCTTCAGTCGGAACGGATTGGCGATGCTGTCGCTGCGGTCATCACGGGAAGGAGGGCCTCCGGGGCGAATTACGTAATCGGGGATGGAGAGGGGAATATTTTCACTATTGAAACCTCTTGCGGAAGCTACGATATCCTTCCATCGCCTCACGGAATCATTGGACACGCTAACCACTATCGGTCACCTCTCATGCGGCCGTATCAAGTCGACCGGCCCAACCTCATCGGGGATTCCATCGTGAGGGATTACAGGATGAATCAACTTCTCCAGGAGAAGAGGGAGAACCTTGGCCTCAACCAACTCATGGAGGTTTTGAGAGATCATACCAATTTTCCTTCTTCCATCTGTTTTCATGGAAGGGGGAAGGAGGCCAGTTCGGATGGCGATGTGTCCACGGTTGTCTCGATGATCCAGGAATTAAACGCCCGGACGCTCCACATGTGCAAGAGTCTGCCCTGTAAGCAGGAATTTATACAGTTCTCGGTGGAGTAAGGGATGGGAAGACCTAAGGCCTTGTTGTTACTCTGTCGAAATCGAAATGCGGTCATAGGGGTAACTATCTTCCTGATGTTCCTGTTCTGCTCGGTCTTTGCGCATTTCATATCCCCTTTCGACCCCAATGATCAGAGTCTTCCTCGAAGGTTACGACCACCCGGTTGGGTGAACGAGGAAGGGAATGTCCATCTCTTGGGGACGGATGCATTAGGGCGAGACGTGCTTAGTCGGGTAATTCACGGCTCCAGGATCTCGCTTATCGTGGGCTTCGCCTCAGTGGGGGGATCCGGGACGCTGGGAATTCTCTTGGGCCTGATCGCGGGCTTTTGGGGCGGCATTCTTGATCGTATCATCATGAGGCTCGTTGACATCCAGTTGGCTCTCCCCTTTATCATCATCTCACTGGTCATCGTGGCCATATTGGGTGCCAGTATTCAGAACATCGTCTTCATCTTCACCGTCACCAGTTGGGTCGCCTACGCCCGAATGGTTCGAGGGTCCGTGCTGTCTGTGCGAGAGACGGATTTCGTGCTTGCGGCGAGATGTATCGGGGTGAGTCAGCCCCACATGCTTTTCCACCATATCCTGCCGAACGTCCTCACTCCGGTAATCGTCCTGGCCTCATTTGAAACGGCCAGGATGATCTTGAGCGAATCGGCACTGAGTTTCTTAGGGTTGAGCGTCCCCCCGCCCGCGGTTACATGGGGAGGGATGTTGGCTGAGGGAAGGGAATACCTGCGGGATGCCTGGTGGATTGCAACGTTCCCTGGATTAGCTATTATGGTCACTGTTTTGGGGATCAATTTCATCGGGGATGGATTGAGAGACGCCTTTGATTATCGAAGCAGGCAATATGTGGGAGCGTAGGGGTAATCATGGTCAGATTGATGAGAGGCGGAAATCCTTACCTTCTCAGAGGGGAAGGGCACCCGAAATGCTGAGAGAAGCCCTCTTGGAGGATGAGGTATCCGTTAATAGTGGAGCGAATTGAGGTTTCCGCTTTCCATAGATCTAACGTGGTCTGATCAAATCCATCAAAGGAGGTTTTTCCGTGAGCGAAGAGAGGATTTCCAAATCCGAAGCGACGGAACAGGTCGTTTCCATGTGCAGGCGATTGGCGGAGTTGTACATCTCTTTCGCCCAGACCTTGGTCGAGGAGCTCGGCCAGGAGAAGGGGAGGGAGCTGATCCGACGGGCGATTTACCGATACGGACAGGGCGTCGGTGAGAGAATTAGGCAAAAAGTTGAGGCTCAAGGACTACCGCTGACCATTGAGAATTTTAGGAAATTCTCAGATCTGCCTTCCCTGGTGTTCAAAGGCAGCCCTCTTGTTGTGGAGGGAGAGAGGAGAAACCGAGTTTACGAGTGCTCTCTGGCCTCGGTTTGGAAGGAAATGGGAGAAGAAGAGCTGGGAAGGCTTTACTGTTATGTGGATCAAGCCAAGATCGAGGGCTACAATCCCCAATTCGAATACGTCCATGTCAAAACCACTCTGGACAGCGATCTCTCCTTTTGCGAGACGGCCATCAGAACGAAAAAGGGAAATTAGGGGGCGTTTGAACCTTCTGCCCGTTCTTCCTTCTCAAAGGATAGGCAGGAATTTCTCGATTTCATAGGGGTGAATCTTCATCCGATAGTCATCCCACTCCACCTTCTTGCTCAGGATGAAGTTGTGGAAAACGTGTTCCCCCAGGGCATCCCTCACCAAATCACTCCTCTCCGTCAACTCTATGGCCTCGATGAGGCTCCCAGGCAGGGAGTCGATGCCCAGTTCCTTCCTCTCGTCCA
>SMTZ1_10017849_pt1 | contig 14363 bp, 10 predicted proteins | sample DeeMarSWOR136_30_FD_25667 | JGI IMG/M metagenome (IMG submission 25667) | reverse complement strand
TTCTGCTTAACCTTCTGGAAGAACGCTCTGGCATATCTGTTGGTCTTGTCTAACACCAGAGACACTTGTCTTATGGGCTTGCCGCGCACCTTTCGTGTCTTCACCTGACATGGGATGTTGATGGCATCCCGCATGAAGTCCTTCATACCAATGTCATCTTGTCGCGTTGAGGAGAAGAACAGGTCTCGCAGAAGATACAGCAGGTTGTATGCTATTGCCGCCACTATCGGGTAACCCCAACTGGCAAAGAAGCTTCTGCCACGCTTATGTGCTGTGTGGAGGATATTCCGCTCAGTCTTGATGGATGATTCCACAGATGCCCGTTTGTGATAGTAACGCCACATCCCTGTCAATGTCCCGTCAACAGACAGACGCATGTAGTCTGGAACATTGGTGATGTAATAGGAGTTCTTCAGCTTGCCATCTTCCTGTCTCTGCCTGAAACCAAACACCTCCAGCCTGGGAACTGTCTTGCAGAACCCCCCCAGGTTGGGCAGATCCGTCTTTGAGCTTATGCCGAAGAATCCACCATCCTTGTCAGGGATCTCCTGCCAGTCTGATACCGCGTCACATATCTTGTGCGCCACCTTGTATGAGTATCCCTTCAGGAAGTAACTGAATCCAAACGGTTCCAACATTCCGATGATTCTGGGAGTGCCACCAGCGCCATCTGTTCGGATCACGATCCGCTTACGAAGATGATAACGGTCTTTCCCTTTCAGATCAAACAGCACCACAATCTTCTCAAGCAATGACTCAAGACAGTGCTGGAGCCTCATCTTACCAGAACCATACTCCAGTGCCAGCAACTGCTGGATCTTCCCATCAGCGTCAGTTATGTATGCCCAGCCTTTCTGCCGTCCTGTCTTGCCGTGCTTCTGTGGGAAGTATCCCTTGGTTACATTGGGATCATCCTTGCTCTTACACACATCCCCTGTCAGGTCAATGTCTATGGTGATATACTCTCCCGCTTCTATGCGTCTTCCCAGGTCTCCTATGACCTGTGTAACTTCCAGTGATCCCTGCCAAACCATTTCCAGTTGGCTGATGTTCTCAGCAGTCAGCGCACGGAATGTATCGCTGACAACGCTCTGATCCGCCCACCAGGATAAACCGAAATACTGACTGTATTCTGGGTTATCTTCCCTGAGCACCTTGTTTATTCGTTTGTTATCCTCACACCCAAACATCATGGATGCCAGCACCTCCATGATCTTCTGATTGGGGGTGAAGTCATACACCTTCTGCTTGATATGAACGTGCTTATCCAGGAGCTTGTCAATCCCCCATGACTCTATCTGGTGGCAGATAGGGATTATCAATCCGTGCGTTGAGACATCATGGGATACTGTGTCCAAGTCCAACTGTACCCATTCCAGTTCCTCACTCATCCGATCATCAAACATGGCTTTATTCTCCTTCCCGCTAGATCGGAGGCTCGACTTCAGTCGAGAAATTCTCGCTAAAGCGAGACCTCCACAGTATTCACTAGTATTCACTGCGTTTGCTCAAAACCTCAAGTCTTTTCCGAAAATTCTATAGGTTAACCGATCAGGAAGATAGGAGCGTCCTCTCCGATCAACATATCACAAAAAACGTGGATAGTCAAAGAGAATCCAGTAAGGATATTGAAAGCGTTAAGAGATTTCTGGGATGGCTTCCTGACAATGCGTTGCACAGGATACCAGAGACAAGCATAAGGAAGCCCTGGAGAGCATAATACACGCCGCAAGCAATACCTCATCAGTGCCGGCTGAGACAACACTGTCAGAAACAGAGATGAACCAGTTACTTTGAGCAGCGACTGCATGAGCTTCCGCTCGTTGTGATGATGAATCGTAGTATCAAGAAGCTGCACGTCTGTCCTGGTAAGACTGACCAGTACCTGTCATGGACTCGTGATTAAATAACTTACACATTTGAGCATTAACCACCAGGACACTAAGGCACAAAGACGCGAAGGTTATAGCAATCAGTAGTCAGTAGCCAGTTTTCAGTTCTCAGTTTTCAGCTTTCAGCTTTCAGATTGCTGCTAACGTCAGTTTGATATAAGGTAGCAGCTTGGTTATTCTGGAGTGCTGGAGCTTGCTCCAGCACTTCTGCAAGCAAGCTTGCGCACTCCATGAAAACATCCTACTTTCTACATCGAACTCGCGTTACTGCTATCTGAATGCTGACTGCTGATTGGTGACCGCCATTTTTCCCCTTTGTGACTTTGTGTCTGGTAAATGGGAAAGTTATTCAATCTGCGATCCTATACTACTTCTCCTGCTCCATGTCGAAGACATGCTTGCATGCCAGCGACAGGACAGGCGGAAGCCTGGGATCCAGCCTGATGGAGTGATCCTCAAGAACACCTTCGTCTGCCCGGGTAAGCTCCATTGACCAGGCATCGTCAGCATGCTGGCCAGCCGAGACCCGGATCTTCACCGTTTCCTGCTCCGGGGTCGTCTGACCGGTGGCAACCTTATGACCTTCGGGATCGAAAACATTCACGCGGACGGTTTCGGTGCCACTGCCCTGCGCGGTGAGTGTGAACTCCTGCACACCATCGGGTACTTCGAAATACAATCGTTCCGCTCCATAGATAAGCGACACACCGTCGCCAGCATATATGCCAACGGGGACGGTAGAGCTAACCACCGAGTAAGCGCAACTGCCGGCAGAAATTCCCAGCAGATAGACGCCGTCGGACTCCGGGGTAAAGCTGACGGTGCCCATGTTTCTATGCGGGATCGTTCCAGAGGCGACCTTAGCCATCTTTGAGTCCCGAAGCTCCCAGGCCAGAAGCGACTTGTAGCTGGCAACTGGATGGTTCTGGAGAACCAACTCGACAGGTTGCCCCGCTCTGCCTGCCGCCAGCAGCAGGTTCTCCCCGCGTAGTTTAACGCCGACGTATTCGATCTTCTCACCTGTCACCTCCGGTGGAATGAGCTTTGCGCTCGCATCAGTCATGCGCTCGAACACGTCCAGGGTCCAAGCTTCAGGAGTTTCACGAGCTTCATACTGGGCACTGAAGTTGCCTTGAGCTATTGCTCTATTCGCCCAGGTGAACCACTTCCAGTAATCGGCATGATCCTCCTCGGTGTATGCTGGGCCTTCATAGAAGATCCAGTAGCCATCCGTGACCTCTGAGATCATCACCGCGTTCTTGCCTGAGAACTCCGGGTCAGCTCCCTTGACCACGGGATCAATTCCACCAGCATAGATGAACGGGATACCAACTTTCCTCGGGACTTGCATTCTGCTCAGCAATTTCTGGCGGTTGGCCTCCAGCGCATCAGATTGAGGCAAGAATTGAGAGGCACGGCCGTATGTAGAGGCATCGGCCAGGATCAATGGAGCATCCCGGGTAGCCCACTCAGGATATATGGCCTCAACCATAAACAACGTACCGGGCGCTGGGTATACGCAGAACTGGAACTTCGGGTTGAACTTGTCCACAGCTTTCCGCAAGGTTCGGCATCGTTCGCGCCAGCGGTTGACCTGAAACTGGGAGAACTCATCATGCAGGCGCTCTTTTTCCAGCCAACTCTTACGCTCCGCCAGATCCAGTTCGGGCAGTTTCGTTCCCTTGGCTCGCGCAAAGTCGTGCATGATCACGTCATCGTAGGACAGGCTGTAGAGATTGCCTTCTCTGCCAGGCGCGTAATTCTCATAATCCAGGAAGACTCCTATCAGGTGTTCATTCTGGGCGCTGATCTTCGCATATTCGATTATGAAACCGTTCGTCCATTTCCAGAACTCGTCGGAATTGATGCTCCAGAGCGGCTGCTCGCTGCCGCTGGCCCACACGAGTCTGTTGCCATCAGCGCCCGGGCCGTCGGGTGCACTGAGGCTTCCGCGCATCCAGGGCATGTGATAGATCCCATACTTCTGACACCATTGGGTCACCTGCTTCACTTCGTCCAGCCTATCGTGGCCTCTGCGGGGTGAGAACACGTTGAAGCCCGCCTCGGCAGCTTGCTTGACCATCCACTCCTCAGTCACCCATCCAGCTTGCGGCTGCATAACCTTATCAACGAGTATGGTCAGCTTGACGCTCCGGCCGAGATCCTGGCGGTGTATCTCTCCGGCGGCAATGCCAGTTGAGATGAATGCAATGCTTGAAACTAATGGCACAAGCAGTCTATACATCATAGCGCGCAACTTGAATACCCTCCTTCAGATCCTGCAAACGTGTATCAACCATCAGCAAGAGAAGCTCTGACTCTCAGAAACCATACAAGAGGCATTTTAACCACGTTTCACTGTCAAGTCAACAGAGATCCGCATTGGCCAAGCACAAACTCTTCGCCTACAGGCTGTAAATTCCGATAAAGAGCTGAGGTTAAGTTTGTAGGTTGGGTCAAGTCATGAGAACCAGATTGCTTGCTATCAATTCAGCCCACCTATAGTCTGTAGCAGGTTAAGTTCAGGGAATGAGACCCAACCTACTGACATTTCAAAGCTTCAGTTCTTTCCCGAAGATTCCATAGTACTCTGGTGTTATGGCGCATTTCACGCTAAAAGTTGTGGTCACCAGCATCTGCGAGCAGAAGCATTAGGAAAGCAGAATCGCTTTTCCTTTGAGAATCTCGCTTCTATCTGATAGAATACACAGAGCCCAATTGGGTTTTGTCAATCCATAGAGACACGGCATGCCGTGTCTCTACGCTGTCGGTCCTGCCGGTCTTACCTTAACTGCGTTATCTGAAATCTATCGAAAAGGAGGCAAACCGTGAGACATACTGTAAATATCCCGTACGGGGATAGTGGGAAGAGCTTAGAAGTTGATGACAGGAACCTGTCATTTTCGGTAGAACCACGTGTTCCACCTGGGCCCACTGCGAGAGAGGAGCGAGAGGCGGTACGGCGGGCTATCCGGAATCCTATTGGAACTCCAAGCCTTGACGAGCTGGTACAGCCGCAGAATGAAGTCGCAATTCTGGTGGACGATTTCACGCGCCCGACTCCAGCATACAAAGTGGTGCCGGTGGTTCTTGAAACACTGGCGAAGATAGGCGTCGCAGATGAGAGCATCAGAATCATAATCGCCAGAGGAACGCACCGAAGACTATCGCGCAGCGATATGGAGCAGAAGGTCGGGAAAGAAACGGTAGAGCGTTTCCGGGTGGAGAACCACGAGAGCGATGCGAATCTATTACCACTGGGGAAGTCGGAACAAGGAACGCCAGTGTGGATCAACCAGACGGTGGTAGAAGCCGATGTCCGCATAGCGATCGGTAATGTTTGCGCTCATCCTGTTGCCGGCTACGGCGGCGGCGCGAAGATAATTGTGCCGGGAGTTGCCGGGATCGAGACTATTCACGCAAATCACCCTCTCTGCGACCACCCGAATGTCACCATTGGTATCACGGAGGGCAACCCGGTTAGAGAAGATATGAACGATATCGGTCGCATAGCACGACTAGATTTTATAGTGAATACCATTCTGAATCCTCAGAAGGAGATCGTCCGAGCGGTCGTAGGGGATGTTGTATCGGCACACAAGGAAGGTATCAAACTCTACAACGAGATATACGGCGCAAAGGCGGATGAAGCAACGGAAGGACCAGGCAGCAAAGCGGGGAGAGAAAGTTTCCGTGAGTTGGCAACCATGGCGCCCGATGAACTGATGACACTGATACGGAAAGGCGAGGTTTCAGCCTCTGGCGGTGCCTTTGACTACTGCTATTCCAAGGCGATGGATAGGAACAGGGTCGTTCTAGTGTCGGATAACTATTCGGAATCGGAGGCGCGAGATTTGGGCGTTGGATATGCGGATTCTGTTCAAGAGGCCGTGGACAATTCTCTGGCAGACATTGGGGCACAGAGAAGGATCGGTGTGCTGCCAGTAGGCGGCTTGACAGTGCCATTGGTCGAAAAATGAACGTTGGTCATCAGTCAAGGCCACCTGACGGCTGGATGCCAAACAAGGCGAAGAGTCCCGGAAGCTTGCTGTGGGATAGATTTTGCATACACCCACCAGGGATGATTTCCATTGAGATAAGACAGAGAAAGTGGCAATTCTTGCTTGAAAGAGACTGAAGATTACCGTCTTAAGCTTTGGAATCCCCGCGTACGTGGGGGGCAGACCGAAGGGTGTGGGGGATTTTCCCCACCGAACTGAAAGAGAGGCTTCTGCAGGTTAGAGTAACTGATGAACCAAGTTGCTGGAGGGTCATAGGCAGATGCACAGAGGATTCAGTACAGATGTTATAGGCCTCTTAGTCGAGGATGGAGTTATAACCGAAGAGGATGTGAGCAAGGCCCAGGGAGTCCGCGAGCGGAAAGGCGGTAAGCTTGAAGATATCCTTGTGGAACTGGGTGTTATTGACGCGCACGATATGCTCAGCTATCGGGCACTGGCATTGGAAACTGTCCCCATCCACCTTGATAATCTGACAATTCCCGAGGAGGTTCTGGATCTAGTGCCAGAAGATATGGCTGTGAAATACCGGCTCATTCCTATATTTCATACTTCCGCCGCGCTCACGGTGGCTATGGCGAATCCTCTGGATATACACACCATTGACGACATTGAGAGGCGAACCAGACTCCGCGTTGTACCGATGCTCAGCAGCGAGGAAGAGATCGAGGAAGCTATCAAGAGGTCATATAAAACATCAAGGGAGTTAGTCGGCGATTACCTCAAGAGGATCCAGCCGGGCGAGGAGTTGGAGACTGTCCGGACCGCTGCAGAAGACGAGATAATGGACACTGCCAGCCTGGAACGGCTCGCCGAAGACGCGCCCGGAGCTAGTGATATTCACATAGAGGCATACGAGGATAGGTTGCGTATCAGGTTTCGGGTCGATGGAGTATTGGAAGAGAAGGACTCTCCACCCAAGCAGCTTCAGCCGGCCATCGTGTCTCGGATCAAGATCATGTCCGATATGGACATTGCCGAACGCCGTCGGCCTCAAGACGGCAGACTCAAAGTCAGAATGCCCGCAGGAAATGTGACTCTCAGAGTTTCGACGTTGCCCACTCCGTTCGGCGAGAAAGTAGTCATGCGTATTGCAGATGAATCCAAGACTATGTTAGGGCTTGATGAGTTGGGCATGTCGGTGGATGTACTGGAGAGATATACCCAGAGCATTGAGAGGCCCTACGGTATGATCCTTGTGACAGGGCCTACTGGAAGCGGCAAGACTGCCACCCTCTATGCATCGCTCAACCGTATTAACCAACCGGAAGTTAACATTATTACCATCGAGGACCCTATAGAATACTTGATAACAGGGCTTAACCAAGTGGAGATCAATCCGAGGGCTGGACGTACATTTGCCAGTGTCTTAAGAGCTATTCTGCGCCAGGACCCGGATATAGTTATGGTAGGAGAGATACGTGACCTCGAGACTGCTGATCTCGCTGTAGAGGCAGCACTCACAGGACATCTAGTTTTCAGCACTCTACATACCATGTGTAATAGCTCAGAGACTCGTCAGAGTGCTGTGCCCAAACTGTAAGAAGCCCTACAAGCCTTCACAGGAGATGATTGATAGTCTGCAACTGCCACCGGGCGACTACACTTTCTTTGACAAAGAGGGATGCACTATATGTGGCGACAGGGGATACAAGGGTCGAACGGGTATATATGAGGCGATGTTCATGAACGAGGAAATCAGGGAACTCACTTCTGTTAAAAAGGACATTGGCAGTATCCAGGAAGCGGCTATCAGGGACGGCATGAGGACTTTGAGGCAAGCAGCTATTGGCAAAGTTGTGGAAGGCATAACGTCTATAGAAGAGGCATTTAGGGCTACAGCAGAATAGATTGTGGGGACATGAGACATGAGACTTGAGATTCCCATGTCTTTTAGAATGTTGACTTTAGTATACAGTTTTGATACAATTCTAAATGCGGCCAAGTAGTAGCGGCCCCCGGGTGGACATAATAAACTATAAGAATTCCTTATGCCTTCACGTTAAGGGACAACGTTAATTGATGACGCCAATCAGCCGTCAGCAGCCTTTAGCTGATTGCTGAAAGCTAGATCTATCCTGTAGCGACACGGCATGCGGTGTCGGTACGCGGCTTTCCTCCCTACCACGGGCAGATAATGCATCTGTACGCTGGAAGCAAGATTCCCCACCTTTGAGACGGATTAGACAGTCGGCTCGACCGAGTCCCTACGGATATGGGGTGGATGGCCGTAAGGAACTACGCTCTCGTATCTGGCTTCGCCAGATACGAGTCATTTTGGCCAAGCTTTTTCAAAGCTCGAGAGTTTTTTGAAGTTTTTTGACCTGAATGGCACGATCTGTGTGACAATATATATGATGAGACTGGAAATACTGGATGAGGATGTCGAGGTATTCCAAATCCAATCAATCAGCCGGGAAATAATCTGATGGTAATAGAAGGCATCGCAGAGTTCAGGTTCAGCAGGAGCTTCGCTATCTCTGATGCCGCTCAATGCAGTATTTTCCTCCTCGGAACTTGGATTTCGAGCTGCCGATATGAGGAAGTGGAGTTAGGAAAGGACGTGGATTTCTATGAGGGGAGCGGAGTTCCTCGAGGCCGCGCGCCGTCGTAAAGAGTCAATCCAAGTCAAGACAGAGCACCGGAATCTATTCAAATTCTCGCTGGATCAGGAATGGTATGGGATAGACATAGAAAATGTGGTGGAAGTAAGAGAGTGTCCAAGGATATTCAACATTCCACATACGCCGGATCACGTTGTGGGAGTGATCAATCTGAGGGGCGAGATTCTGTCGATAATAGACATCAGGAAACTATTGGGACTGCCTACCGCCGCTCTCGGATCGTCCCCACGTATGCGAGGGTCTAAGGACTCAGAATCTGCCGATCAGAAACACATAGTTGTTGTTGAGCGGAATAACGTGAGAGTGGGCATCATCGTGGATAGAGCCTCTGGGGTGGTCAGGGTACCGGATTCGGCTATTAGCTCCTCAGTATCAGGCCCTAATGCTGCAGGGGGCCTCATCGCGGGCGAAGCACAAGTGATGGTGTTCAGGATTGGTTTGGAGTTCCAGAGAGATCTAGACAGCAAGAACATCTCGGAGAGATTGCTTGAGGAGTTTGGGAATAAAGGTATCTCACTCTCTGATAAAGCTGTCATTTCCATTGAAGAGATAGGACGGAGATGGCTGATAACCGACGTTCGGCGGATGTACTCCATCAGGAGAGAGGAGGATGGGCTGAACATCCACAGTGGAGAGGTGTTGGCTATACTTGACCTCGATCCGCTGATGGAGGAAACATGAGACACGAAACGGAGGGTCCGAAGTCTCAAGTCCCAGGAAAGTCTGGCATGAATCCTGTGAACATAGAGATGGTCATATTTGATGCCCGCGGTTTCGCTTTTGGAACGGAAGTGAGTCGGATCATTTCTATTCTGAGGCCCTGCGAAGGGAAGAGAGAGGAGGGAGGAGGGGAGAGGGAAAAGGGAAGAGGGAAAAGGGAGGAGGGAGCATCCCTCTTGCCTCGTCCCTCTTCCCTTCTCGGGTCGCCGAGTATGAGGAAAGACCTCGAGTCCGTTCCGCTTGTTGATCTGTCGACGCAGTTGCGGGCGAGAGAGCGAGGGGCCCCCGCGTACGCGGGGTACAGAGCTGAAATCTCAAGTGTCGAGTCTCAAGAGTCAAGTCTGAAGTCTATTCCTGGCGTTGGTTCTGATATGGGGCGATCACAGGAATCGCCTCTGCAGAGATCCACTGACGGCGATGGTACTGCAATACTTCTGGTAAACACAACTGCCGGTGCAAAAGGTGTGCACGTGGAGTCAGTGAGAGGCATTGTTAGGATGCCTTTGGAACATATTGAACCTCTGCCGGAATTTCTGAAGAGCAGAATACAAACGGATTGCATCTGGGGGATCGGAAAGCTGGAAGAGGAGTTGATAATCTTGCTGGATCTAGATAGATATGTTCTGGATTTGCGATTCTAGATTTGCCATTTCCGATTGAAATCAGAATCGAGAATCAGGAGTCGGAAATCTGACTGCGGGAGGACAGGCTATGAAAATGGTGAAGATCGACTGGAGAACTGGTAGTAGGTCTATGCTTTTTCTCAAGTTTATGGCCTATTATACCGTGACACTGGCTGTGCTCGCTTTTGCATTGACGTGGAATACTGCAATCGTTAGTATGGTCGGATTGGGCGAAGGGGGAGCGGAACTAGCAAAGGTAACTGGCAAAAACATCCTGCTGGCACTGGTTCTGGTTTTTGTTTTCTTGGTGGCGACAGCTATTCTGTTTTCGCGGTGGATCACACGACCGCTTAGAGAGTTGACAGTAGCCGCAGATACGGTGGCCAGAGAGGGCGATCTTACCAAAACTGTCCCGGTGAGATCAAGAGATGAGGTAGGGCAACTGGCAGAAACATTCAACCAGATGATCTATAATCTAGGTTCTCTGGTGAAACATATACAGGATGGAGCAGGACAGGTAGGTTCGTGCTCCAAAGAAATACTGGTGGCTTCAGGAGAGCAAGCTAGCGGTTCGACGGAGCAGGCGAGCGCGGTGGCGGAGATCAGCACCACGATGGAGGAACTGGCAGCCACGTCAAAGCAGATAGCTGATAACGCCGGTTCAGTAACTGACCTAGCTGAACAGGCGTTGTCCAGCGCTCAGGCAGGCAAGGAGACAGTTGACGATACTGTTGAGGGGATGGACGAGATAAGGGAAGCAACTGAGCAGATCGCGGGAAGAATCTTGGAACTAGGGCAGAAATCTCAGGATATAGGTGACATTATTGAGATGATCAGTAGCATCGCCGATAGAACTGATCTACTGGCGTTGAATGCTGCCATCGAGGCGGCGAAAGCAGGCGAAGCAGGTAGAGGATTTGCTGTACTGGCAGAGGAGATAAGAATCCTGGCAGAGAATGTTATGAACTCCACAAGGCAAATAACAGAGCTGGTGAGAGAAATTCAGAGTTCCATCAACGCTTCGGTCATGGCAATGGAAGAGGGCACGAAGAGGGTAGAAAGGGGCGTTGAATTGGCCCACAAAACTGGTGGATCGCTGGATGAGATCCTGAGTATGATAGAGCGGACGACAGCGTCATCAAAGCAGATTACGGTGTCCACGCAACAGCAGCAGAGCGCCTCGGACCAGGCAGTTGTGGCTATGAGAGAGATTGATGAGGTTACGCGACAGTCGGAAAGAAGCGCCAAACGGACAGAGACGATAGCAAGGCAATTGGATGGTCTGTCGGGAGACTTGGAGAAGGCGGTGGAGCAGTTCAAGATCGCGAGGCAGGAAGAACCGTCTAGTGGCTTCGGATACTCGGGAGTTCGGAAGCAGGAAGCTGTAGCCGCGTCGGTAGGGGATTAGATGGGCTTGTGAGGCTATCGCGGCTTGAGGGTAGGTAGGAATATGAAGCGCCCGCTGAGAAAACAGGATTTCCTCTCTTTGTTCAGGAAAGAAGCGGAAATGCACATACAGGAGTTGAACAAAGGGTTAGTGGAATTGGAAGGCGATCCCAACAACAGAGCGGTCTTGGAGGAAGTCCGGCGCCGAACTCACACTCTGAAAGGCTCGGCAAGAATGATGGGATTCACTGAGATCAGTAATGCGGCTCATGTCATGGAGGATCTCTTAGAGAGCATCAGGATGGAGCACTCTCAACTGGACGAGGGTGTATTTGACAGGCTCTTCCAAAGTCTGGACTCGATCGGTACTTTGTTGCAGGGGGATGAGGAGAGCAAGGGAGAAGGCCAGCCGGAGAAAGCAAAAGAGCCGGAAAGCCGGAAAGCCGATTCTCCGGGTCGCAGTGTATCCGGGGAGCGGCCCTCCGGCCTTCAGGAGGAGGCTAAGGAGCTTCCTTCCGATCAAGCTCTGGAGTCCCCGCGTACGCGGGGATCAAATCAAACGGGCCTGGGGGATTCTTCGCACGTGGAATCCGGCGAGTCGCAACATGCAGAACGTGTTACCCAGAACGCGATCCTCGTCAAAACTGATAAGTTGGATAGCCTGGCAGGCGTAGTCAGCGAGATGGTGTTGGATCAGATAAAGGCTGAAAGCCGGATGACTGAGATATCTCAAATAGCAAACTCGATGAGACAACAGCTTAAGCTGTGGTCACGAATTACGGAATCGTTGAAATCGTCAAAATCGTTGAACGACTTAAACGGCTTGAACGATCTGAACGTTCATGGTTTGCAGATAGAAGAGATCAATAGCTACAATGATCTATCTATGGGGATCTTGGACAATATGGTAAACCTGTTGGATGCGTATAAAGAGATGACCACTCGCAGGAGGATGATGATAGATGAATTGCAGGATGACATAAGGACCATGAGATTGATACCTGTATCCGCTGTCTTCGACACTTTTCCGCGGGCTGTGCGAGACTTGGGCCGAGAGTACAACAAGGAAATAGATCTGGAGATCTCGGGTGGTGAAGTGGAACTCGACAAAAGCATCATTGAGACTATCAAAGATCCGTTGATGCATCTGCTGAGGAACGCTGTAGACCATGGGATCGAGGAGGCTGAGGAGCGCCTTCGCCTAGGTAAGCCTGAGGCGGGTAATATCAGCCTCTCCGCATACCATCAAGGCAGTAGAGTTGTCATAAAAGTTTCTGATGATGGTGCGGGTATAGATCTGGAGAAGGTGAAAGAGGTAGCCCTGAAGAAGGGATATATAGAAGGATCGCAGATGGAGACGATGGATGAAGAATCTGCTATTGAACTTATCTTTTTGTCTGGGCTTAGCACCAGTTCTATAATAACGGAGGTGTCGGGACGCGGTGTGGGGATGGACGTGGTTGTGGAAAACATCAGCAGAAAGTTAAAGGGAGCGGTTAGCGTCGATACCAAAGTGGGGAAGGGGACGACGATCTCACTGGCAGTCCCGATAACTCTGGCGATTATGCGAGGGCTTCTGGTAAGGGTGGGTCAGGAGGTATTTGCTATCCCAACCGAATCAGTGCAGAAGAACGTTCAGTTACCGAGGGACCAGATCAGATCCGTTGAGGGGAAACAGGTGACCGTGGAGGGTGATAGGATTATACCTTTAGTGGAGCTGGGCGGGGTACTAGGTTCGCCGAGTACGAGGAAGGAGGGGGAACCCTCGGACTCGGCGAACCGAGATGGTAAGATTCCGGTGTTTATAGTAGACCATTCGCAGAGACAGATCGGGTTCTGCGTAGACGGCTTCGCGGGCGAGCAAGAGATGGTAATCAAAAGTCTGGGAAGCTATTTGAAGAGAGTGCCGAACGTGGCGGGGGTAACTGTTCTAGGAAACGGTCATGTAGTTGCCATATTGCACGTATCGGATCTGGTCAATTCGGCCAGGGATAGGCTTGCAGCCGCATCGGTCCCCGCGTACGCGGGGATCCAAACGCCCGTAACGGAGGATAGACTTACAAGGACACCGTCCGTACTAATAGTGGACGATTCGCTAACGACGCGTGAACTTGAGAGAAACATCCTGGAATCTTCTGGATACGACGTTGACGTGGCCGTAGATGGTTTGGATGGTCTGAGCAAGGTCTCAGAAAGAAGATTCGATCTGATAATCTCAGACGTTCAAATGCCGCGGATGGACGGGTTTCAGATGGTGGAAAAGCTAAAGCAGAATGAGCAGCACAAAGATATTCCTGTTATTATGGTGACCGCTCTGCAAAAGGATGAGGAAAAGAGAAGAGGGATAGAAGTCGGCGCATCGGCGTATATAGTGAAGTCGTCTTTCGACCAGACAGCGCTACTGGATACTATCGAGATGCTAATAGGCTGAGCAGGATTTTCGATTTTTGATCTGCAATTCTCGATTGGAATCGGAAATCAGAAATCAAAAATGGTTAGGGTTCTGGTAGCAGATAGCTCTTCCATCAACGTAGATACACTTATCGCGATCTTGAGTGCTGATCCAGAGATCGAGGTTATCGGTGTGGCAGCAACTGGAGAACAGGCGATAGACCTCGTGTCTAAGTTGAGACCGGATATAGTAACAATATCGGATTCGCTTGAAAGCGTAGTACGGGCACGGCACGCCGTGCCCGTGCAAGCCTACGCCACAGCGATCAGGCAGATAATGGCATACAATCCTACACCGATATTGATATTGACGGACCCAGATCGTAGCGACACGGCATATCGTGTCGGTATAGCGAAAGATCCAGATAGTGTATCTAAAGCCAGAGCCATGGGTGCTCTGGATGTGATTGAAAAACCCACACCCGAGACGGCTGATGCGTTACGCGTCACGGGTTTTGTCGAAACGGTCAAATTGCTGTCCAAGGTCAAGGTAGTCACGCATCTAGCAGGAAAACTGGAGAGGAAAAAACGTACCGACACGGCATGCCGAGGTCCCCGCGTAAGCGGGGATACACTCGACACTCGGGACTCGAGACTCGAGAGACCCGATCCCCGCGTACGCGGGGACCAGCGCCCAGCATCCACCGT
>SMTZ1_10013483_pt1 | contig 14370 bp, 15 predicted proteins | sample DeeMarSWOR136_30_FD_25667 | JGI IMG/M metagenome (IMG submission 25667) | reverse complement strand
CTTGGGATCGCTGGAGGGGCGGACCTCCGGCAGCATCTTGCGCGGGATGCCCAGGATGTCCAGGATCTCCTGATCCCAGTCCAGCGTCTCCAGGTTCATCAGCATCGTGCGGCTGGCGTTGGTAACGTCGGTCACGTGCGCGCCAGCCTTGGGGCCGCCGGTCAGCCACCAGATCTCCCAGGTGTCGATGTTGCCGAAGATGGCATCGCCCTTCTCCGCCGCCTCGCGGACGCCCTTCACATTGTCCAGGATCCACTTGATCTTGGGGCCGGAGAAGTAGGTCGCCAGGGGCAACCCCACCTTGGGGCGGAAGCGGTCCTGGCCACCATCCTTGGCCAGATTATCGCAGATGTCCTTGGTGCGGGTGCACTGCCAGACGATGGCGTTGTAGTAGGGCTTGCCGGTGTGCTTGTTCCACACAATGGTGGTCTCGCGCTGGTTGGTCACACCGATAGCTGCGATGTCATTGGCGTTGACCTTCGCCTTCTTCAGGCCGCCCTTGATCACGTCCTGGGTGCGGGCCCAAATCTCCATCGGGTCATGCTCTACCCAGCCCGCCTGCGGGTAGATCTGCTCGTGCTCCATCTGGTCCACGCCGACCACCTGACCCGCGTGGTCGAAGATCATGAAGCGGGTACTGGTCGTACCCTGGTCCACTGCTGCTGCGTACTTCTTTGCCATTGTTCTCTCCTTTTCTTCTTTGATTTAGATGAACTGAACGCTGTTCAGTGATCTAGCTAACTCACTCTTCCTTCCGTGCCATCTCAGCCATGGTGCGGATGAGAAGGTAGGAGGAAGTCGCGCCTGGATCTTGGTGACCGATGCTCCGCTCACCCAGATAGCTGGCCCGGCCCTTCGTTGCCAGCATGGGAATGGTGTCCTTCATGCCCTGCTCGGCAGCGGCGGTAGCCTGTTCCAGAGCCTTCAGGGTGCCAGCCCCATTCCCCAGCGCCTCCTGCATCGCTTTTACCGCGGGGGCGATGGCCTCAATCATTGTCTTTTCCCCAGGCTGGGACCTGCCGCGCGTCATCACCCCTTTGAGGGCAGCTTCCAGCGCAGCCAGGATGTCCTCAGCGGTCAGCTCATTCTTGCCCGCCACGGCCATACCGGCCTGCATGAAAGCCGTTCCATAGAGGGGGCCACCAGCTCCACCGACACTGGTGACCAGGGCCATGCCCGCCGTCTTGAGGATGGTGCCAGCGTCCTTATCCTTCACAGCGGGCACCTTCTTCAGGATGGCCTGGAATCCGCGGTCCATGTTGATGCCATGGTCGGCATCGCCGATGGCCGCATCCAGCTCCGTGAGGTATTCCCTGTTCTCTTTCAGCACCTCTGCCGAGCGGTTCAGATACTCCAGAACATCTGCCGTAGTGATAGGCATCGAAACGCACTCCCGCACCAATGTATTTGGGGCCAAGAACTTGGTGAACTCGGCGAACTCTTGAGCGCTACATTCCCCAGCGCATGCCAATGGTCTTGACTGGGGCGTCCCACATCTCGATGAGCTCGTCGTCCATCTTGAGCAGGGTGATGGAGCAGCCCTGCATCTCGAGGGAGGTGATGATCGGGCCCATGAGGTTGCGGACGATCTTCAGCCCCTTCTTCTCGCAAATCTCGTGTAGCTTGCGGTAGACGATCGGCAGCTCGATGGCCGGTGTGCCGCCCATGCTGTTCACAAAGGCCAGCACCTTATCCCCTGCCTTGAAGGGCGGATCCGCCAGATCGACGTCCACCCACTCACCCTTGCCCTCGTCCCACTCGCGGACGGTTCGGGTGTAGGCGGGGTCCTCGATGATGGCAAGGGCCATCATCTCGGTGATCTCGTCGGCGGTCTTGAGCTTCATGCGCTTGCGGCCGGGTTCACCGTGGATGCCGATGCCGATCTCCATCTCGTCCTCAGGCAGATCGAAGGTGGGCTTGCCTGCCATCGGCACGGTGCAGGAGGTCAGTGCCATGCCCATGCTGCGGCCGTTGATGTTTACCTTACGGCACAGGTCAGCGAGCTTCTGGAGGTCATAGCCCTTTTCCGCAGCGCCGCCGCAGATTTTCTCCGCCAGCACTGTGGTGCCCACGCCCCGCCGTCCCGCGGTGTATAGGCTGTCTTTCACAGCCGCATCGTCGTCGATCAGGATGCTGGCGACCTGGATGCCTTCGCCGCGGGCCATGTCCGCAGCCATCTCAAAGTTCATGACGTCCCCGGTATAGTTCTTGACGATGTGCAGAACGCCAGCCCCGCCGTCCACCATCTTGGTGGCCTCCAGCATCTGGTCCGGCGTCGGTGAGGTAAAGACCTGGCCAGGGCAGGCAGCATCCAGCATGCCCACGCCCACCAGGCCACCGTGCATGGGTTCGTGTCCGCTCCCACCGCCGGAGACGATTGCCACCTTGCCCTTGACCGGGGCATCGGCGCGATACACAAAGTCGGGGTCAAAATGAACCTTGACGATGTCCGGGTAGGCCAGCGCCATACCCTCCAGTTCTTCTTTGACCACGTCCTCTGGCTTGTTGATCAATTTCTTCATAGTTTCTCCTCCTGATTCGCTTTTACAAGCATGTTCGGGAGGGAAGCGAGCACGTGCTGCTTCCCTCCCATTGACAATCGTAGCAGCCTTGCTACGGCCTCATCTCAGATTGACGAGTTGGCCGCGCTGCTTCCTACTACTCGGACAGATTGGCGGCAACGAATATGTCGTAGGCGTAAATTCCCAGGATGCCGCCGATCAGCGGGCCAATGATAGGCGCGACCAGCCAGTAGAGGCCACTGAAGAGCCCCGTGGTGCCCATCAGCGCACCAAAGAGACGCGGGCCGAAGTCACGGGCGGGGTTGATGGCATAGCCGCTAGGCCCACCCAGGGACAGGCCCACCGCCAGAACGACGCCGCCCACCACAAACACGCCCAGATTGTCCTTAAGGCCCATGTTCTTCGCATCACCGCTGGCCAGGATGCCCCACATTAGCACAGCCGTGCCGATGACCTCTGTGATGAAGGCGGTGACCAGCGAGTACTCAACACCTCCCCAGGCTCCTGGTCCAGTACACCAGACGTTGGGCATGCCCGCTCCTACCAGACCGTCCCTGTAGCACAAGTACACGCCAAACGCGCCCAGGAAGCAGCCGATGATCTGCGCGATCCAGAAGGGGATGACCTTGCCAAAGGGGAAGTCGCGCTTCACAGCCAGAGCCAGGGTGACCGCGGGGTTGAGGTGCGCGCCGGAGACGCCGCCGGTCACGAACACAGCGATAATCACCGCAAAGGCCCAGCCGATGGTGATGGTGTTCCAGTCATAGCCAGCTGCTGGCAGGCGGGGATACACCGCGAAGTTGGCGACGACGCCATCACCCAGTAGAATCAGAATAAAGGTCCCCAAGACCTCACCAATTAACTCTCCCATTTTTCTGTTCTCTCCTTTCAGTGCATAGCTTGATGTGATAAATGGTTCGTGCTGAGACTACCGACTCGATCGTGTTTGCTGATCACCCCCTTTCGAGATGTCCAGCTCGGCCCCTATGAAAGCAGCCAAAAGAGAACCTCTAGGGGCCAGCGCATGGCCATGCAACTCTTGGATCAACAAGGAAAAAGACACCCGCCCGAGCAAAGCTCGGAAAGGTGTCTTTTATCTGCACACAGGAACGCCGTCCACCAAGCATACACGGGCCAGCTGCTGCTTACCATGTCCAACAATCAGCACCGCGTATTCGTCGATCACGTCCGAGTACAAGTCCCCCCCTTTGGGATCCAATGCTTTCATGTCAGCAACATTGCGCTGAGGCCATGGGAAGTGGACCTCTATCATACACCGAAAACGCAATGTTGTCAAATCGAGGAACTCTCTGTTGTGATGACTTACAAGGCTGTCTGGAATCGCTGGGCGCGGTTTCACCCCGACGGAATCCCCCGTGTCTGTCATTGAGCAACCGGGGCCAACCGCTCATGCCCCGAGCGCGAACACATGGAAGGATGCAACGAAGCAACTTGGTGTGCAGTTGCCGCACACGAATAAAAACACCAAACCACAAATAGCGTTGCGGGTATAGGTGCCCTGGTGGTCATAATGCTTGCTGTCCTACCGGGGACACACTAAGCGTCAGGTGGAATACTCGCGGAGCTGCGCCATGTAGATGCCACGAATCTGGTTAAAGATCTCCAGGTAGGGAGGGCTGGCATAGTCCGAGTAAGTCCACTCCCAGGGATGGAAAGTTCCATGCCGGTAGTGGAGAGTGACCTCGGCGTAGATGCCCTGGCCCAGATAAACGCGGTGTGAGTAGTCCTTTGTAGTGGCCAGCACCATCTTGCTCAGCGAGACGTAACCCGGGTCCAGGTTGACACGCCGTCGGCCATCCACCGCCCAGGTCATCTCAAGCTCGTTAGTGGTACGCTTGATTTCTGCCAATCGCTGTGGCGCGACCAGGTCGGTGAAAGCTACAATCTGACGCAGCAGGCCAGGCCCAAACTCGCTCTCGTAGTACGAGGTGTGATTGAAGGGCAACAACTCGCTCTCATAGTCCGTGGTGCCAAAGCGGTTGACCAGCGCCCCCTTGGCTACAGCCAAAAGGGTCTTATCGCCACTGAACATGCTGACAATCAGCTTGACCGGCCGCGGTTCTTTGATGGTACCCATTCCCCTTCACCTGCGCAGGGGGATTATAGCGCGAAAGAGCAAGGGGGTCAACGCAATGATACAAGTGAGCTGTTTTTTCATATCCTGTGTCGTGTGCCAAGATACTTCGGCTCCTATCTCGCGCATCGTAAGCAGATCCCGCCCAGTGTGAGGCTTAGAACATCGAGGCCTTGAGTCCTTTCCCAGGCAACCGATTCCTCTCACTCCCTTCGTGTCTTCGTGTCTTGGTGATTATCGCCCAGCAGCCCCGCGATTTCCTCAACAATGTGGAAGGTTGCCTCCGGACGGCCCATCTGACGTGCTTTTTCGGCCACCTGCACCAGGTTCTCCCGTTGGGGTCCGAACCAGCCACTGATCACCTCGGCGATCTGCCGCGGATCTTCGAGGTAGACACCTACACCATGCTTCAATACGTAAGGTACGTTGCCCGACTCCTGGCCCGGAATATAGCTGCTGAGCAGGATGGGCAGGCCCAGCGCCAACGCCTCAGCGATCGTGCCAGGCCCCGCCTTGGTGATGATGCAATCGCTGGCTGACATCCAATCCCAGACATCATCTACTCATCTACAAAGCCTTCAACGACAGTGGGGACAGGCCAGGGATAGGCACTGAGCTCCTCTTGAAGCTTTTGGTTGCGGCCGCAGATCACCACCAGCTGGCCAGCTGGCTGCTCCATGTCCTGTGCGTCAGCTGCCAGACGGGCAGCTACTGCCCGTGCGATGTCCCCTACTGGCCCCATCCCTTCCCCGCCGCTGACGATCAGCGCGGCGGGCACGTCTGGCGCCATGCCCAGTTCTCGGCGCAGTATAGCTTTTGGACGAGGTTTCCGGGCAAAAGCTGGACGGATGGGCAGGCCAAACTTGCGCAACTGCTCTGGCCGCAGCCCGGCACGCAGAGCCAGACGATAGCCCTCATCACTGGGGACAAAACAGAGGGTGGCCCGTGTGTCAAACCAGACGGGCGGAATGGTGACGAGATCGGTAACCACGGTGAAAAACGGAACCTTCTGCCCGATTCGCGCCAGCACCTGCAACGGGATTTCCTGCATCAGGGGATGCACCGACACGATCAGGTCAGGACTATGTTCGCCGATCGCCCGGCCCACGAATGGCTGCAAAAACCTGGCAGTAGCCTTCATCAGCGGCTCTACCAGCTGTGGTTTCTCCCCAACCTCGTAGATGAATTTGTAGAGCCAGGGCACGTCATCCACCAGAAAACGATAGGCCTTGGGCACCTGGTTGAGCGGTGGAGGCGTGTGTTCGATCCACAGGTCCACCATATCCACTTGAAACCGATCACCGTATCGCTCGTAGAACGCGTCCCTTATTGCCTCAGCACTGGCACGATGGCCGCCACCGGTGTCACTCATCAGAATGAGGACCTTTTTCATCTCCCTGCTCGTCCCTTATCTCGCCTCCCCCGGCCCAGGCTGCACGCCTGCGAAACAAACGCACCCATAAAGGGGGCGGCTATGCATTGCGGCGACGCGTTCGCCACCCCAAACGCAGTTGCTATCCCTAACGTGGAGGGGCCAACTCGGAGTCGCACACTGTCCGATAGTATTCTGCTTCGCGCGGATAGTCCTTCAGCGCCTGCGCAGCAGCAGCCTCGGCAACCTCCGCCGCCGTCCTCAGGTGCTCCGCCAGTCCGGGACGGGCCCAAAAGCGGGGTAGTACCATCAGTGGATCACCCACCTCTTGCTCCCGCTCTCCCAGAGGAATCCAGTTGTACATCAGGGGCCCGCGTGAAAAGGAAGTAAAGGCCAGGCGATAACCAGCTTCCCGCGCAATTTCGATCGCTCGTGGCGTAAAGTTTCCGCCGGGCCAGACAAACGCAACCGGTTTCTGCCCAAAGTGCTGCTCGAGTATGGGAATGGGGTCAAAGAGTTCCTGGCGGATGACCCCTTCGGGGGTGTCGGGCGCAATGTAGCGATGAGCGTACCCGTGACATTGCACATCTAGATGACCGGAGGCATTCATGTCCTCCATCCGTTGCCACAGCCCCTTGCGATGGTCGGTATCGCCGATGATCCATCCCAGGGTAACCGTCCAGCCGTTGTCGCGCGCAATAGGCAGGAAATAGTCCTCCACGTCGTCTGGGCGGCGATCGTCCACAATCCAAATCATCGAACGAGGCGGGATACGAGCATTGTGCTCCAGAAAATCGGCCAACTGCGCTGCGGTGATCGTCTGGAATCCCAGGCGCTGTGCCACACGGACGGTCCGCGTCAGCTCCTCTGCCGGCATGAACGTATCGCCTGGGCGGTACAGGCCACCCTCCTGCACAGAGTGAAACATGATAGCCACCACAACAGTGCCGGGCGCACTACGGGCCGGGTCCCAGCGTTGGCGCAGATACTCACACACATCCCGAACATAGGCCTGTGGCTGCTGAGACAAGAGCGAGGAGGAGAAAACCAACGATGGTTCCAGGGTAGGCGCCAGCGTTGGTGCAGGGGAGGGAGATGGCACCGCAGCGGGAAAGGCCAACTCCTTCCATCTCCTGCAATCCACAATGAAGCAGAGGACCACCCAGATAGCCACGGCCAGAGCGAATGCTAGCAGGAGAAAGGAGCGCTTACGCATCACGCACCCCGCTCGGTTGTTCTCTCCCCCGGGTACATGTTGCTCGCTGTGCTCATTGGTTGGGTCTGGCGTGCTGTCCCTCATACGTCCTCATCGAGAGTTTCTGATCCTATTCTGTCGCAGCATTGCTTCCCTGTCAACTCTAGCCCTCCCTCCGCCCAAGACTGTCGAGGATTCCACGCGCCACTTGCCTCTTTCGGATTCATAGCGTATACTCCCCTGTAGGCCAAATCGGCCATGGCTGGTGCTCCTCCTGGTGGATGATTTGCCACACAGATTCTACCGGAGAAGCACCAGCTTTCTCGAATATGCTTTCCACCACCTGGTAACGATGTCCTGGACACCGCGCACCGCCCACTTGACTGATCTTGCCTACTCATGTATAATCGCCTCTAATTGCAGCCACTTCAAGCGCTTGAGGTCAAGCGCAAGGCAGTCGAAGGAGGTGTACGTTGAGTAGTGAAACCAACGGCTATATTCTTTCCGTCCGGAACGTCCGAAAACACTTCGGCGGCATCAAAGCCGTGGACGACGTTACCCTGGATGTGGAGCCAAACCGCATTACCGGCCTCATCGGCCCCAACGGCGCGGGGAAGACCACCCTGTTCAATGTGATCTCCGGCCTCTATAAGGCTGATGCAGGCGAGGTGTATTTCAAAGGAGAGAGGATTGATGGCCTCTCCTTGCATCAAACCTTCCAAAAGGGTCTCTGTCGCACGTTCCAGATCAGCAGAGAGCTCAAGCTCATGAGCGTTCTGGAGAACGTGATGCTGCCCCCAGTCCAGATGGGGGAGAACCTGTTAAAGACCTGGTTCCTGTCCCGGCAAGTCGGAGAAGAGGAAGGCAACATCAGGGAAAGGGCCCTGGAGGTCCTCCGCACTCTCGAACTCTTGCATCTAAAGGACGAATACGCTGGCAACCTCTCAGGCGGGCAGAAACGGATGTTGGAGTTGGCCCGCAGCATGATGGCCGATCCCGATCTGATCCTCTTCGATGAGCCGGGGGCTGGGGTAGCCCCGGTCGAGAGGAACCTGCTGGCCGATCGCATCCGCAAGTTGGTGAGTGAAAAGGGGATAACGGTGTTCCTCATCGGCCACGAGATGGACCTGGTGATGAACGTCTGCGACCCCGTCATCGTGATGGACAGAGGGAAGATGCTGTGCCAGGGCACCCCTGAGGAAATCAGTTGTGATCCGCGGGTACTGGAAGTCTATCTGGGAGGTGAGGCGCAATGAGCATCCTGCGAGTGGAGAACGTGGTCTCAGGGTACGGGAGTATGGAGGTTCTGCATGGGCTCTCCGTGGAGGTAGATGAGGGGCAAGCGGTAGCTGTCATAGGACCCAACGGAGCGGGCAAGACCACCCTGCTGAGGACCATTTTCGGCGTCGTGAATCCCTGGAAGGGGAAGGTATACTTCAGGGATGAGGATATTACCGGCTTACCTCCAGAGAGGATCGTGAAGATGGGCCTGTCCTACGTCCCGCAGGAACACAACATCTTCCCGACACTGACGGTGCAAGAGAACCTGGAGATGGGAGCCTTCGTTCGAGAGGACGATATTCGCCCTCGAGTGGAAGAGATATACGCGCTCTTCCCCGACTTGACCGACCGCCGGACAAGCCCGGCAGGGGATCTGAGCGGAGGGATGAGGCAGATGCTGGCCATTGGCCGGGCCTTGATGCTGAACCCACAGTTGCTCCTCTTGGATGAGCCATCCACAGGCCTTGCGCCATTCCTCGTGGATGCTATTTTCGATAGGATCGAGGAGCTGAATGCCCAGGGCATGACCATCTTCCTCGTGGAGCAGAACGCACATAGAGCCCTGCAGAGCTCCGACCAGGTCTATGTCCTGGAAGGTGGGGAGAAGAAGGCGGAGGGCAGCTCCCAGGAGATGCTGGCAGACGAAGAAATCGGAAGGCTCTACCTGGGGAGGTAAACATGTTGGAGCTACTTGTGTACGGGATCATTCTAGGCAGCATCATCGCTCTGGGGGCCATTGGCATCACCATCATCTCTCGCGTGGCCAGCCGTATGTCCAACTTCGCCCATGGGGACTTTATGACCTTCGGAGCCTACATCGCCTTGGTCGTGAACGGGACGCTGCTGTCCGGGGTGGCATTCCTGCAGCAGAAGGTGGGACCCCTGACGTTCGGATTGGGGCTGCTGCTGGCCCTTGTCCCAGCAGCGATCCTGACCGCCCTCCTGGCCATCGGCATCGACCAGTGGGTGTACAGGCCCCTGAGGGCGCGCCGCGCCGCGCCCATCCTGATGTCCATGGTCTCTATGGGTATCGCCTTCGCCGTTCGAGGTGTGATTTATATCATCTGGGGTGCCGACTTCCACTTTTATTTTAGCGGCATCCGTCGCATGATCTTCCTCCCCATGGGAATCAAGATCAGGCCGGACGAGATATTCATCATGGTTGTGGCGTGGGGCCTGGTGGCTCTGACCTACCTCTTCCTGGGGAGGACCAGGACGGGCAAGGCTCTGCGCGCCGTGGCGGACAACCCCGACCTGGCTCGAGTTGCGGGCATTAGCACCGAGCGCATGATCGTGTGGGCCTGGGGGATCAGCGGAGGGCTGGCCGCAATCGCCGGCATCCTTTACGGTGTCGAGACCCAGCTTCGCCCGGAGATGGGCTGGGGCTTCTTGCTCCCTCTCTTCGCCGCCGTCACTCTGGGGGGAATAGGCAGCATGGAAGGCGCGCTGGTGGGCGCGCTGGTCATGGGCATAGCTCAACAGGTCTCTACGGCGTTTCTGCTCCCCACCTACAAACCGGCGGTGGCCTTCATCATCATGGTCCTTGTCCTGCTGGTCAAACCTGAGGGTATCTTCGGAAGGAGGTAAATCACACATGCAAATCCAAGGGCTTCTCAGCTTCCTTACGTCTTTTGCCATCATGGCTGCCATCTACGGCATCTTCAGCCTGGGGCTGAATGTGCAGTGGGGCTATACCGGGCTTTTGAATTTCGGTATAGCTGGTTTCTTCGCCATCGGGGCCTATACTTCTGCCCTGATCACTACTGCCAAGCCTACTGGGGTGCTCGCGGATTATGTCACTCAGGCGGTGGGCTTTAACCAACCCTTCCTGGTTGGGGTCGTGGGCGCAGCGATCGCTTCGGGGTTGATGGCGGCGCTGATTGGGCTCCTCACCCTCAGGCTGAGGGAGGACTACCTGGCCATTTCCACCATCGGCATCTCTGAGACCATCCGCATCTTCTTTAACAATGAGCGCTGGCTGGCCAATGGCCCGGAGGGGTTGGTTGGGTTGCCCAAGCCGCTCCACGACCTGGTTCCACCCATGTACTACAACTTCATCTATCTAATAATCGTCCTCACCTTCCTTGTGCTCATCTACATCGCCCTGCAGCGAGGAATCCGCTCCCCTTGGGGCAGGGTCCTGCGAGCCATTCGGGAAGACGAGATCATGACCAGCGCCAACGGGAAGGACATCTTCCGCTTCAAGATGCAGTCGCTGATCGTGGGGGCGATGATCATGGGCATAGGAGGGGCGCTCTACGCCCATTATGCAGGCGCCATCCAGCCTGGTCTCTTCACTCCCCTCTTCGGCACCTTCATCATCTGGGCCATGCTCACCGTGGGGGGAACGGGCAACAACAGAGGCGCCGTGCTGGGGGCCTTCCTCGTCTGGGCCCTGTGGTCGTGGAGCACGTTCTTCATCCTCAGAGTCGTGCCGGCCTCTTTCCAGACCCGCGCTCCGTTCATCCGCTATATCCTCATCGGCCTGGTATTGGTGGTTGTGTTGCTCAAGAGGCCCCGGGGCTTCATTGGCGAAGAAACGCACGTATCCAAGCTGTAGTGAGGATTGAGCCACAAGAAGAAGGCCGGCCAACGGTTGTTGGCCGGCCTTCTCTGTTGGCCCAGAGATCACTTCTCGGGAATCCTCATCTCCAGGCGCTCCGTCTCCATGAACGGTGTGATGTCTATGTACCTCCAGATTTCGATGGGCGTTATCACATCGCCGTACTCATCAAAGTCCACAGAGCCGGCAGCGCCCTCGTAGTTGATGTCCTCCCCCAGAGCGAGCCTTTCAAGGGCGTGCGCGATGCTTGTCGGTCCGGGAACGACCGGCACTCCTGGTGGATTGGCCACCGCCCGTAGGTTGTCCCGGATGCAGACGGGGGTGATCTCCTGCCCGTCTGCCTCGCACTTGGCCGCAGCTAGGGCAGCCACAACCACGCCGTCGTAGAAATTGGTCATAAAGGGCAGAGGCGGAACCTCGCCGTAGAACACGGTGTATTCACCCACGAATTGGTCATAGGAAGCCGAAGAGGCGGAACCAGGGGCGGTACCCCACATGCCAGCTAGTATCTCCGGCCCGATTTCCTGTGGCATCTCGATGGACTTGCTGCCATCGCAGAAGAGGAAGGTATCGAAGAAGCCTCCCTCTATGGCCTCCTTCAGGTAGACCGTTGCGTGACCGGGGTAGCTCAGGACGTACAGCACTTCAGCATCACCCTCGGCCGCCCTCCTGAGCTCGGACGCGTAGGAAGGAGCGACCGCCTCATCGTGAGGAACCATCTGTGTGACTGTGCCACCTCGAAACTCGAAGGACTCCTTGAACTGGTTGGCCAACCCCAGGCCGTACGGGTTGTTGACGTACAGCACCGCGACGGTCTGATAGCCCAGGTCTGCAGCCAGCTTGCCCGCGATTACCCCTTGCAAGGCATCGGACGGGCAGGTCCGGAACAGGAAATCCTTGCCCTCATCCGCTGGCAGCACGGTAAGCAGCGGAGACGTAGAGGCGTTGGAAATCTGCGGCACCTGGCTGGGGATGGAAACTGACTCCGCTATGGGGACGCTGACACCACTAGCAGCCGCGCCGATCAGCGCCTTGACCCCCTCTATGTCCACCAGTGTGCGGGCCGCTTCCACTCCGGGGATCGCGCTGGTCTCCGTGTCGGCGTAGACCATTTCGATGGGGAAGCCCGCCTCCACGAAGTGCATTGCTGCCAGGTCTCCAGCCAGCCTGAAGGTCGCGCCGAACTCAGAGAGGGCACCGGTCAACGGCACCAACCCGCCAATCTTCAACTTGGCTGGAGGCACGGGCGTTGGCGGTACTGGGGTGGGGGTAACCATCACCACCGCAGTCTCGACCTTGGTGATCACCTCGGGTGTCGGGGTAGCCGCTGGCGCGCATGCGCTCAACCCCACGGCCAGCACCAACACTAAACTAACTAACGACAAAAACTTGCGTTTCATTACAGAACCTCCTACTGGAATAGTTTGCTGCTATGACTCTCACCACGTCTTAGAAGAGGGGAGGCCAACCCCAAAAACCAGCACCACGTAAACACCAGCACAATGCAGGGCGCCAGACGCTCTTGAGAAGCTATGACATCGACAAATTGATGTGGGCCGTATCACCTCCTTTTCTTGCAAAAATCAGAGATTCCAGAAGGGGTGTATCCCGCCAGGGCACCTTCCACCCTACACGGAACCACTCTTCCCAACGGACGAAGGGTAAGCAATTCCCAAGCAAGCAGCGCAAGAACAACCACCGGTACCGGGAGCAATAGCCGGTTGACGGGCAGGAGCAATTCAGGAGGCAGCAAGAGGATGGGAACGATCTGCAGGAGCGCAGCGACAACGATCAGTACGAGCCGCCTGTTCTTCACTTCGATTCCCTCCTGATCCAAGAATAACACCTACAAATGCATCTCATCGAGGAGATAAACTCGCGGGAACAGTACGGCACAGTACCTGCTACGTCGCTGCAGCGAATATGTAGAGATAATTATAACAGAAAATCGAAAACTTGTCAAAACTCGGTTGTGCTATTGCAGATAGACTTGAGAGGGGGAGTCCCTTGGATCTGCCGCCCGATATCCGGATGTCAATCTGGACACTGACCAGGAGCTAGCACAGGGCCACCTCATTTGGAAAAACACACCTACAACATAGCTCGGGCGTTCTGTGCCACAGGGCGCCTCAATTGACTCACATATGCGTTCAGAGCGCCCTCGGGACGAGGGCTGGGAGCGATAAATGAGGTGGCCCTGGGAGCTAGCAGCCCAACTTGACAAACAGCCGAAATCTGCTATAGTACATGCAAGTTTTTGAATATACTAGGGAACAGGACATGGCACAAGAAGTATATGAGCGACAGGCCCAGTTCTTCAGCGCCTTGTCGCATCCAGTTCGATTACGCATTATCGATATACTGGCACAGGGTGACGCGTGCGTGTGCCACCTCTCCGCAGCGCTCCAGCAGCGCCAGGCCTACGTCTCACAGCAACTAGCAAAGCTGAGAGAGGCAGGGCTGATCACTGATCAGAAAGAGGGCCTGTACGTCTACTACCGCCTGGCCGATGAGGAGATCGCGCAGTTGCTGCACGAGGCCCGACAGTGCCTGGTGAGCCTGACCGGCGACCAGTCCCTGCTGCGTGTACAAGTACCGGCGGACGGCGAGTTCGAGTGTCCCTGCCCCAGGTGTCAGACGAGACTCTCGAACCTATAACCTTGGCATCAAGGGGACCACCATACGTGAATAACATCCTACCATTCGCAGTTACCCTCATTGAAGCTGGCTGGCTCAGCCTTCTGGACTATCTGGCTGCGCACGTCCTGCTGTGCCTTGTGCCAGCCTTCTTTATCGCCGGAGCCCTGAGCGCGCTCATGCCGAAAGAGGTGGTGACTAGATACCTGGGCCCACGGGCGTCAAAAGTCGTTTCCTATCCGGCAGCGGCGCTGGGTGGGTTTGTCCTGGCCGTGTGCTCCTGCACTATCCTGCCGCTCTTCGCTGGCATCTGGAAACGCGGCGCAGGGCTGGGTCCAGCAATCACTTTCCTGTTTGTCGGCCCCGCGGTGAACATCCTGGCCATCGCCTACACCGGGGCAGCCATCGGCATGGACATTGCCATAGCGCGCATTGTCCTCTCCATCATCTTTGGCATCGCCATTGGGTGCATCATGGCCGCTTTGTTCCAGAACGGGCCAACCGTTGTCGAGGACAATCTGTTCGCGACGGAGGCACGAGTCCGACCCGCGATCTGGGTGTTTTTCGGGCTGCTGGTCGCCACGCTCATTGCCGGCACACTGCAGGTAGATCTGCTCACCCGCACCTGGCTGGCGCTGAACATCCCGCTGGATGTATCCCCATCCCTGCTGGCTCTGCTGGATAGCTTGCACCTGAATGTGCAGG
>SMTZ1_10008551_pt1 | contig 14370 bp, 12 predicted proteins | sample DeeMarSWOR136_30_FD_25667 | JGI IMG/M metagenome (IMG submission 25667) | reverse complement strand
AGATACGCCACGCGCCCATATCTGTCCTGCCAAAATATCAGATTCTTTGAGAAAAAAAATAGAACAGATCTCTATTCAAACGTTTAATATACTAAATTGTAATGATTTTGCGCGAATTGATCTTCGAATGAACGCATCAGAAGAATTATTTATCTTAGAAGTAAATCCGCTACCTGGCCTTGACTATAATTTAGAAGAAAACGAAATCAGTTTTTACCCTGTTATGGCTTTTGCATCAGGAATGAACTTCGATAAAATGATTCAAGAAATTCTGAAAGCTGCAATCGATCGATATCAGTTGCATTAAAAAATGGAAGGTGCCCCTGCGATTGTGGAGTATTCTCCTCACAAGATTGTAGAACTAACCAATGAATATTTAGAAAGACAGTTTGGGAAAGAGTTTCGGATTACAATAGAAACAAAATTAGATCCTCTGAAAATATCAGCCATTCAACTGATAGATACCAAAAATTTTCGAAAAGAATTGAGATACTCTGTCGAAGAGTTTATAGAACGAACGAAGCAACCAGATTTTTATTGTCTATTAATTTATAACCAAGATCTTTTAGTAGCATTTTTATTCGGCTATAAAGATGAGTCTCTTGAAGATGCATTTTATCTTGATACGATTGCGTCCATCTTGCAGAGAAAAGGCATAGGAACGTTGCTATTACTCTGTGCACTTGTTATTTGCTACCTGATGGGCTTTAGATATATGACTTTGAGAACTGAATTAATCGATGAAAGGGGACAACATCCTTTCGAGTTTTTTAAGAAGAATGGTTTTTACCGTTTCGAGTGTCCTCCAGAAGAAGGCATCGCTATGAAAAAAGAGCTTACGGAAAATGATGTTGTCACTTATCTTGATATGCTAAAAAAATAAATAAAACTTGAGAATTGAAAGAGATTCTTTGTAGGTTATCGCATTGATGACTCTAGGTGTTGTAGAACGCCGTTGGCTTTTGATTCAGTAAAATTTTTTCCTTCTTCTGTAAGTCTGTAGATGTGCCGAAGCGGTGCATCCTTAGGATCTTCTGATGAGTCTTTTACAAGATATTGTAGCTTGCATAGGTCAGTGAGATGTCGATATATATTTCTGATATCTGGTGAACCTAAGTCATGTTCGAACTTATTCATCAATTGCCATATTTTGTAACCATATGGAGAGTTGTTTTTCTTTTCTAAGTGGTATATTATTGCGAGAATTTTCTGCTTTGTTTTGCTTAGAGTCGGAAATGGACCCATTTTAGATACAACTCTATAGCAATGTTTAAATAGTCATGACTTATAAACTTTACCTATAGGTGTTTCACCTATAGGTAGAATAATCTTATGCAAAGCATATCGTGGTCCTTTCTTATGAACAAGACCAGTATTACTTTAGACACTTCCTTCGATTACATGAAGAAAGTGGATTCGACATGTGAGCGTGATAATTATGACAAGGAAGATTTTTATCGCAATTGCCATTGCCAGTGTTCTCAGCTCACTTACCGTTGGTCTAATTGGACCTGTGTACCCTATTTTTATTACTGAGAAGATTTCTGCATCAATCATTAATGTCGGTATGATTTACGCAGTTTTCTATGCCGTAGGGGCTTTTGTAAAACTTCCTGCAGGCAAACTAGCAGATAAATACGGGAAGGCAAAATTACTTTTTATTGGAGGCATCCTAGGTGCGGGATGTACATATGGATACACGCTTTCATCTACTATCGGGCATCTAATTCTAATTGAAGTTTTGAACGGGTGTGCATATGCTACAACTCGACCAGCTATGTTGGCATTATTAGCTGAAATTACAAATCCTAAGAAAAGAAGCTTTCAAATGGGTTTTTTTGACTCTGTCTACGATTTCTCAATCGCTGGTTCCGCTTTCGTAGCGGGTATGGTCGTAAGTACACATGGGTTTGCATTTCTATTTTATATCTGCGCAGTTTTACAATTAAGTTCTGGTGTATTAGCATATAAGTCAGTTCACTTTATTGACATAAAACGTTGATTTTCAAAATAGTATAGTCATAAGACTAACTGCAAAAAATTATTTTTTAAAAGAATTATGATGGTATTAAAACAACTTTTTTCACGCAAACATCCGTTAGTTTTCTATCGATGAGTTTATATGGGATTAGCCTGTATTTTTTATCACTAAAAAATATAAGCAGAAAGAATCATTTTTTTTCTAAAACTAGAAACTCTTAACCAGGATGCTTCCAGTAATCGTCTAGATTCAATTTGTAGGTATCTACAAAATTCATGTTTATTAGAGGGCTTAATTTGGTTGTTTTCTTAACATCTGACGCTTTTGTCAGTTTAATCATTTCATGCATCGAGGTATATCGAAAAGAGGCCGCAGGAATATTAATGGGAGATTATGTTTTCAACAGTGACACGTACTACATAAAGGGCGTTATTCCCCTTCAATCAGCTAATAGGAAATTTAGCGAAGTTGAATATCATTTAGCGCGAACCCAAAGAATGCGTGAAAATTTGGAATTATGCCTTTCTGATTTTATCGGTTACTTTCATTCACATCCTCAGTATTTTAACATGGAAATCACTTCAGAATTGAGTCAGGCGGACAAAGAGTCTATGGAAGAGGGTGATTTTGAGATCATTGTTTCCATTAAAGATTTGAAGCGTTATTCGCCCTGGATTTTTAAAAAAAAGACAATGGAATTGTCAGGGTGTGTTGGAAGCTATACACTAAATATAAGTGCTTATTCTCGTGATAGCGAAGAATATTCCATTCATACGATAGTTTGTCCCTTCACGGACATCCTTAACCTGTTTAGAAAGCACAATATAAAAATAAATACGTGGAATTCAATCAACAAGAACACACAACGAAAACTCAGGCGGCTAATATCAGCATATGATGATGCAGTAATAAAAAATCATAACGGTAAGTCGATATTGCACGAAATTTCTAAAAGTTTAACAAGATACAAGCAATGATCTTTTGAAAGAAAATCTTCTTTAGACCTGCGAGAAGGTCAAAACTTTATTTTAATTATGATCGCAGTACCAATACCAACGATAAATGCTGCGATATAGAACGCTAGAAAAAAACCAACATAAAAGGCAAGAAAACCTCCTAACAAAGAGCCGATAGTTGTTGCTAGACTGATGGTTGCATTATACATGCCAAATGCGTTCCCCTGTCGTTCGGGAGGTGCAATATTAGTAAGGAGCGCAGATCCGGAAACCGCAATTATACCCCATGTTATGCCTGCGATTAAAAACAATAACGTTACGAAAAATATAGCCCATTGTGGAAAAAGCAATACAAAAATAGCAAAGAATGAAAATATGAATATCCTTAAGGAAATGGCTGTTGTAAATATTTTCTTGCGTCCAAGGGTTTCCGCCAATTTTCCGGTAATAGCATGTGTGACTGTGGACATAATGGAATTTAATACATAAATGAAAAATATTAAGCTGTCATTAATACCCAACGTTTTTAAATATAAAGGAAATGGCAAAAAAGCGACAAAAAATGCGGTAAACAGTATGAATGTTGCAATATAATAGAGAGGAAGGATATTAGTTAATTCGTATTTGAGGCGTCTCCAAAATTTATGTTGAAAAAAACGTGGCAGTTGAAAAAGGAGTGTTGGAGCAAAGGCAAGTTTTTCACGTATACCAGGGCGTGGTATTAGAAATGCAAGCATATGGCGCTCAAATGTAATCGGAGGTTCTTCAAGAAGAAAAACTGCAAGGATACTGCTTATCCCACAAAATAGAGCACATAATACGAAAAGATAGAGAAGTTCTAACCTTATGAGAAAGATACTTGCAATAAATAGTCCTGCAGTCCATCCTACTCCGCTAACAAAGTTAAATAAGCCTATCTTTTTTTCCCATAAGGGTTTTGGTGCCAGTTCAATAACAAGCATACTCGATGCAGGGATACATGATGTGGAAAGCAATCCCAACAAGATATTCATCAATATCAGTGCGCCTACAGTAGATGCGAGAGCGGTCATACCGAAAAATATGGTTGCTGTGAGAAAACCAAAGAAGATGAAAATACTCCGTCTTGCAGACCTATCGGATAGTTTTCCCCAGAGGATAAGTCCAGGAATTGATGCTAAATTGAATGCCGCCACTACCAGTCCAACATCTGCAAGAGATCCTCCAATAAAGACCACATATAGGGGAAACAGTACATTCGCAATCCCGAAGGCTCCTTTATATGGAACAAACGAAAGAGTCCACAGACTCTTCTTTCCTTTTTTATGTAACCATTGAGGAGGTTGCATCGAACCAGTTTCTCCAGTATATTTATCGAGATCTATGAGTCAACGTCAGCGATTCGCTTGGATATCAGTACATTTTTTAAATTTAACGTTACAAGTAACAAGAAGGAAGGATTCCTAAATATTATAGAAATCCATAATTCGCAAAGACAAATAGTAACTTGGACTGTCTATGGAATGGTTTTTTAAACTACAAACCGAAATTTGTAAACTTCCCATTGTTATGATCCAAGTTTTCAAATATTCAGTCTTGCATTTTAATTTACATGGCTCATAAAAAAAATGAATGAAAAAAATGATAAAGAAGAGGCGAACATTATTATTGTCTTTTGGGCCTGCTACGAAGGGTGATTGGCGAATGACAACGAATTTCGTGAAGGTTAAAGGAGATACATATTACATAAAAAACGGTACACTAGACCTTCGCAAGAAAGGAATTATTGATTTAAAAAATATCAAAGGACTAGAGAACCTCACTAATCTCCAAGAATTGGATCTTAGTAATAATAAAATAAAAGAAATTAAAGGATTAGAACACCTTATTCACCTAAAGAAGCTAGACCTGAGTAATAACGATCTAGAAGAGATCAAGAATTTAGAATCTCTTACTAATCTCCAGAAATTAAACCTTAGTGGTAACAATATAGTAGAAATCAAAGGATTACGGCATCTCATTAATCTCCAAGAACTAAACCTCAGTAATAATCAGATGAAAGAGATAAAAGGATTAGCACGCCTTATTAATCTTCAAAAACTACACCTTAGCGAAAACAGTATAGAGGAAATTAGAGGATTAGAGCAACTCATTAATCTTCAAGAACTAGATCTTGGGGGTAACAATATAAAAGAAATTAAAGAATTAGATGCTCTAACCAGCCTCCAAATTCTAAATCTTCGTTGGAACTATATAAACGAAATTAAGGGCTTGGAGAACATCACTAACCTCCAAAAACTCTACCTGAATCATAATTTTATCGAAGAGATCAAAGGATTAGAAACCTTTATCAATCTCCAAGAACTAAACCTCAGAAGCAATTATATAAATGAGATTAAGGGCTTAGAGAACCTCAATACACTACAAAAACTATTTCTTGGTAATGATATAGAAGATATCGTAGGGATGGGAAGTCTTGCTGATCTGGAAAAACTAGATCCTCGAAATACGATAGACGAGATTAAAGGATTAGAACATCTTACCAATCTTATAGAATTGTCCCTTCGTGCTAATGAGATTAAAGAGATACAAGGGTTAGAGAAACTCATCAACCTCCAAAAACTAGACCTTAGATTCAATCAGATAAAAGAGATAAAGGGATTGGAGCATTTCTCTATGTTACAGGAAGTAAAAATTAGATTTAATCCAATAAAACACAGTGAAAGCCATTTAGTAGGGAGACCTGGGCAGGAACTTGTAAGATACTGTCGAAAAAAGGTTGAAAAACTAATAAGAAGTGGTTGAAAAACGCATGAGTCCTTTTTTGTTTTTTCTTGATATACTCGAAAAACTATTAAATACTGTAGTTGATGGAACTAATTCTAATATACTTATCAGAAGTCTTATATGAAATCGGCAGATATGATGAAACGGGATTTTTCAACAATCTTTTCAATTGTTACACGGTTTTTAATGTACAAGGATCGACTTTATAAAGGTGAGCGTACTATATAGGATATATCCGCCCAGCTCTTTACTATAAAATTTGTCAAATGCCTTAGGAGCAGTGAATTCATGGTATCAAATGAGCAAATTATCGCATTAGGAATTTTTATATTCGTCTTTGCCCTTATAGTCTCTGGCATTAAAGAAAAAACTATTGCTGGCGTTTTTGGACTTGTTTTGTTAGGTGCTTTTAGAATTCTCGCTGTTGAAGAGATGATCGCATATGTAGACTGGGAAGCAATTATGTTGCTCTTTGGGCTGATGGTAATAGTGGGTGCATTTAGGGAGGCGGGTGTTTTTGCATATCTCACAGCCTACATAATCAATTTTACTAAATGTGATCCAAAAAGGATGCATTATATGTTCATTGGCTTGACGGCATTGCTAGCTTCTTTTTTAGATAGCGTTACGGTAGCGTTGTTTATGGTCACCGTAACGATTATGATTTGCGAGGTGATCGAAGTTAACCCAAAACCGTACATCGTTTCAGAGATTTTGGCAGCAAATGTAGGCGGAACGGCGACTGCAATAGGTAATCCTCCCAGTATAATGATTGCATCCGCTGCGGGCTTAACATTTGTTGAGTTTGCTGTAAATATGGCTCCGATAACCATAGCGTGTCTTGTACTTCTTACGCTATTCTTAAGATGGTACTATAAAGATTCCCTAGAGAAAGCTAAAGTTGCGATGGAAAGCTGTCCTGTAGCCCCTAGAGCACTTGTCACAGATGAAAATCTCTTCAGATTATGTATTATTGTTTTTCTGGTTTTCGTTGGATTAATGATTAGTCATAGTTTTATTCATATAAGTCCTGCGATCATTGCATTAGGTTGTTCTGGTGTTCTTTTATTCGTAGGAGGAAAAAAGATGACAAAAATATTACATAAAGTTGAATGGTCGACTTTACTTTTCTTTGGTTCATTATTTATTGTTGTAGGAGGACTTGATAAAGTTGGAATCCTATATATAGTTGCTGAAGGTATAGCAGGTCTTGTTGGTCAAAATATGGTAGCAGGAATATTTTTGATTGCATGGACCTCTGCATTAGGCTCTGCTGTAGTAGATAATATACCTCTGGTTGCTACACTTCTTCCAATTGTATTTAATATTTCTCAAATCACAGGCCTTGAACAAAAGCCTTTATTGTGGGCTATGGCTCTAGGCGCATGCATGGGTGGTAATTCAACAATTCTTGCATCATCAGCAGGAATTGTAGCTCAGGCTGCTACTGAGAAAACTAAGTATCCAATTAAATTTTACGAGTTTCTAAAGGTTGGTCTACTATCGGTGTTTTTAACAGTTGGTGTAGGAAGTATTTATCTAGCTATCCGATTCGGAGTTTTTGGTTGAGATAAAAGCCCATAACTGCTCATGATCTATTTTATAGACATAATTTGGATTTTAAAATCTAAAGAGTGAAATAAATACAAGAAAGATGAGTAAAATTGAGGCTAGAATAACTGTATCTATTATCACGCACTTAAATAAATTGCGTCCTCCTCCTCCTAGTTTTACATACACTAGTTTGTTCATCACAGCAGAAACTACTGCAGCTAGAATTGTTATCACTGCGATATAGTCAGATATTTTGCCTTGCGCAAACAAAATAGAAACTGAAAAAATTACGGCACCGGATCCTGCAAACCCACCAATTATACCTGCAATGACTAAACCAGTCTCTCCAAACGTTTGTTGAAGTATTAGTGTAAGAAATGTAATTCCAACAAATAAGGCAGTAAATTGCAGTGCTGATTTAAAGGAAAAAGGAGACTCTACTTTAGGGGGTATCAAACTCATCTCTTTTCGGGGATATCCTCTTACAATACCAGCTAGAAATGCTAGCGCAAGTGGAACAGCAGTATATGCTAATAAAATCGGTGCTAAAATTGCGGCAATTAATAAATTTCGTAAGATCATTGTAGCATTTGTAATTACAATCGCTTTCGAGAATAATTTTCCTTGCTCCTTCTTTTCTCCTGATTTACGTGCAATATTTGTAATACTTGAGACTGTTGCTTCACTATTAGCAACGCCACCAAAACTAGCGAATAGAAACAAGCCTTTTGTTCCAAACTTGTTGAGAGCAATATAGTTCAGAAATCGAAGGCTCAATAATAGAATTAAAAGATAATATAGCAGACGCAGATTTATAGTGTTAAAAAAGGGCTCAGTTACATTGGGAATTAAAGGAAATAATAGCAGGAACAAGACACCTAACTCAAGTGCGGCTATTAATTCTTCATAGGACAATTCTTTTACAATATCGCGTAATTCTTCCTTTACACTCAAAATAAGCGTTACAAATAGAGCAACGCTAACCGGGAGTAAAATAAAACCATAACCAACCAAAATCCCCATTAGAAATGCAAGTCCAAAGGAAATAGACGTTGTAACGCCAGGATCTTTTGTTTGAGTTATTTTATACCATGTATGCCCACCAATAAGAATTATCGCAAAAATTGAGCTAACAGCCAAAATAATTAAAGCTATCTGTGGAATTAATTCAGCAGCAATAGAGGTAAACGTTCCAAGAAGACTCAACAACCCGAAACTTCGAATACCTAGTATTTTGAAATTTCCTTCCTCTCTCGCCGCCTTTTGTCTCTCAACTCCTATGATAGCTCCTGCACTAAAGCCGATTAATATTCTGATGGCTATTTCTGCTGAAAGAGATGGTGCTATCTGCATAATATTCCATCCTAATAATGAGATGAAATATTTTTTCGTTGTTCTTTATATTTTTTTTTAGATATCAATAAAATTAGAAGATAAAACTATAAAGATGATGACGCAAACTTATTAGATGGCTAAGCAAATCAACTCCTTTATTGAACAATAAAACACGATTATATAACTTTAGAATTTACAAAAATTTCACTGTGAAAATAAGTGAGACCAACATAGTGTGCCAATTTTTTTAAGTGAAAATATTCTCCTATATGGCTTTAAGAAAAGTAATATCACATTAATTAAAAGTATTGAAGCCACAAAACTAATTCAAATTCTTAATATGAATTTATTTGTTAAAATTTTTGATAAAAAGGTCTACCATATTCTATATTTCCGCCAACAAGATGGAATATAGTCTGCTATGTCTATTTTTTGCGAAATTTCTAAAGAGGATAACTTCTTTTGGTTCTGAATTGTAATGACTGTATTGTCACTCACTGTCATCATCATCATGAATTCTTATTGACAATTGTAAAAATTGATTTATAATTTATATGTTGAATTAACATAGCTTTCTTGCTAATATGTATTCAAACATTTAAAAATATTTCTATTTACAAAGTTAAACTTTACGTTTGTAAAAATAAAATATTAGAACTCTTGAGGATTTCGCAGCGGTTAACCTAAAATCCACTAAATAACTCAAAAATTTCTTTTCGCTTCCTAATGCCACTAATATTTAAGTTCAAAATTGTATAATTGAAAAATTGAGAAAAAGAAATTAATTATGAGCTCTAAATCGGGAATTCACTTCCATTCTCTCAATCGCCATTTTTATGGCGTCAGCATGTTTATCATAGAACGGTGCGTTAAGTAGAGTGTTTCTAACATCATCTTCATTGCCTAACCCTCCACTTGTTGCTATAACAAGAAAAACTCTTTGGAAATGCATTGGATGCAATTTTTGGAGTTCTTCGAGGTTATCGACAAACCATTGCCAGCTATCATCTATGAATGCAAGATTGCTTCCTGCACTGGCGATAGTAATATATTTGTTTTTGAGCGGTAATTCAACTAACGCAAACTTTAAAGCCTCAAGTACTTTATCTTTTGTGTCGAAGCCTCCAAGAGCGCTTGTGATCATTATTTTTTCAGTTTCAGGCGTTTCTTCAGCCAAAACCCTGTTTTTAAAATAGTCCATTGCCTGTTCGTTGACTTCCGCTCCTATTCTCAATATTGTTGAGCGTAGATCCGCATGAACCGATTTACCGTCTAAAATATCCTGAAATTTGGCTCTTCCGAATTCTGTAACCTTCTCGGAACCAAATTTGAAAGCGGCCCAAAGGAGAGCGGCTCTTGTATCTGAATCCTGAGGGGTTTCATCCTTCTTTGGCTCTAATCCATAAACTTCAAGTGCATTTTCTGAGATTTTTTTACCAATAACTGTAATTTTGTCTCTCATAGGTGTGCTTATAAAATAGGCGTGTCTTAAATGCCCTATCAGAGAGTCAACGGGTAATGATCTGGTCTCTTCCAGTCTTCAATAAATTCCAGATATTCCTTTAAGGAATAATCCCCTCTTCTAACCAGAGCATAAAAATCGTTTTCAATCCCAAAACTGTCTACTGGGTTTAGTTTCTGTTCTTTAATCAACTTGCCTAACTTGGTTAACATCTCTTTTTCATATTTGACCCGATAAAATGCTATATGGTCTGTATTCAACTTAAAAGTGATTGTATCATCTGGAATGGACACACTTAGAGTTTGCCCTTTCATGTTTGTGGTGATTTTTTGGGTTTCACCATTCTTCAGGAAGAGTAAAATGTCAATTGGTAGCAGCCAAGTCTTATCTGATTTGTGTGGTAAAAACTTAAACTCTTCCTGTTTAAGAAATAAGTTATTATCATGTCTTCTTACTTCAACGATGGGAAAGCCTGACTGATGAATCCACGATTCAGCAAATTCCTTTACTGGTTTGCCAGATGCTTCTTCAAGTGCAGCCCAAAATTCGTCTGATGTTGCGTTTGAGTATGCGTATTTAGTGAGATAGTGATTTAAACCCGTTTTAAAATTCTCTTCTCCTAAAAAGGAAAAAATTAGCATCCGAAGTATACAAGCACCTTTTGAATAAATAATTGGTGCGCTTGCAGCATCTATGCTGGCTTCTTCCTCGCCAGGAAGTTCAATTGACATAGTTTCGATTAGTGAGTCTCTTCCCAGAGCCTCAATCAAGTCATCATTAATAAAGCGATCCCACATTTCCCATTCTGGATGATAATGCGAGACAATGACGAAATTACCAAAAAAGGTAGCAAACGATTCGTTAAGCCACAAATATTTCCACTCCTCAGGAGTGACCAAATCTCCAAACCACATATGTGCCGTCTCATGCGCAACCGTCATGGCGACTCCTATTAGACCCCGTTTAGATGTTATGCCTGGCCACACTAACAGAGCATTCTCGCGATACAATGTGGCGCCCCAGTTTTCCATTGCACCAAAAGCAAAATCAGATACGCAGATATAATCACATTTCGGGAGAGGAAATTTAACACCTGTATATTCTTCTCCAAAAGTTAATGATTGTCTAGCTATTTCAAGGCCAAACTTGCCATATTGTGTTTTTCCGGGAGTCGTTGCCACCCTAACTAATGGTTTTGTAGATGAATCTTCAATGAATTCAAAATCTCCTACACCAAGAAAAACGAGATATGTGGACATGGGTGGAGTACGTTCAAATCGAACCAACTTCTTTCCGTCACCCAGGTTCTTTTCTTCAACAATGGGCATATTGCTTATCGCTTTAAGATTTTCAGCAATGATAAATTCGATGGCGAAAGTTGCTTTTTTCGCTGGATGATCGAAGCATGGAAACGCTCGCCGCGCATCTCTCTCCTCAAATTGAGTAACAGCAACGTATCTTTCTTCTCCTTCAATTTCATACTTTGAACGATAGAAGCCTACCAGTAAGTCGTTGATATTCCCAGTATAATCAATTGACAACTCGATAGTGTTTTTCATTGTTTCTGGAAGCATTATTGTTATTTCTTGCTTGTCAACATCAAAAGAGAATTCACAATCGAGGAATTTCTCATTCTTTTTTACCTTACAACTCCGGAAAATCAAATCATTTGCGTTCAAAACAACTCTGTCAACTGATTTTTCAGCCTTTGTTTCGATATCAATTCTTCCCTTAAAGGTGAAAGTGTCTAGATTTGGTTCCAAATGAATAGTGTAATTTACAGGTTCCATCTATTCTCCCTCTTTCTAGAATTATAATGACTGATCGAATCAACTGTTTTGAACATTATTCGTTATTAAGTTTATATTTGAGTATACTGATTAGTTGTGACACAAAAAACCAAATCAATTATATCTTATGTTGTACAAGAATTCAAAAGAAACAGTAAAGCGTACTCAAAAAGATAGGAAGTGGTATTGTGTCTGTACAATATTGCCCACACTGTGGTACTGCATTAGATGATCCTAGTGCTAAGTTTTGTCCAAATTGTGGCGCATCAGTAGATGTTGCAGTTACTCCTACAAAGGAAGTAACGCCACCTCCACCGCCTCCACCAACTGAAGTTCCCCCTTTACCCAGCCCACAAGCACTCGTTGAATACGCTGGCTTCTGGGAGCGTCTTTTGGCATTTATTCTTGACGTAATAATCATTGGTATTGTAAGTTGGATAGGATTTTTTGCGATTATTGGCAGTGCGATGGATTATTTTGGTCTCAGTGGTCTATTTTCTTGGATAGGAAAAATTGCCTTAAAGCTAAGGACAGTTGATGAATATTCACTTGAGCCGGCAACACCAGGCAACCTTGTCATCAATAATCTTAGTAGAGGCTTTTGGGGCATTATATTAGACTTCTTAATTGGCATTTTAGCGAATCGCGGCGATGTACAAAAACGTTTAAGAATTCTACAAAACTTAAGTAAGACAGTGGTTATAAAAACAACGTAAAACTCTTAATATCATTTTTTTCTTTTTCTTCAATCAAAATCAGACTATATCCGTTTCCAAAAGCCACAGGATGCACATCTTTGAGTGCCATGCGAAAGTATATACATTTGAAGTCTACATCTAGGACAGATAAGCCCTCTATTAATTCGCTTAGATACTCCTTCCATTTCTTTCAACCACTTATGGTATTACCCGGATGTTACACAAACCCTGAGCAATCTATATTCTCTTGATAATTCTACATTTTTAAAGAAGAAATTTGATCAACCAATTTTCAAGCAATATGATTCTAAATACTTAGTTAAATATCAGTAATTGATGAAGAGACTTTTTACATCCCTTTCATATAATTTGGAAGCATGAAAATAAATAAATCTTCAGGTAAAGTCCTCCGCAAAAAATGTATCGTTCTGGGTCATAAATAAGAATTGGGAATTCTATGCACCATTGCAAGAGAAGTAGAAATTATTATTCCAACCATTCTGGGATTGTACAACATGCTTCAATCTTTTTTATTTTGAGATTTAGTTCAGCCAATTCTCGAAGAGCACTTCTAGTTGGAAGTACAAGTCGGTCTGCGCCTGATTTGACGATTTGTTTGTCAATTTCAATACGCATACGTCCTTTTGGTCGCATACAACCTACTGAAAGGGGAATTTTCGGAAACATCAATCTAGCAATAGCAACAATTTGTGCAAAGGTTTCGGGACTCGGAGCAGGTATATGCTCCATTAGCGTTTCCCGAGTGGGTATAAGTCCAATAATAACTATTTCATCTGGGTTTATCTGGCGAGCCATTTCCAATGCATTTAACTCACCAACAATTTCTCCAAAATGAATTCCTAAACAGACGTGGGGGGCAATATACGAAATGCCTGATTGCTTTAACATCACTAAATTATTAAAATAGTCTTCAGGTGTTTTATCAAGCCCGTAAACTTCCTTAATTGTTCTTTCATCACCAATAACATCTACGGATGCAACATCAACGCCTATTTTTCCCAACTTTTGGGCGATGGATCTGGAAAGCAAGCCCGTATGAGCATTAATCACTAAGTTAGTTTCTTTCTTAATTTCAGCAATGGCATCAAGAAATTTTTCAAAGGGTACTGCAGCATTTTCGTCTAGTCCCCCACTCAATAAGCATCCGATAGCCCCATTCTTCTCCAATTCATAACATATTTCAAGCAACTTTTCAGGAGAACTTCCATCCAACATATGATCCAGATAATATTTATCACAATGGGCACAACTTAAAGAACATTCACTTCCAGTCAAAGAAATTGAGGGAAATTTATTTCCAGGGAAATATGCTCTTAAAGTCCTTCCAAAATGTTGTAGGCGAGTATTAAATGCAGTCTTTTGAATAATCTCGATATCTTCTATAGGTAGTTGAAAAAGAAACTGGGCTTCCTCATAGGTTATTGGTCTTTCAGAGGCGTTCTTTAAAATTTCCTTCAATTTTCGAGTTTGAGTTTTTTTCTTTACCATTTTATCCCCGTAAAGCTGTTATTAAAATGTCTAAAAAGTCCTCTGGTCCGGCTCCCAAGATTTGAATCATTTCGTTTTCAAAAAAATTTGTTATGATTTCTTGTAATGTAATTTCGTCAATCTGTGCTCCTTTTAATGAATTTTCAAGTGTGTGGATTTCTTCTTCTGGATGCATATAGAAATCGCCAGTGAACATAATATTAACAATTTTACTCATGCGTTCGTCAGTTTCAACGGTTACTCGAAGCAATTTACCACCCGGAACCTTTTTTTCTGCCTTATTTTTCAATATATGACCTCCTTAGCGTTTGAAGACCCA
>SMTZ1_10026797_pt1 | contig 14371 bp, 13 predicted proteins | sample DeeMarSWOR136_30_FD_25667 | JGI IMG/M metagenome (IMG submission 25667) | reverse complement strand
TATGAAAAAGGCAGAAAAATGCATTTCATGCGGAAAGGGACTACTTGAACGAGGAGCTACAACGTTTCCATGCCCAATGTGCGCTGAAATCATTGGAAGATGTTCAAGCTGCAGAGAACAGAGTGTAAAATATGTCTGTCCAAAATGCGGATTCACTGGACCATAGGAGGAAAGAATTCATGGGGGAAGTAATCGGTCTTATACGTGTAATGCCAGGTGAAGTAATAAGCGATGAAAAACTACAGAAAATGATAGATGACATAAAAAGCGTAATAAAACCACCAGCTAAAGTTGGTAGAATTAATATTAAAGATGTTGCTTTTGGGCTAAAAGGACTTGATGTAACTGTTTTAGTACCAGACGATGCAGGTGGACTTGATTCTATAGTCGAAATAATTTCTAAAGTTGAAAATGTTGATAGTGCAGAAGTAACAGATGTAGGCAGAGTCTAAAACTAGACTGCCTTTCCTGGTTTTTTAAGATGTTGTGAAAAATTTTTAATAGCTTCAGTGCCAATTTCTGTTGGATAATAAACTGGATATGCAGAGTTAGTTGTGTCACCATCAATAAGTTCTGCCATATACATTTTTTTAATATGCCATTTTACAGTATGATGGTTAAGACTAAGAGCATTTGCAATCTCAAGTAGATGTTTTCCAGGGTTACCCTGTAGATAGAGCATTATATCTCGGGCGTTTTTATTTTTAAGAATAGCCTCTGCAATTGCCTCTCTTCGTGCCTCTATGCCGCCTTCAACTAGATAATAAACCCTCTTTCCACCAATAGTTCTACTTCTTACTAGATTAGTTTGTTCAAGTTTACGTAAATGCCATGCTGCATTGCTAGGTTTTAAATCAAGTTCTCGTGCAATCTCCCTTAGATGAGAACCTGGATACTCATCAATGTAATTGTAAAGATTTTTTCTAACTTCAGTATTTAACACATTTTCAGGTGTAACATATTTTATGCCACCCATGGTGAAAAAAAGCGTAATAATAGTTGCAATTGCTGCTATAATAACTGCAAGGGATATACCAATTGTGTCAGAAGGTTTAATTGCTGCAAGGGCAGTTTCAACAAAGAAAAATGAAAATAATAAAGACATAAATGAACCTATTAACAACTTTCTAAACACACGCATGTGACATCCCATCTCAAATATTTCTGCATCCCAGCAGTGAAAAAATAAAACACTTGATAACTTAAAAAGTTTACGAGTAGGGTAACAATAGATGTTAAAATGAAATCAATGTGAAGAATTATGTTTCATTTTACTCATCATTTTTCTTAAAGAGTAATTTGAAAAACCACCAATTATTGAAGTCACTACATTTGGAATATTATAAGCTATTATTATGTAACTCCCGAATAATCTAGAATATGGGTCTTCAATTTCTTGAACTTGAGTATAAAAAAAGTAGGTAAGAACGAAGATGTAAAACAGAAAACCAGATACAAAACTTAGTATGAAGGTTCTCAGCAAATTTTTCGTTTTTCCAATATGTGTTGCTAAAAAACCAGTTACAAATCCAGGTAGCAAATAAATTAATACAATGTAAATTATAGCATTTGCTCTTGCAGGAGTTCCTAAATAACCAGATGAATAAAAAATCAATAATCCTATTATAATTCCAATAATAATTGCAAATGTTACCCTTAGCTTCTGATTCATATTCCCATCCTCTAAACAACAAATGAATTTGAAGAACTTATACTTTACTTATGAGCAAAAAAGCCAATTATTTTGTTATTAATGTTTTCAATTCTCACAAATCCAAAGCGTTCAAATTGTACTATTTCATCTGTTTTTAGCTGTAAAACTGCTTCTTCTGCAAATCCATCAGCTTGTTCAAGACTATCTTCGTTGTATTTATCATTAACGAAGAGAAGATGAGGCACTAAAACTTTCATTTTAATGTATTTATCAGTTGTCCATTGGATCTTAGCTGAAGCAGGTATTAACTTCTCACCAGCATATTCAGCTAAAACTTCTTTCTTTTTGTCCATTATTTTAACATTATAAAGGTCTTTTAATCTAAAAATATCCCCAACTTTTAGTTTCTCAATATCAGATTTTTGAATAAAGAATGTCTTACCAGTTTCAATAGTTCTACTTCCAAGATTTGTATTATCTGGGTGAAAGTTAATTTTTTTAGCAACACTTTGAGCGTCTTTGACGACAAGTTTAACAGGATTCTCGACAAAGAAATAACGTTTAGCATTTGGATCAATTAATTTTCTATTAGCCGCTTCTACAAGACTAAAGGTTACAGAAGATTCTACCTTAGAAATACCCTGTTCTAAAACAAATTGTTTAATAGCTGCAGGTAAAATCCCTCGCTTTTTTAAACCTCGTAAAGTCGGTAATCTAATATCATCATAGCCTGAAACAGATCCATTTTCAATCAATGGTTTAATCTTACGTTTTGAAACAGGCATTCCTTCAATAGAAAGACGGGCAAATTCCATAAGATGAGGTTTCCTAAGTTTAAGACGATTAAGCAGTTCAAAATAACATTCATCACGAAGCTCATATTCCTTTGTTCGAAAAGGATGAGTAACACCACTTAGACTATCCTCAATCGCACCAGCAAAATCATAGGTAGGCCATACCCGATATTTTTTACCATGCAAAGGATGTGGTTTATCTATAACCCTAAAAAGTGTTGGATCACGCATTGCTGTATTATCACAAGTCATATCTCCCCTTAATCTCAGAATAGCCCCTTCAGCAGAAGAAGTAAGCATTTCCTTCCAAAGGTCTATGTTGTCTCCGCAAGTATTACCACAGCAGGTACATTCTTTGCCATGAAAACGTCCATGTTTTATTTCATCAGGTGAACAAACACAGACATACGCATCATCCTGTTTAATTAATTGCTCTGCAAGTTCGTAATGTTTCTTAAGATTATCTGAAGTATTGTACACCTTATCCCATTCAATTCCAAGCCACTGAAGATCTTCTTTCTGAGCATCATAAAACTCGATCTGTGCATTCTCAGGATTAGTGTCATCAAAACGAAGGATGAACTTTCCATCATACATTCTAGCATATTCATAATCAACAATAGCTGCCTTTGCATGACCAATATGTAGATATCCATTAGGCTCTGGTGGAAAACGAGTAACAACCTTCCCCCTTTTTGCATCTGGGAGTTCGGGTAGTGTAAAATCTCTCTCTTTCTTTTCTTTCTTTAAAAGTTCTGGAGCAAGTTTTTCTAACTCTGCGATCTGTTTATCCAATGGAATTTTGTTGACCTCTGCAATAACCGAATTAACAATTGAAACTATTTCTTTTGGAGAAAAACCATCTTTTTGTAAAGCGGCAACAACCTTGCCAACAACAGCCTTAGAACTTGCTTTTCCATTAAACTGTACCGCATTTTGAAGAGCATATATTCTCGCAGTTTTTTGTATTTTATCTGCTGACATAATACATTACTTCTCTCTTTTAATTGAATATTTTGCTAATTGGAGAAGAATCTGTTTTGCTTCTGAATCTGGCAATATTTCAAGTGCTTTCTTTGCTTTTTCGCAATACTGCACAGCCGTGGTTTTTGCATATTCAACTGAGCCTACTTTTTTAAATAAATTAAAAACTTGATTAACTTCTTGATCTGTTGCTTTTGCATTTCCAAATATTTTATTCAAAAGTTTTTTGTCATCTCCAGAAGCATTATTCAAACAGTGAACCGCAATAAGTGTTTTTTTACCATTTCTAATATCGTTTCCTATATCCTTTCCAAGAGTCTTCTTATCACTACTCATATCAAGATAGTCATCATGTATTTGAAAACCTAGTCCAAGGGATTTACCATATTCATTTAGGGCACTTGCTTGCTCTTTTGTTCCGCCTCCTAGAATAGCGCCTGCCTCTGCAGCATACATGAAAGTAACTGCTGTTTTTTTAAGTATCATCTCAAGGTATTCATCTTCGGTAACGTTTTGTCTTTTTTCAAATTCCATATCTAATTGTTGACCCTCACTTATTTCTCGAACACAGTCTATAAGGCCAAATTCTACATTTTTAAAAATAGAAGGATTCCCTTGAATTCCATGCATAGATTCAAAAGCCTTAGTAAATAAAAGATCCCCTGCTATAATTGCGGTAGGTTCACCAAATTTTATGTGAACTGATGGGATATTTCGTCTCATTTTAGATTTATCCATGATATCATCATGAACAAGTGTAAAATTATGGATTAATTCTACAGCAATTGCAAGAGGCATAACATCCCGTACATCACCTGACACAGCTTCACAAGAAATCATAGCTAAACTTGGTCGAAGCCTCTTACCTCCAGCTAGAGGAAGATGCCTAACAGCATCATAAAGATTTTCTGGTTCACCTTCACTCAAGAATTTCTCGAGTTGTTTATTAAAAAAATCTGCTCTCTTCTTCAGTTCTTGTTTCAGATCCATAAATCCACACCAATATCAGACATCTTTGAAACTTTATCAGCTCCTACTAAAAACATCGTGGCTCTAATTTCTTTGATAATAGCATCAACTTCAGAAATTGTAGCATCTTTACTCTCAGTCGCTGGTTGAAGAAGCGCATGTGCTACACCTGCACAACTTGCCCCAAGAGCCAAGGCTTTTGCTGCATCAAGACCATTTCTAATGCCACCGGTTGCAATTATTGGCAGTTTCCAATCAGTTGCATCTCCAACTTTGAGTATAGAAGTTGGCGTTGGAATACCCCAGTTCCAAAAAGTTTTTCCACCTCGCTCATGGAGTTTATCATTTATCATCTTGGCACGATAATGTTCAATTGCGGCAAAGGATGTTCCGCCTGCACCACCTACATCAATTCCTGCAATCTTTGTTTTCGAAAGTCTTTCGGCAACATTATAAGATATACCTGCACCAGATTCCTTAACAACCACAGGCGTCCCCAAATCATCTGCTAGTTTTTTTATTGCTTCAAAACATCCCTTTGCATTCGCCTCTCCTTCAAATTGAACAGCCTCTTGTAAAAAGTTAAGACAGACGATAAAAACGTGAGCATCAATCATATCGATCATTTTTTGTGCATTTTCAAGGGTTTTTTTATGTCCCCATAGAACAATCTGAGATGCCCCAATATTAGAAAATCGCAATGGAATATCATAGTCTTTTATGACACCATACGTCTCTTTTAATTCGGATTTTTCAAGTGCTGCTCTCTGAGAGCCTACACCCATACCTAATTGATATTTCTCAGCGGCAATGGCAAGGTTCTCATTTATTTTCTTGGCTTTTTCATAACCACCAGTCATACCAGCAATGACCAAAGGTGCACCTAATTTTCTTCCAAAAAGTTTTGTAGAAAAATCAATCTCGTTTTTATTTATCTCAGGAAGAGCATTATGTATAAGTTTAACATCATCCCAGTAATTATGCTCAGCTGCTACATCTTTTTCTAGAGAAACTCTCACATGTTCATCCAATTGTACTTTTGGTATCCTCTCCAACTAGCACCTTGTATAATCTATCAGGTTTATTACCATTTAGGAGAACAGTGTCAATACCAAGTTTTGAAATATTTTTTATTGTTTCAATCTTTCCACCCATGCCTCCAGTAACATCAGCATGAACATCTGCAAACGTTTTAAGTCGCTCTAATTCACCAATCGTTGTTGATTCTATTAACTTTGCATTTCTATCGATTTTTGGATTTGAAGTATAAAGACCATCTTCATCTATCACAAATATTACTTTCACGGGTTTAAAATGATTTGCAAGTGCTCTTGCAAGGAGGTCACCAGAACAAATTGAAAAGCTAAGTTTTTTATCCAATACTACATCACCAAAGGTAACAGGTGTAAACTTCTTTTTTAAATATTCATCAAAAACATTATAATTCATAGATGCAAGTTTATGATCATCAAGTTTAACAACTGAATGCGGAGAGATTGAGACAGCAGGGATACCATTGTTTTGTAAAGATTTAAGCACCATAGAGTTCAACCTTTGAACCATTTCATGTGTAACTGAAAAACCATGAATTTGTCCTGGTCTGCTGTAACCCTCGTTTAATTTGTATTTTTTTGCTTGGATATGCCCAAATGAACCAGCACCATGAATCAGAATAATTTGTTTGTTTGCTTTTTTAATCTTCTTGGCTAAATTGTCCATTACTTGTTTTCTAAAAGAACACTCTTTTGTCTTGTCAGTTATTACACTTCCGCCTAATTTTAAGATATACATAAGCTGCTAAATCAACTATACTCTAAAAAGGATTTTCATCGTGAGAATTTTAGATTTTATTTTTTAATAGTCATCATCGTTTTGTCTTTGTTCTGCTCATGGATTAACCAGAGAGCGATAGGCATACCGTTATCAGGAGATTGCATAATTGTCTTAGATAATTTTGTAATTTCTTCTTTGGAAAGCTTACTGCTGCAATCTTCACATATAAAGACTGTGTCCTCAAAAACTAATCCGAGTGGATGCTCTGTGAGGGATATCTTTTTACTACATATGTCACATGTTTTTTCAGTAATTTTTTCACCACCACTAGAGTTGTCCAATACTTCATATATAAAACCTACTTATAAAGGCAACCCTAAGAATAATTATCCATTAAAATGAAATACTTTATAAAAAGTATGTTATTACGTTAAATGGTGGAAGTTAAAGGATGGAGAGAGAAGCTAATGATGACACTGTGGGCCTTAAAACCATTGTTGGTCTTGGAGGAAAACCAAAGATAGCTTATTTTTCAATGGAAATAGGTATTGACGAAAACATACCAACATATAGTGGCGGTCTTGGAATCCTAGCTGGAGATACAATAAAATCATGTGCTGATCTTAATGTACCTGTAGTTGGTGTCACTCTTTTATCTGAAAATGGATACTTCTATCAAAAAATAGATGAAAATGGAAATCAAATTGAACTACCCATACAGTTTGCTGTTTCAAATTTTCTTGAACTTCTTCCGACCATTACAAGTGTAACTATTGGAAACAGAGAGGTAAAAATACGTGCATGGTACTATCAATATAAGGGTGTTGGTGACTACATTATACCTGTTTTTTTCCTTGATTCAAACATCGAGGGGAATACAGATTGGGATAGAGAACTTACAAAGCATCTTTACGGAGGTGATAATAAATATCGCCTTGCCCAGGAAATAATCCTTGGTATAGGTGGAGTTAGAATGCTACGAGCGTTAGGATATACAACAATTGATAGATATCATATGAATGAGGGACATGCCGCTCTTGGGACTCTTGAACTTTACGACCAGTTAAATGATGTTGAAAAAGTACGTCAGCAGTGTGTATTTACCACACATACCCCTGTAGCTGCAGGTCATGACCAATTCGATCTTTCTTTTGCTAAACCAATGCTTGGAAACATACTCCCCGAGTTTATTCTCGACGATGTTACCTTTGAAAACAAGCTAAATATGACAAGACTTGCGTTATTCTTTAGTCACTATGTAAACGGTGTTGCAAAGAAACATGGAGAAGTATCGAGAATGATGTTTCCGGGATATTCTATAGAATCTATTACAAATGGAGTTCACTCGCCAACGTGGGTTTCAGAACCGTTTCAAAGACTATTTGATAAACATATGCCCGGATGGAAATCTGATCCGTACATTCTTAGATCTGCATTTAGCATAGAAAAAACTGAAGTATGGAATGCTCACATGGAGGCAAAAAGACAGCTGATAAATTTTGTTAACAAACGATACAATGTTGGCATGAATTACGATGATTTTACAATAGGTTTTGGCCGTAGACAAACTGCTTACAAAAGACCGGATCTAGTTATATCTGATCCAGAGCGTTTAAAACAAATCGCTGAAAAAGCAGGACCTATTCAAATAATCTATGCTGGAAAGGCACATCCCAAAGATGGAACCGGTAAAGAATCAATAAGAAAGATCTTTGAAATTATGAAGACTATTCGTGACAAAATCAAAATAGCCTACATTCACAACTATGATATGATGATAGGCAAGTTGATGACCGCAGGTGTCGATTTATGGCTTAACACACCACGGCGTCCTAGAGAAGCTTCTGGAACATCAGGAATGAAAGCTGCTCATAACGGTGTTCCACAGTTTAGCACTCTTGATGGTTGGTGGCTAGAAGGATGCATAGAGAACATTACGGGATGGGCCATTGGTCCTGAACGGACAGAAGATAAAGAATCTGATGATAAAATCGATAGATACGATTTATACGATAAGCTAGAAAACTGGATAATACCCAAGTATTACAAAGATCGAGACAACTGGATACGAACGATGAGAAGTTGTATAGCGATAAACGCTTCATTTTTTAATACAAATCGAATGATTCAACAATACGTTTTAAACGCTTATTTCAGGTGATGTAAAAATAGTTTCATATTCTGGGGAAATTTTTTCTATATCTTCAACCCATGAGCGAAGTATCTCTGCTACACTCCAAGCTTGAGTTATGCATCCTCTAGGAGCATAGATTGGATTGCCATCAAAAATCTCATAAATTGAACCATCCCAATGTTCACCAAATACGTCGAGCATAGGTTTTAAGAAATTATCAAATGCATATTTTCTTTGGTTTTTTACTTTGACAAATGCTTTAATAAATGGTCCCATAAGCCAAGGCCAGACTGTGCCATTATGGTATGCTATATCTTTGTTATAATCTCCAATGTATGTTCCTTTATAGTTTGAGTCGTTTGGAGATAATGTTCTCAACCCAAAGATTGTAACAAGTTCTTTCTGAATTTCATTTACAATCTTTTTTTGCAGATTTTCATCAATCATTGTGAAATCAAGAGAAACAAGAAAGATTTGATTAGGTCTAAATGATGTATCTTTTACATCAATAATATCATAAAAGTCATCAAATTGATAATTGAAACTATCTTTTACCTTTTCAGATAAATCAATAAATTTATCATTTTTCCCTATCAACTGTGCAAAATTGCTCATTATTTTAAGAGCATTGTACCATAGAGCTTGTATCTCAACTGCTTTTCTTGCACGTGGTGTTGGATAGTAATCATCAATTTTTACATCCATCCATGTTAAGCCTGGATCATGACTTATCAAGAAATCATCATCCATCTTAATTCCAAAATCAGTTCCTTTAATGTATCCAAGAATAATTGATTGAAGTGTTTTCCATACTTTTTCTAAAAATGCTTTATCATTTGTGTATTTGAGATACTGATACACTCGATCGATGTACCAAAGTGATGCATCAACTGAATTATACACAGCTTGGGAATTTCTATCCATAGACGCATTTGGAATCAAACCATTCTTACAATACTTGCTAAGAGTTAAGAGTATTTGTTTTGCATCATCAAATCTCTTTGTAACAAGAGTAAGACCAGGCAATGCTAGTAATGTGTCTCTTCCCCAGTCACCAAACCAATGATATCCAGCTATCACCGATTTGCTGTTATTTTTTTGTACTATAAAGTTGTCAGTTGATAATGCAAGTTTATTACATTTAACAGGAAGATCTGCGTTTAACAAAAGATCTTTTTTTCGTTTAATTTCATTTGCATATATTTGTACAGGATTATTTTTGAAATTATCTTCGATGGTTAAAACAAGATAGTAATCACATGATTTCTTGATGTCTTTTTTAAATCTTCCAACATGAACATTGTTGTCTATCCAAGATTCATTCCGCTCCCGATCTGTGTTATAATAAAGTTCCTCCCAATAATGTAAAGGTTGAAACTCTGTATCTTTTAGAAATATTTTCAGATACAGGATTATGAAAAATTGTAAGAGGTTTTTTTGTATCAATTTTGTATCTAATAATAGTAGTATTTTTCCCATATTCCATAAAAATTGTTTTCTTGATTTTTACACCATTGATTTCATAAGAGAAAGTTGGAAATACGTCGAAACTGAATTTGTTTTTATGATTTATTAAATCATATTTAGTATCGTTTAAAATGATTTGATCGAAAACATTTGACACAAAAACCCATCTTTCAGTTGGCGGATTCAAACTAGCTATTAGAAGACCATGAAACTTACGAGTATTTGTATTCTGATAAGTAAGAGAAGCATAGCCGCCAAGGCCGTTGGTAACAATCCATTCTCTCATATTTCTCTAAAGAAACTCTTTATATATGTCTAAGGTTCTTTTTGCAGCTGTTTCCCAGCTGAAATTTTCAATTACTCTTTCACGTGCGTTTTTACCCATCCAAGAACCCTTATCCTCTAATTCCAAAACTTGTTTTATACCCCACGCAATGTCATTTTGATCATAAGGATTAATATGGATTCCACATTGCTTGTCACCAGATGGAATTATTTGTTCACGAAAACCACTTGTTCCTCTAGCTCCAACTATAGTCGGCTTTGCCATTGACATTGATTCGGTACAGACAATGCCAAATGGCTCATAAATTGATGGTAAAACTACACTGTCAGCAGCAGCATAATGAAGAATACGTTCTTCTTCGCTAATAAATTCTGTTCTAAGAATAACCTTGTCCTGTATTCCAAGGTTTTCTGATTGAGTTTTAAGGTCTTGATCCATGTCTCCAATTCCCAAAATGACAAGTTTTGTATTTGGGAATTCCTCAAGAACACTAGGCATTGCTTTAACAAGATTGCCAACGCCTTTTACCGTGACAAGACGTCCTACAAAAAATAACATGTTTTCATCATCATCGATTCCATATTTTTTTCTGAGTTGCATTTTCTCTTCGTTAGATACTTTATCTGGATCATATTTAGCTGGGTCTACACCGTTCCAACAAACTCTGATTTTATCTGGAGGAAACCCTAGTTTTTCAAGTTCATCTTTCATTGCGTTTGAAACAGTTATAATACAATCAGCTGATTGTCCCCCTTCAAATTCTATATCCTTTATAGTATGAGAACCTCTACCAACAGATCTACCAACCTCAGTGGAATGAACATGAAACATTAGAGGTATGTCTAATTCTTTTTTTACAATCATACCACCTATTATACCTAGCCAATCGTGAGCATCAATTATATCAAAGGATCTTTTTTTCTTCCTCACAAGTAAATTAACAAGTTGGGATGCTGACATTATATTATAGGTAATTACATCTGCAAAAAATTTGAAATATTTCCCCCATGAACGAAGTTCATGATCCGCAAAAAGATGAAATGTAGATGTCAAATCAAGAGTTTTTGGACGATATACATTTACACCTTTCCATTTTTCATATGTTTTATGTTGATTATTTTCGTTTAATGAAAAAACAGTGACTTCATTGCCAAGAGATGCTAGTTTCTGAGCAATTTCAGATGTGAATGTACCAAGGCCACCATAGATAACTGGTGGAAATTCCCAGGAAAAGTGAACTATTTTCAAAGATGACTCTCCTCAATATCTCATAAACAAATACTTCTTTAAAAATTATGTTATAAAATAAGAAAATGGATTATTGGTGGTTGAATAGGATTGATATAGTATTTTTGGATATGGTGGTTAAGTTGTTCTTTGAACTAGTATTAACTAATTAGTTGAAAGTCTATAATAAGGATTTAACAACGCAATAATATAGAGGGCATTACTAATTATTCCAAGACCACCAATGAAATTAATTTCTGAAATAAAATTATCAACTGTATACTCTAAAGATAGTAGTTTATCAAACGCTGAATTACTTGATATAGCAATATAAATTGAAATTACAATTGAGCTAATAAATGCAATATATAAAACTATTTTTCCTATCTTATCTTCAAGTTCAAATAACAAAAATAAATAAAAAATACCCGTCAATACCGCAAGAATAGGACTAATATAAATCAGACTTCTTATAATATCAAGATTTAAACTTGAAATCGAGACAAATATAGCGTATATAATTATTGTCAAAATTATGGTTAAAATATATAACATAAATGCAATAACAATAAATTTTTGATGCCGTTCACTAAATTCCTTTCGGCCTAATAGCATGTATATCAATCCTATAATAATTAAAATAAAAATCCAAAAAGAGAAAAATGGAATAATAGTAGTTTGAATTTTTCTATAATAAAACATCGAGATTAGATCACTAATAATAACTAATGATAAACCTACTATTAAATAAAATAATCCTTTTTTTGTATAATCTGCCATTTATTCCCATCTTCCTAAATATTAATCTAATTTCTGTTTTAAATCTTGTAATATATTCATATAATTGATAAAGCCATCATATGGACCATCGTACGGACTAAAATAGGCATGGACATTTCCATCCTCCATCCCCTTTGTTGATACATAGTAAAGATGATCAGAGGTTTGAAGACGACGCCATGTATCCAGCAGATTCTTGTCTCCCGTTTCTTTAATTTTTCTACTCATGTTTTTTAACTCGTTAAAACAAGCCATCTGCATATCATTTCCAAGCCAAGTAGACACATCACGATTGGTTCATATCGCTCAACAGCCTCACTGACAGTTACAAAATCTAGATGTTTATGTTTAAACACCTCGCCAGGTAAATGACCTAGAAAATCAAAAATCCCAGTATCATCCCAGTGGTGCTCTCCAAAGGTTTCATAATCCATAAACAAGTTGACGATGTCACCTTCATTATGGGCCATCCAATAAGCATATTTTTCAGCTGTCAATGGATGATCTTTCCAAAGTTTAGCTGAAAATCTAAAACCAACATCATCACTAAGAGTATAATTCCTAAGTAGTACTTTCAAATTAGCGTTAACTGGTTTATATAAATAATTTGGAGAACGCCATGAAAGAATTTTTTCAGTGCCTTCTGTGATAATACCCTTGTAACCCATGTCTGCAACTTTTTTTGCTATGCGATTATCATAAATTGCTTCAGTATTACGAAATACTCGTGGTTTATAATTAAACAGGTTTTTTATCATCTGACGATGCATTCTCACCTGTTCTTCAAACTCATCCATTTCATCGTATAACGATGACAATGAATGGTAGTAAGTCTCTTCAATCATATCTGCTGCACCTGTTTTAAAAAGCTCCTTAAAACTATCAATAACCTCAGGCGCAAATTGTTCACAGTATTCAACAAATGTGCCAGTAAGGCTAAATGAAATTCGGAACTTACCGTCAGATTTATTTATCAAATTGAGTAACAAATTATTTGTCGGAAGGTAACATTTCCTTGCTACTTTTTCAAATATTTCTTGGTTTAATTTACGATTAAAATAGGATGAAGTAGAATTATCGTTCCCAATATGAAAAACTGAAAAACGATTCAGCCTTATCGGCTGATGCACTTCGAAATAAAGACAGACTGAGGCCATATTAAATTACTCCATTGTACACGTCAATTGTTTTATCCGCAACACGATCCCATGTAAATAGATCAATCTCTCGTTTACCTTCTTTAGCAAGTGTTCTGTGTAAAGGATCATATCTAAGCAAAGAAATAATCTTATTAGCCATCTCATCGGTATCCCAGAAGTCGACTCGTAAACAGTTTTTAAAGGCTTCAGAAAAACCAGCTGTCTTTGAAGCAATGGTTGGAGTACCTGCAGAAATAGCTTCAAGGGCAGTTATACCAAATGGTTCACTAACAGATGGCATAACATAAACACTAGAAATCCCATAAATATGTTTAACTTCATCTTCAGTTAATCTCCCTGTGAAAATAACTCTATCAGAAATCCCCATGTCAAGAGCCTGATTTATCAAACGAGGTAACATATCTCCAGTTCCTGCAACAACAAATTTTGCATCAGGCTCATAATCCTTTACTTTTTGTGCAGCTTTAAGGAAAAACTCAGCTCCTTTTTGAATAGTAAGTCTTCCCAAAAATAAAACAATTTCCCGTTTATGACCCTCAGGAATTGGATAAACAGCGTTATGAACAACAATGATCTTATCAGGATTAATACCATATTTTTCGATAATTACTCTTCTTGTAAAATGACTCACAGCAATTATTTTATCAGCTTTTTCCATACCCTCTCGTTCAATGTCAATAAACCATTGATTTGGATAAAGCCAGCCCGATCGATCATACTCAGTTGAGTGAACAGTAAGAACAAGCGGTATACCCCATTTTTCTTTAAGAACGGCCCCTGCTTTCATAGTAAGCCAGTCATGACAATGAACCGCATCATACTTCTCTCCAGCTTTTATGTTCTCTTCAACCTTCGAAACGACAAGGCTGTTATAATAGTAAACAGCCTCATAAAAACTGCCGCCTATTTCTTTTGAATCGGGACGATCATAGGGAAATATCTCTGTCTCGCCGACTTCAATTATTTTTAAATTAGGTTTGTCACTACTAGCACCATGCTTGGTTTTTGGCATATAAAAATCTACTTTTACGTTTTTATCAGCAAGGCTGCGAGTAAGTCCATAGCAATGAGTAGCAAGACCGCCCGCTTTGAACGGTGGATATTCCCAGCCAATCATTGCTACTTTCATCTATTACCCCTTAT
>SMTZ1_10006697_pt1 | contig 14371 bp, 11 predicted proteins | sample DeeMarSWOR136_30_FD_25667 | JGI IMG/M metagenome (IMG submission 25667) | reverse complement strand
GCCAATAATGAGATTGTTACCGGCATCATCGTTTTCCTGATAGGTTACTTCCTCGGCTCAATACCTACCGCCTACATCGCCACCCGTCTCGCTAGCGGTGAGGACATCCGTAAAATCGGAGGTGGTAACGTCGGTGGTCTCAATACCTACCGCGAGGTCGGCATAGTACCCGCCATTATCGTCGGTATCGTTGATGTCGGCAAGGGGGCAGCGGCAGTGGCGATAGCTTACTGGCTGCTAGACCTAGAACCAATCTACGTATATCTGGCAGGCGGGGCGGCAGTAGCCGGCCACAACTGGATGCTCTGGCTGAAGTTCAGCGGGGGCAAGGGGATGGGGGCCTCGGTTGGTGCCCTGGCGGTTCTCATGCCTATCTACGGGTACGCAATAGGCCTGGGGGTTCTGCTGGCCATCCTTGTCGTTCCACTGGTGACTATCCGCAATGTCGCGCTGGCCATGGGTATCGGACTGATAGCCCTGCCCTTTATCGCCTGGCTGATGGGCACCCATTCGGGCATGTTTGTCGTGTGGTCAGTCGTGGTGGGACTGATGGTCGTGGCGAAATTTGCCCCAACGGCATTAGCCTCAATTGCAAAGTCCAAAGGGATAAAGGACTTTATCCGCGGCGACTAGGCAGTCGAAGGCCGCTGGCTAGCTGGTTGCGCCTGCAGGGATGTCAGCAAACAATTGACCTGACTGCATTCTTCCAGCGCGGTGGTACAGTTGAAGGCGTCCTCAAGGAGCTGACCAGTAGCGAAGCAGCCATGACCGTGGACCATTACAACACGGTGCTCCTTTAATGCTTCAGCGATTGTTTTGGCCAGCCCTCCGGGTTTCACATCCATATGCCAGCCGAGCACTGGCACGTGACCTATGGTGGCAAGACCTTCGGCGCAGCGGGGCACGATTTCCGTTTTCACCAGAGACAGGGCAATCGCATGGGGTGGATGCGCATGGACGATAGCCTGTGCCGGGGTCGCCTGGTAAATAGCCCGGTGTACCGCCAGCTCCGCCGAGGCCAGCGGTGTCGAGCGGTCATTCTTCTCTATTCCGGTCTCAACAAGGTCATGCTCCTGCAGGTCACCGAGCATGCAGGCACGCCGTGTAATGATAATGTGGTTCCTCAGCCTGATACTAAGGTTTCCAGTGTGAGAAGAGACCAGCCCCCGGGTAAACAGGTCTCTCCCTATTCTCTGAAACTGAGCCAGCATCCCGACCCCCTGACCCAAGGAGTAAATCTCACGCAGGAGCGTGTCAAGGGTAATTTACAATTACTTGATAAGAAATGTCAAACCAGTATGACATGAATCTGCTATCGACGAAGGTCGACTCAGCTTGCCAGGGCCTGATTCAGCTTCTTAATCAGGCGTGCCTTTCTCCTGGCAGCATTATTCGGGTGAATCACCCCTTTTTCCGCCGCCTTATCGAGCGAACTGATAGCGACAGTCACCGCCTCCCGGGCTGCCTCGAGCTCACCCGACGTAATCAGTCGCCCCGCCTTAATCACATTGGTCCGGCACAGGCTGCGGATAGACCTGTTATGCAGGCGCCGTTTTGCATCCTTTCGTACCTGCTTCTTGGCTGACTTGGTAATGGGCAATCTCTACCTCCTCGGTCTCCTTGGTGAATGTATTCTTTATCACACGGATGTCTACCTGGTATCAGTCGGGGAGGCTTTTATGGCCACCCCCTCCGCCACCCTGGCAACACCGGTTACACTCCTGACACCTTCGACCTTTGCCAGCAGCCGACTCAGCTGCGCCAGGTCGCCAATCTCCAGCGTAAGGAATACTGAAATGGTCTGGTCTTCTCCATTGACAAGACTCGCCGCAACGATATTAATCCTCTCCTCGGCAACCATCGTGGTAATATCACGCATCAATCCTACCCTGTCCCAGGCATCCACCCGTACCTTCACCGGATAGAGGACGTTGGCCTGCCCCCACTCAACCGCCACCATCCTCTCCTTCTCCTCCTCATTGATTACATTGACACAGTCCTGGCGGTGAACGGTCACGCCCCGGCTGCGGGTAATATAACCAATGATAGCGTCACCAGGCACAGGATTACAACACCGGGCAAGTTGCGTGAGCATGTCATCCGCACCCAGTACTTTCACCGTTGAGGTCACTCGCTTGAGCGGTCCCTCCTCCTCCGCTACCTCTGGTTCTTCCTCCTCGACGGCAGCCAGTTTCGAGGCTATCTGGTGGGTGGTAATCCCGCCGAAGCCGATGGCGCTATAGAACTCCTCAAGGTTGTCATACTTGAACAACTCGGCAAGGTGTTCTCGCTCGCTGAACTTAATACCAAGCTGCCTCATCAGCTTCTCCAGGAGCTCCCGGCCACGCTCCACGTTCTCGGTCTGCTCCCTTTTCTTGAACCACTGCCTTATCTTCTCCCTGGCGTGATTGGTCTGGACATAACCTAGATTCGGGTTCAGCCAGTCACGACTCGGCCCCCGGTCTCCCTTACCCGTCATTATCTGGACAACGTCGCCATTCTGGAGATGATAGTTGAGCGGCACAAGGCGACCGTTCACCTTGGCACCGATACACCGGTGCCCGACATCGGTATGAACCTGGTAGGCAAAATCAATGGGGGTAGAACCGGCACGCAGGTCCTTTATTTCCCCCTTAGGTGTGTAGACAAACACCTGGTCACTGAAAACGTCTGTCTTGACAGTATCCAGAAACTCCTCTGCCCCGCTTAGCTCCCGGTGCCAATCGATAAGCTGCCGCAGCCAGCTGATACGGTCTTCAAAATCAGTATCGCGCTTGCAGTGGACGGCCACACCACGCTCGGACTCCTGATGCATTTGCTTGGTGCGTATCTGTATCTCCAGCTTTTCCATTCCAGTTAGCATAGCGTTCGGCTTTTCCGTCCCGGTTAGCCTTACGGTAGTATGTAATGACCGATAGCCGTTTGGTTTTGGATTGGCAATGTAGTCATCATACTGCTCCATTACTGGGTGCCACGTAGTGTGGATGACACCCACCGCGCCATAGCAGTCCCGCAGTGAGTTTACCAGCACCCGGAGCGCCAGAAGGTCGTATATTGCGTTGAAATCTTTGCCTATATTCGCGTATTGTTTCATCTTCTGGTGGATGCTGTAGAAATGCTTTGGGCGCCCGATTATTTCGGCCTCAATTCCCGCCAGTTTAAACTCACGGTTCAACCGGGCAGTGACCTCGGCAATGAGTGCTTCACGTTCAGCACGCTTTCCTTCGACGACGTCCCGCTTAATTTTCTCATAGCTCTCCGGTTCCAGATAGTGGAAGCACTCGTCTTCCAGTTGCCACTTCAGTTCCCAGATACCGAGTCGGTGTGCGAGAGGTGCGTATATCTCCAGAGTTTCCCGAGAGATGGACTGCTGTTTCTCCGGAGGCAAAGCATACAGTGTTTTCATGTTGTGCAGCCGGTCAGCCAGCTTTATGAAGACGACCCGCAGGTCCTCGGCCATTGCCACCAGCAATTTCCTCAGGTTCTCCGCCTGGTCTTTATCGGTAGTTGTAGCCTCCTCCGAAGCCTGCCTGGAGAGTATACCCAGCTTGGTGGTGGCTTCAACCAGCTTGGCTACCTCGGGACCGAACTCGGCCTCGATTTCGGAGTTGGGTATCCCGCAGTTCTCCGTAACGTCATGCAGGAGTGCAGCCGCCAGGGCACTGGCATCCAGCTCCAGGTCAGCAAGAATCATCGCCGTCTGCAGCGGGTGCTCTATGTAGGGGTCGCCCGACAACCGCATCTGCCCTTCATGCGCCCGGCTGGCAAAATCATAAGCCTTCTGCACAAAGGCCAGTTTCTCTGGCGGCAGGTACTCCTTTGCCTTCCCCAGCAATTGCTCAAAAACCACCACCGGCTCCCTGTACCCTGATATACACTTAGTATAACTCAAGAAAATTACTTATACAAAAGTCAAGTACCTTTACAAGTTCGGTGATGATACGGTATCCTAGCTTAGAAATACTCGTTGGGGGAACCGTGTATCGGGCACCGCGTGGCACAAGAGATATCCTTCCCCAGGAGCAGCCGTACTGGCGCTACGTTGAGCAGAAGGCGACCGAGATTTGCCGTCTCTACGGCTACGAACGCATCGACCTGCCGATGTTTGAGGACTCGCAGCTATTTACACGCGGCGTCGGGGAAGGCACCGACATCATCGAAAAGGAGATGTACGTCTTTGAGGACCGGGGAGGCAACAGCCTGGCTCTAAGACCGGAAGGCACCGCTTCAGTATGCCGTGCCTATCTGGAACACGGCATGCACAATCGGCCTCAGCCGGTGAAGTTGTACTACATCGGGCCAGCATTCCGCTACGAACGACCCCAGGCAGGCAGGTACCGGCAACACGGCCATTTCGGCTGCGAGGCCATCGGTGACGCCGACCCTGCCCTTGATGCCGAGGTTATTGACATGGCCTGGCAGTTCTTCGTTAGTCTTGGGCTGGGTCGCTTCACAATAGTGTTAGATAGCATCGGCTGCCGGGAATGCCGACCTGCATATCTCACCGTACTCAAGGAGCACTACAGTCCGCACATTGACGAGGTATGCGCCGATTGCAAGGTCCGGTTCGAGAAAAATCCCATGCGGCTGCTGGACTGCAGGAGCCCGCAATGCCAGACGATAGCCGATACCGCCCCGAAGAGCATCGGTTATCTCTGCATGGAGTGCATCGAGCACTATGCCGAGGTAAAGCGCTACCTGAGTAGCCTCGAAATACCCTTTGAGGAGAACCCCCGCCTGGTACGTGGGTTTGACTACTACACGCGGACAGTATTTGAAGTGCAGCCGCAAGAAGGGGGCTCACAGAGCTCTCTCGGTGGGGGCGGCCGCTACGACCTCCTCGTCGAAGAGCTTGGCGGTAAACCTGCGCCCGGCATAGGCTTCGCCACCGGCATCGAGCGTATTATCCTTGGCCTGCAACAGGAAAATATCCCCGTGCCGATACTACCCGGCCCGCAGCTATTCATCGCCCATCTCGGAGATAAGGCTAAGGATACTGCTCTAAAACTGGCAACCGACCTGCGGCACAACGATATCAGCGTTATCATGGCCACCGGCGGACGCAGTCTCAAGGCACAGCTCCGCCAAGCAAACAACCTGAACATCCCGAAAGTGGCCATCATCGGTGACGACGAGGTAAAGGCAGGCACCGTCGTCCTGCGGGACATGGCCACCTCGCAGCAGGAGACGGTGCCACTGGAGAAGCTGCCGGAGTTGCTTGGTTAATAGTTCTTTCTCATTTCTCTTTCGCTGTTTACGAATGACAGTTAATCAACATGGGTGCCCTTCTGAAATAAATATAGTGCCCACCCAAACGTATCACGTCCCCAGCGCAGGTAGCTCGTCCTTCCATTAGAGACGCGAGCCAGTATTTCTGGTACATCAGGGTCGTCCGGATGTTCTGCGGCATACTTTTCAGCCGCATACCACTGCAGTGTCTCGTACCGGTCCCAATCGTCCCGATTGCTGGCCATTGTATACAGCGGGACCAGGCCTTCATCCTCGCCGACAAGCACATTCTCGTGGTGGGTCCCGTAAATACTACGCGTGTAGCTCTCGGCAGCCAGATACGCTTCATCTGGCGCTTTCAGCCAGAAAGGTTCACCTACGAGAACGAGACCACCCGGCTTCGTCATAGCCTTCAAAGCACGTAAAGTTCCTCGATGTCCCTTATACACCCATGAAGCACCGATGCACATAGCGAGGTCGAAGGACTGACCGTGCCTGTAATCCGCTCCGTCCATATTAAGGATTTCGATTCGAGCACCGGGCACCCGTTCCTGCAACTTCTGTTCTGTATCCGCCACGAAGTATGGTGAGATGTCGACCCCGACCCCGGATACCTCGTATCGCTCCGCCAACCTTGCAAGCATCTCCCCCTTACCGCAGGCGATGTCGAGTACTGCAGACCCTGGATTCAGTTTCAGGAGCCCGATTAGCTCATCGAGCTTCGCTGTACTCATCGGATTACAGTTTGCGTGGTACTTGTGTGTTATGCTGTAGTATTTCCACATGTCCATCTTCCATTCCATGAATGAATCTCTTCCTTTCTGCCAGATTTGGTCATTGTTGTTGTCTATTATATTATTTGCCAATGATTTCTCCTAATTTGAATAGGGTGATACTAATACGCAGATGCCTCCCGCAGACTGAGACTGAGAAAAGAAAACATCCGCGGATGTGTCACGCCCGCGGCCGGTCTTCAGTAATGAAAAAACCGTTCCCGGAGGAACGGCCAATAGTGGATAGCCAGTCAGAAAAGCCTAATTAGCCGGATATCTGCCGGGGCGCGACTTCATAATGAATGGTTAAAACAACTTGAGCTAACATCAACGCCCCTTTTCCGGTACTTCGTTGCAGTTTCGACCTTTTTACTACGGTGCCGATGTTACCACAACAATTACGGCAAGTCAAGACCGAAGCACACTCCACAGCTTCCATTTTCAGCCTGAATGTGCTATAATATATTAATGTGTGACGCACTCGTAAACCATACTTCACAACTAGATTTTCAACCTGCCTTTTCCATACCTTGCACCTGCATCTCTTTTTGGTCGCACCCGCATCACCACACAGGAGCTAGCCAGTCATGACACCGAAATCGGCACGCAAGACCCGGACCGCCGGCAGCACCGACGAATACTCTGCCAGTGATATCCAGGTACTCGGCGCGCGTGAGGCCATCCGCCGCCGTCCGGGCATGTACATCGGCAGCACCGATGCCCGCGGGCTGCACCACCTAATCTACGAGATAGTCTACAACAGCGTCGACGAGGCTATGGCTGGTTACTGCGACAAGATAAGCGTCGTCATCCACGAAGACAACTCGGTATCGGTGGAGGATAACGGCCGCGGCATCCCGGTGGACATGCACCCCACCACCAAGAGGTCAGCCCTGGAGACGGTGATGACTGTACTCCATGCCGGCGCCAAGTTTGCCGGCAAGATATACCAGGTATCCGGCGGCCTGCACGGGGTCGGGGCCTCAGTTGTGAATGCCCTGTCCTCCCAGTGCATCGTGGACGTCAGGCTCGACGGTAAGATTTACCACCAGGAGTTCAAACAGGGGATACCCCAGGGAGAGGTCACCATTATCGGCGAAGGAGATGGCACCGGCACCACCACCACCTTCCTTGCCGATGAGGAGATTTTCGGTAACGCTAAATATGACTTCAACACCGTCAAGGAAAGAATCCGGGAGATTACCTACCTGAACAGGGGTCTCGAGATATTCCTTCGTGACGAGCGTAGCGATAACGAGCTGTCTTTCTATTTCGAGGGTGGCATCACCAGCTTCGTACGCCATCTTAACCGGACGCGGACACTCCGCCACCCCCAGCCCATCTACATCAACAAATCGATAAACAGTACCATCGTTGAGGCAGCCCTTCAGTACAACGACGGCTTTAGCGAGAACACCTGCAGCTTCGCCAACTGTGTAAATACCGTAGACGGCGGCTCGCACCTTACGGGGTTCCGTTCGGCGCTGACCCGCGCCCTGAACGACTATGCCCGCAAGAACAAGTTCCTCAAGGAAGACGACCCCAACCTGACGGGTGAAGATGTCCGCGAAGGGCTGACCGCCGTTATCAGTGTCAAGATAGGCGAGCCCCAGTTTGAAGGGCAGACCAAGGCCAAGCTGGGCAACCCGGAGGTCAAGGGGCACGTCGAGAGCGTCGTTGGGGAAGGCCTGTCCCTTTACTTCGAAGAGCACCCCGACGACGTTAAAAAGATAATCGACAAGTGTCTCCTCTCGGCAAAAGCCAGGGAGGCGGCACGCCGGGCCCGTGACCTGATTGTGAGGAAGAGCAGTCTGGATACCGGTACGCTGCCGGGCAAGCTGGCCGATTGCTCGGAAAAGGACCCCACTCTCTGTGAAATCTACATTGTAGAGGGCCCCCCGGCCGGTGGCTCCGCTAAAGAAGGCCGGGAACGGCGTTTCCAGGCGATATTACCACTGAGGGGTAAGATACTCAACGTGGAGAAGGCCCCGCCGGACAAGATGCTCTCCAACGAAGAGATACGCGCCATCATCGCCGCCCTCGGGGCAGGTATCGACGAGGACTTTGACCTCGCCCGACTACGCTATCACAAGGTTATCATCATGGCTGACGCCGATGTCGACGGTGCCCATATCCGCACCCTGCTGCTCACCTTCTTCTTCCGGCACATGCCGGACCTGGTCCACAACGGCCACCTGTATATCGCCATGCCGCCCCTTTACCGGATCACCGCCTCCAAGTACGAGAAATGGGTCTACACGGACGATGAGAAGGACGAAATACTGAAAGAACTGAAAGGCTCCAAGCGGGTGAATATGCAGCGCTACAAGGGCCTGGGCGAGATGAACTCCGGGCAACTATGGGAGACCACCATGGACCCCACCACCCGCACCCTACTACAGGTCTCGGTAGAGGATGCCGCCCGCGCCGACCAGACGTTTTCAACCCTGATGGGCGAAGAAGTCCTGCCCCGCAAGACCTTTATCCAGACCCACGCCAAGAGCGTCAGGAACCTGGACATCTAGCAGGCATACCCCAGACTATCCTTCCTCACTGGCCAGATATAGCCCGTGCTCCCGGATATACTTCTCCACCGCCTCGGAAACCAGGCCGCTTATAGAAAGCCCGCGGGTAACCCGCTCCCTTATCTGAGAGGCGCTGACATCCACCTCAGGCCCGTCCAGCAGTATCACCCGCTCAGATATACCGGGGACGCTATTCTCCAGTGATTTCAGGTCGGGGGGGAAATAGCCCGGCCGGGGCACGGCTACCAGCTGGCAGAGGTGGATAATACGCTCCGGCGCCCTCCAGTTCGGCAGGTCGGTCAGACTGTCCCAACCAACGATGAAAAACAGTTCATTACCGACACCACGTGCTGACCTTAGCTCTTCCAGGGTGTCAATTGTGTACGAGGGACCTTCCCGGTTTACCTCGATAGTGGATAAGCTAAAGGAAGGCCTATCAGCGATGGCAAGGCGTACCATCTCGATTCGATGCTCGGCTGGCAGAATCGAGGCACCGGTCTTACGCCAGGGCTGACCCACGGGTATAAAGAGTACCTCATCCAGGTTAAGCCGCGACCTTACCTCTTCGGCTACCGCCAGATGTCCTTTGTGAATCGGGTCGAATGTACCACCGAGTATGCCTGTCTTCATCCGGCTAGAACTCCCATTCCATCTCACCGCAGCGGACCTTGTCGCCAGGAACCGCCCCGGCTTTCTTTAAAGCCTGGCTTACACCGAGACGCTCGAACTGCTGGTTGAGCTGCCAGCGCACCGTAGAATCGGCTATGTCAGAGCGGGCTATAAGGCGCTCCAGTGCCGGGGCGTTCACGATATATGTATCGCCCTCCTTACTTACGACGACCCTCCTGCCCCCTGGCCCAGGCCGAAATACCTTAGCATGAGGCTCAGTACGGGCATCCTCAACCTTCTTCAGCATGTCGTGAGTTTGTTTCATTAGAGCGGCAACGCCTTCTCCTGTTGCCGCCGATATAGTAACAGGTTCAACACCGATGCTGCGGAATTCGTTTAGTACATCAGCCAGCCGGGCCTTTACCTCTGGAATGTCTGCCTTGTTCACCACCACAAGCTGGGGCTTACGTGCTAGGTTGCTATTGTAAAGACCGAGTTCTGTGTTAACCCGCGTCATATCCTCCACCGGCGACGACGAACTACCATCTACTACATGCAGGAACATCCTGGTACGGGTAGCATGCCGCAGGAAATCGTGACCCAGCCCACGTCCACTATGGGCACCTTCAATCAGTCCTGGAATTTCGGCAAGAACAAAGGTCTCAAGACTAACTTCAACAACACCGACCACCGGTTCCCGCGTGGTGAATGAGTAGTCAGCTATTTTAGGCTTCGCCGCCGAGGCACTGGCGAGGAGAGTGGACTTGCCCACATTAGGGTAACCTATGATACCGACGTCTGCTATAAGACGCAACTCCAGCAGCAAAGCCCTCTCTTCACCGGGCTCACCCTTCTGGGCTATTCGTGGCGCCTGGTTGGTAGACGACGCAAAATGCGTATTTCCCAGTCCGCCCGTACCCCCTTTAGCAACAATAGCTTGCTGCCCGGCCTGTTCCAAATCAGCAATCACGGCGTCCTCACCACTCAACCCTACATCTCGGACAGTAGTTCCAACCGGCACACTCAGCACCAGGTCTTCACCACGCTTACCATGTTTTTTGCCACCCTGTCCGTTACCACCACGCCCAGCCTTGTGCAGGGTTTTCCGCCCATACGCAAGCAGGTTAGTGATAGACAGGTCTGCTGTGAGTATAACATTGCCACCATCCCCACCATCGCCACCGTCCGGCCCCCCGAGAGGTACGTACTTCTCCCGTCTGAAGCTTATTGCCCCATCACCACCATCACCACCCCTTACTACCAACCTAGCAATATCAAACACTCTTAATCACTCACCATGATATGGAATACCACAGTATATGTATTACTTTGTAATAAGATGTATCACTATTTATTATACTAACAGGTATTTGCTGAACTTAAAATATGGTGGTGGCTGAGCATTTAACACAGCCCGCGAGGTAGTTCCGGTACTGTTTATCAAAAAGGTGGCCGACTTATTAAAAAATGTGACCGAAAAGTCCAAATCTTTTGGTCAGTTCCTGACAGCCGGTTCGGGGGAAGCGTGCAGCCTTTGCTGGATATTGAAGACCTGCCGCCTGAGATGGGGGTCGTTGTTGATACTGTTGGCAATCTTTTCATAGGCGTAGCTGATGGTCGCCGGACTCCTGCCACCCAGCTCGCGGCCTATTTCCGATAGCGAGCAGTCCGTCTCCTGTCTTATCAGGTACATTGATACCTGCCGGGCGAGGACAGTAGCTCCATTTCTTTTACGTCCTTTCAGGTCGGATAAGGTAACCTGGAAATCCGTGGCTACGGCCTCTGCTATTAAGGCCGGCGATAGAGATGCCGGTTCAGGTTCCATGCGAGCGATGTCCTCCAGGGCGCGGGCAGCCAGGTCGGGTGTTACTATAGCTTTTAGTAGCCTTGCGTAGGCGGTAACACGGTTTAAGGAACCCTCGAGCGCCCGTATGTTTTCTTTAATCTGCAGTGCGATGAATTCTAGGGCATCGGGCGTGATATCTACCTTATCCTGCTCAGCTCTGGTCTTTAGGATGGCCAGTCGGGTGTCGAAATCAGGTGGTTGCAGGTCGGCAACAAGCCCCCATTCGAAGCGGGAGCGAAGTCGCTCCCTGAGATGTGGTATCTGCCGTGGCGGGCAGTCGCTGGTGATGGCAATCTGACGGTTGTGAGCGTGCAGCTCGTTGAAGGTGTAGAAGAAGTTCTCTTTGGTACGTTCTTTACCATCGAAAAACTGGATATCATCAACCAGCAGCATGTCAACACCGCGGTATTTCTTACGGAACTCCCCTGTCCTGTCTTCACGGATGGCACTGACCAGTTCGTTGGTGAACTGCTCGGCGCTGGCATAAAGAACTTTGAGTCCATTGGCTACCGCTGCATGCCCGATAGCATGTAGCAGGTGGGTCTTGCCCAGGCCGGCCGCCCCATGTATGAAGAGGGGATTATAGGCCTGCCCCGGGTTTTCGACTACCTGCAGGGCGGCAGCGTAGGCCATCTGGTTGGACCTGCCGACAATGAAGGAGTCGAAAGTATATCTGGGATTGAACAGGGGGAGGTTGTTTGGTTGCGTGGGGAGTTTTTCCTCAGGCTCGCCGACGCAGAAACTGACCCTGACTTTACTCCGGGTAATGCCGGTGAGTACCTTCTCAATCAGCGAGCAAAGATTCTTCTCCAGATACTCGGCGATAAAGGTGTTGGGCACGCCGACGGTGAGTTCGCCATCCTTGAAGCTGAGCCCGGTGGTGTTTCCCAGCCAGGTTCGGTAATTAGATTTATTGACCTCGATTTGGAGTTCGCCCAGGGCGGTTTCCCATATTTGTTGTGCAGGCTTTACGATCATCTAACCGCAGTTCCTCGTTCGTTATATCACGACGTAGCTAGGTTATGTATAAGGGTACCCCAAGCATTGTCGAAGAAACCGGCGGGTCGTGATGTTGGGGGACTTAAGGACAACACCAACTAGAATAATAGCCGATATATCGGTTGGCAAGGGTTTTCAGGACGGTTGCCAGCGGTTAACGACCTTTGTTTCCTCCACCGTTCAAATTGACGAGGTCTTTGGTACTTACTTTTTTTCGCAATTCCTCCCCCGTAGATTCGATGGTCATGTGGCTATTTTATGCCCATTATTGTACCCATATATGTATCAGTGTGCGGTCTTGACGTGCGTCTTCAGGGTGGTAAATGTGTCAGCTGTCATACATGAATACTCGCAAGAACCCGAACGCACAGTTGTTGGGAGGGGGATATAATGCTAAAATTCTGTAGAACGGAGGGTCGTTGTGCGGGTTATTTTCATGGGCACCCCCGAGTTTGCAGTTAATGCTCTGGAGCTGCTGGTCACCAATCGGTATAAGCTGGTGGCTGTCTACACTCAGCCAGATAGAGTTGCCGGTAGGGGACTGTCTCAGGTCCAGTCGCCCGTAAAAGGGGTTGCCCTGGCATATGGCCTGAGTGTTAAGCAACCGGCCAAGCTCAGGGATGGAGAGGTGATTGCCGAAATAGCCGGACTTCGTCCTGATGTAATCGTGGTGGCGGCTTATGCTCAGAAACTGCCGAAAGCGGTCCTGGATATCCCTCCGTTAGGATGTGTTAATATTCATCCTTCGCTGCTACCGAGACACCGCGGGATCTCGCCGGTGCCGGCGGCAATACTCAGCGGTGATGGCTTTACCGGGGTTAGCGTTATGCTGATGGACGAGGGCTGGGACACTGGTCCGGTGCTGAGTCGGGCGCAGGTTGCTATCTCGGCACAGGATACCACCGGTTCACTCATGGAAAAACTGTCGCGCATCGGTGCCCAACTTCTCCTCGATGTACTGCCGCGGCTGGCCGGAGGCACCCTGATACCCCAGCCTCAGGATGAGGCCATGGCAAGTTACAGCGGACTTATCAGCAAAGAAGATGGAGAGATTGACTGGCATCTGCCGGCGGTTGATATCTGGCGGCGGGTGCGGGCATACCAGCCGTGGCCGGAGTGCTACACATTCTGGCGTGGAAAACAATTTAAAATCCTTGAGGCAGTACCTCTGGACATGCAGGCGACCGATGCAGTTGGCCAGTTGATTGCCCTGGACAGGAAAAATACTACCTTCGGTGTATCTACCGGCGAAGGCGTGCTCAGTGTGCTCACGGTGCAACTTGAAGGTAAGCGGGTAATGTCGGCGGCCGAGTTCCTGCGGGGACAGCGTGACTGGGCTGGCATGGTATTGCCATCGAAATAGAGGGTTTAAGGAGACGTAGTTTTGCCTGAGAATGCAGATGAGTTCAGAAATCTGGTAGATATCGTTGCCAAGCTGAGGGCACCGGACGGTTGTCCCTGGGACAGGAAGCAGACCCACCAGTCGTTGCGGGCGACCTTTCTCCAGGAATGCTACGAGGTGCTGGCTGCACTGGATTCGGGGGACACAACCGAGCTTTGTGAGGAGCTTGGCGACCTGATGCTGCACGTTGTCCTCCAGGCACAGATTGCCGCCGAGGCTGGTGAGTTCGAGATAGTCGACTCGCTGCGCAGTATCAGCGAGAAGATAGTCTCCCGGCATCCCCACGTCTTTGGCTCCACAGAGGTAAAGGATGCCGCTGAGGTGTCGCACAACTGGGCGAAACTGAAGCAGGCCGAGAAGGGAAGTGACGACTCTATGCTGGCCGGCGTGCCGAAGGAGATGCCGTCCCTCGGTTACAGTCAGGAGATACAGAACCGGGTGGCGCAGGTCGGCTTTGACTGGGAGGAAGATGAAGGCGTCATCGATAAGCTCGCCGAGGAGGTCGACGAGTTCCGTAGAACAGAGAGTGCCGAGCGCCGGGCAGAGGAGTTCGGCGACCTGCTATTCACCCTGGCCAATATCGCCCGCCGTTTGGAAATAGACCTCGAATCGGCCTTGAGGGAAGCCAACCAGCGGTTCTACCGGCGGTTTGCCCACATGGAGGAAATTTGCCGCCAGCGAGGGGTGAACATCGGTGACCTCTCCTTCGACGAGCAGAACGCCCTCTGGGAGGAGGCAAAGAACCTGGTTGAGGGGAAGTGATAAATGGACATTAAGGTGCGACCAGTCAGTGAAGCTTTACTGAAAAAATACTCCACCATTCCTTTGAGTGTTGAGGTAAATTCAGTGCTGGACATCGAGTTATTGCAGGATGGTCTGGGTGGTGTCGTATTCCATGAGAGGGAACTGGACAGCCCACTAATGAAATATATTGAGGACGAACCGGATGAAATTATTACGTGGCCTGAATCATTCGATACCGGTAGGT
>SMTZ1_10022682_pt1 | contig 14373 bp, 13 predicted proteins | sample DeeMarSWOR136_30_FD_25667 | JGI IMG/M metagenome (IMG submission 25667) | reverse complement strand
AGCATCGACCGGGCATCGGTCTTCGTCGATGCGTCATATTGGGGCTATCCTGTCATCAGGTTCGAGGCCGGCGAGGGTGCAGAGTATCTGCCGTTCAGGACCGCCGATCTTCCCTTGACTCAAGATGTGATCCAAGTGGCGGGAAAGGAGGAGTTCCTGTTTCTGTTCCCGCCGGTGCCGACCTACCGCTCGCTCCTCGAGGCATACTACCCGGAGGGCAGGGGGCAGGAATTCAGGGATCCATTCGAAAGACCGCTGTACGTTGCATTCGAAGTGAGCCGCGATCAGGTTATCGGTTCGCAGGGGCTGGTGGCGACGTGCACTCCGCGCGATCGGAGCGAGGGAGAAGAGGCGCTTGTCAAACGCACCCCCGGAGTGGAGATACCAGCAGGTCTGTCGGCTGACCGTGAGTACCGGGGACGGTGGGAGGGATCGATCGTCATCAGGGAGGATGGACGATACGCGTTCGGGGCGCGCTCCACTATCCCTGTCTCGATCACCGTGGGAGGGCGGGAGGTCTATTGGGGATTCGCCTCCCCGCGCGGACCGCGGCTCGGCAGGGGGGTGCTGCTTGCTCGCGGCACGTACTCGTTCGTCGCGAGAAGCCCGAGGATCGGGGCTGAGGATGAGATCGAAGTTGTGTGGGAGGACGTGCGCGGCGACAGGGGAGGAATCCCGGTGGATCAGTTTTTCGTCCGTTCCTTCGGTCATGGATTGCTCGGTACGTACTGGCAAGACGCTAGTTGGGAGGAGGAGCCGGAGGGTGAGCCAGGGTATCGGCGCGTCGATCCGGAGATCTACTTCTACTGGCATATCCCTCCGTTTATGCCCCGCGGGCCGTTCCGGGTGGAATGGATCGGGGAGATCGACATTGAGCGCCCCGGTGAGTATCGGTTCAAAGTGGAGGCTATCGATGTCGGTCAGCTCTGGATCGACGGAGAACAGCTCCTTGGAGAGGCCTCCTATCCAGGGGAACGGGTCGAAGGGATGAAGGAGCTGACGGCGGGTCGGCACCAGATCCGGATGCGACTCGCGTCGGTGGGGAGCTATCCCACGATGCGGCTCTGGTGGATACCCCCGGAGGGAGAAGAATCTGTAGTACCCTGGTCAGTCTTCTATCCGCCTCCCCCCGAGTTCGTCGACTGATCACGAGGTGGGAGGGGTGTGCTGCAGTGAATGTCACGGCTCCGGGGAAGGGTACGACGACGATGCGCATCACGACGGGGGTTGGTGCTACGACCGGGGTGGGTATCACGATCGGGGTGGGTGTCACGAGCAGGGTGGGAGCCATCACTCCGGTGAATGTCACGACCGCAGCGAATGGTACGACGGCGGTGAGCATCATGACCGGGGTGGGTGTCACGACTACGGCGAGATCACGACTGGAGCGAATGTGACGACTGGGGTCAGTATCACGACCAGAGCGAGGTCACGACTGGAGTGAATGTCAGGACCGGGGTGAGTATCTCGACTACGGCGAGATCACGACTGGAGCGAATGTCAGGACCGGGGTGAGTATCACGGCTTGAGCAAGCGTGGCGACCGCGGTGAGGATCACGCGTGCCGTGAATATCACGTGAGAGTTTGGCTGCGATGCGCGATGATAATCGGATCATAATCATCGGTGGTGGAATGGCCGGCCTGGGGTGCGGTCTGGGGCTGGGCCGTCCTCTCCTCCTGTTGGAAGAGGAGGCCGACCTCGGCGGCCTCGCCGGATGCTACCGTGTCGGCGACTCCGCGGTGGAGAAGTATTACCACCACTTCTTTCACGGGGATATGGAGCTCTTCACTCTCATCGACCGGCTCGGCCTGACAGATCGGCTGGAGTGGCTGCGTAGCTCTGTCGGTTACCGCGTCGGGGGAGAGAACTATCGCCTCAACACGCCGCTCGAGGTGCTCCGGTTTCCGCACCTGAGCCTGAGAGAGAAGATCGCTCTCGGTAAGATGGTCCGCTACGCGCGGGGGATCGATAATCTCTCGCAGTACGACGATGTTCCGGCGGTCGACTGGGTGGTCGACGTGGCCGGTCAGGCGGTGTACGAGCGATTCTTCCGGGCGCTGCTGAGGCTCAAGTGGGGCGAGCGATATCGCGACATCTCAGCCGCTTGGCTCATAAATCGAATGACCATTCGCTCTCACCGCTCTCTGAAGGGGGAGCGGCTCGCCTATCTGTGCGGGGGATGGAGCCAGGTCCTCGAGGGGATGGCCCGTCTCATGACCTCGCGGGGCGGCGAGATTCGGCGAGGCGTGCCCGTTCGGCGCATTGTGATCGAGGGGGATGTCGTTCGCGGTGTGGAGACCGATGAGGGGTTCGAGCCTGCCGATGTCGTCGTCGCCACGGTCGCGGTATCGGGCCTCGTTCGGCTCACGAGGGAAGACCCGGGACTGCCGATCCCTTCATATCAGGGCACCACCTGTCTTCTCCTCGGCCTGAAACGGCGCCTCCTGGATGGGATCTACTGGCTCAATCTCGAAGAGGGGCTGCCGTTTGGCGCGGTGATCGAACACACAAACTTCGTGCCTCCTTCCGAGTATGGATGCCACCTTGTCTACCTCGTGACCTACCACAATCGATCTGAGGGTGTGCAGACGTCTCAAGATGATACTCGGGGTCATGGTGCTCGAGGTAGTAGTGCTTGGGGCAGTCGTATTCAGGATAGTGGTGTTCGCGATGCTGGTGCTCGGGATACTGGTGCTGGGCATAGTGGTGCTCGGGATACTGGTGCTGGGGATAGTGGTACACCGGATAGTAGTGCTGGGGATAGTGCTGTTCGGGACACTGGTGCCCGGGATAGCAGTGCTCGGGACAGTAGTTCTCGGGACAGTAGTGCTCGGGATGGTAGTGCTCGAGATGCTGGTGCGGAGAAGTTGCGGAGACATTCATCGATGGGCTCGGGAGGATGGTGCCTCGTCTGAAGCGTTCTGATATCGTCTTCTGGCACCTGGCGCGGACCGAGCATTCCTCTCCCCACTATGTCGTGGGGTACGCCGCGCACTCGATCGTTCCCTACCGGACGAGGATTCGGGGGCTGTACGCGGCGGGGATGGCGAGCCCGCCCAGTTACCCCGAGCGGAGCCTCTGCGCCTCGCTCAGGGCCGGATATGAGTGTGCCGAGGCCATCGCAAGAGATCTCAGTGTAGATTCACGAGAGCGGAGTGATCTACGTGAGCAGGCAGTCAGTATCGATCGCCCTTCCTGCACATAACGAGGAGGGGAACATAGAGCGCGTAGTGCGCGATGCGCTCGGCGTCCTGTCGCGGGTCGCCGATCAGTACGAGGTGATCGTCGTCGACGATGGGAGTTCGGACGCTACCGCTGACATCGTCGGGCGCCTCGCCGGCCAGCACCCCGAGGTCCGGCTTGTTCAGCACCCCACTAACCGCGGGTACGGCGCCGCAGTCTGGACAGGCCTATCCAACTGCCGTATGGACCTGGCGTTCTTCACCGATGCGGACGACCAATTCGAGCTCGGGGAACTGGAGCGGTTCATGAGCTATGCCCCCACGTACGAGGCCGTGATCGGGTACCGTGCGAAACGCGAGGATCGGCCGCACCGGTACCTGCTCGCGCGGGGATGGGGGCTGTTGGTGAGCTGCTGTCTCGGCGTGCGCGTGCGAGATCTCAACTGCGCATTCAAGCTCTTTCGGAGCGAGAGACTGCGGGAGATCGATCTCTCCGCAACGGGCGCGCTCATTAACGGTGAGCTCCTCGCCAGGCTGATGCGCCGCGGGGTGAGCCTCATCGAGCTCCCCGTGGGCCACCGGCCGAGGAAGTGCGGTGAGCAGAGCGGGGATAAGCCGAGCGTCATCCTCCGCGCGCTCCGCGAGCTCGCCCGGCTCTGCTTCAGGATGTATTAGGGGGGCCACCAGGTAGACGGGCCACTACGTGAGCGAGTCACCAGGTTTCTTGCACCCCCCTGGCATTCCCGCCTGTGCACCCTTGTTTGCCCAACTGATCCTGCTGTCAACATACTAGACACGTCACAATGTCAAGCTCGTTTGCACAGGCAAACGAGCTTTGCACTGCTCCAACGTGCTCGCGCGCATCGAGTTCGGCGGGCGAAGGCATGTGCGGGCACATCCCCTTGTCGTTCAGAGTCCGAGAGGCATGGCGATCAACTCCTCGCTTTCTTCGACTCCGCGTTCCTAACGCCATTTCGCAAACGGACTTGATTCGTGCAGGCAGCATCTCCGTTGAAGCCGTTCGCGCTGGCACGCTTCTTGCCCAGGGTAAGGGTGGTCCGCCCGCGGTGCCGTGGAATCAGGCCGCAGACTGAGCGGGACCGGACTGGGTGGTGACGGAGGGGAGCCGTTCGAAACGATGACCACGGGGAACGAGATGCACGGCAACAGCGAGGGCGATGAGGGTCGGGAGGGGAGAGCGATCCGCAAAACGACGGGGAAAGCCACTGGTAGGATGATCGGGAAAACGAAGGGAAAGTCGACGCGGAAGACAACAGGGAAAGCGGGGGCAAAAACGACGGGGAAAGCGCGGAAGACAATGGGGAAAGCGATCGGCAGCACGCTCATTGGATGGCGACCCGTCGGGGGGCGGCGCCTGGCGGCGATACTCCCTCTCACTGTCATGACGGTGATCTGCTCGGGCACAAACAGAGGGGCGGCGCAGTTTCTCTTCTATCCTCCGGTGGTCATTGATCCCGATCCAGCGGCGCAGTCGGCACCCTCCGTGGCGGTCGACTCACAGGGGAATCCCTGTCTAGTCTATGATTTCGTGGGAGAGATCGGTTCTGCGGCGGGCAATGTCGCGGCAATGAGAGAGTCTTCTCCTCTTGAGGGGGAAGAAGGCGCCCTATTGAGGGGATCGTCCCTTATTCCGGACCGCGTACGCTCGCGAGATAGATATAGCGTAGGAATCAGATTCACACGTTCCACCGACGGCGGGCTCACGTTCCCGGTGAGTACCTGGGTCGACTCGTCCAATACGGTCTGCGCCCCACGGATGGCCATAGATGATGAGGACAACGTCCACATTGTCTATGCCTTTGATCGCGACGGCGATCGCGTCCGATATGTTCGCTCCACCGATGGCGGTATCTCGTTCCTGCCTGGAGTCTTCATCCCGCCGCGCGATGCGGTCCAGCGGAGCCCGGACATCGCCCTCGATCCGAGCGGCAATCCGTTCGTCGTCTGGCACGACGGTGCCGACATCTATGTGAGCCGTTCGACCGACAGAGGCGAGAATTTCCTCATGCCTGTCGGGATAGGGGATCCGGTCCTCATCGACTGTATGCCGTCGATTGCCAGCGATACTGAGGGCAACCCGCACGTCGCATGGACACAGCAACACATGACACCGGTCACCCGATTCTGTCTCGTCTATGCGCGGTCCACTGATGGCGGGCAGACATTCCTCGATCCGTGCGAAATAGATCCGGGGCCAGGGGACCGATCCAGCCCCCGAGTCGCGATCGATCGCACGGGCAATCCCGTCATCGTCTGGACTGATGCTCGCACCCGGTCCCCGTATCTCGCCGGATCGACAGATTGCGGCGCCACATTTCCTCCGGGCCGGTGCGTCGGCACAGACCGCGTGTGGGGGACCGGAGGTTCGATCGCGTTCGACGCCGCGAACCACCCGGTCGTGGCGTGGCGGGAAGAACGGGGTCCGTTCTCGAACATCTGCGTCACGCGTTCGACGGACGCTGGAGTGACGTTTCTCCCCGGGGTGCTTGTCGACAGCATCGACGCGTTGCAGGTAAATACGAGCCTGACGCTCGGTACGGACTGCGGTCCGATGGTGGTATGGGAGGATGCTCGCCCCGTCGCCCCGTTCGACACGGATATCTACTTCGCCGGGGGGTATCCGATCGAGTACGCACTCGGCACCCTTGCCGGCAGAGTGCGCGATGAGAGGACGGGAGGCGGGATCGCGGCCCTGCTCGTGGCGAGGAGAGACGGGTGGTGTGCCCCTCCCGATTCGATCCGGTCAGACTCGACAAGCGGGGAATTCACTCTCGACCTCATGCCGGGTACGTACGATATAGAAGTACAGCCCGGCGCTCCCTATCCCGGGACTGCGTACAACGGTGTCGTCATCGCGCCCGACTCGATTACCCAGCTCGAGGTCCTCGTCTCGCCGGCCGACGTCGTTCTCATCGATGACGACGGCGGCGAGGGATACGAGATCTTGTACATCGAGCCCCTCGACCAACTGGGCATTCGCCACTGCATCTGGTGCGTCGCAACGGACGGAACCTTCCCCATCAGTTGCTCCACGCTCCTCCCTGTGCCCACGATCATCTGGTTCACCGGCGACCAGGAGAACGAGACGCTCACCGAGGCCGATCAGGAGAGTCTCAGGACGTTCCTTGGCGGAGAAGGCCGTCTCCTCCTGAGCGGACAGTTCATTGCAGAGGACATCGGGGATACGCCGTTCTACCACGACTGGCTCTGTGCAGGGTTCGATACCGTCTCCTCTGAGCGTGGGATGTACGGCGAGCCAGGTGACACGATCGGCGATGGGCTGACCGTGGCCATCGCCGGCGCGAACGGCGCGGACAACCAGGTGTCCCCGGACGAGATCCATCCTGAAAACGGTGCTCGGGTAGTCTTCAGATATCCATCGGGTGCTCCCTCGGCCCTGCGCACAGATCACGACGGGGGGAGAGTCGTGTACTGCGCATTCGGCGTCGAGGCGGTCAGCAAGAACGGGCCCGCTCAGGCCACGAGAGGGGAGGTGATTTCGAGAGTACTCGACTGGTTCGGCGTCTCGACGGCCGTGGGGGAGGAGGGAGATGAAGATAGGGAGGTGGCTCTCGATCTCATCGAATGGTCCGTCCATCCGAATCCCTGTCAGGGAGCCTCGAGCATTGTGTACGATCTGGGCGCTCCCCTTCGTGTTGAGATACGGATATTCAATCTCCTGGGACAGCGGGTGCGGAGGCTGATCGACCGCACAGACACGGTAGGTCGTCACTGCATCCGATGGGGCGGGGAAAACGAGCGAGGAGATGCTGTCGCAAGCGGTGTCTATCTTGTCTATCTCACAGTGGAGGGGGGCGGTGAGTCTGCCCGCGAATCGGGGAAGATCGTGCTGTTGCGGTGATGACCGTCCGTTCACCGCGCGGTGCGATGTGGCGTCCCGAGCTCTGCCGGGCAAGCGGATCTGGGTGAGGCGGGTCGGCCGATGCCCTGCCCGCGCAGTACCCGTCTCGGGACGGCCATAGGCTCAGGGGAAAGGCCTGCCACCTCGGGCGGTCCCGTAAATGGGGGATCCCTCATGCGGCGTGAGGAACGCGAGCGCCATGAATCGGAAGTCGGCGATCGACAGTCATCGGGGTGAGATCCGGGCCACAAGAAGAGACCGGGCGTCGGCCGAATTACTCCTTCTCAGGAAGGGAGAACGCCATGTGTTGGCCCAGGATCTGTTCGTGGTCCCGCTTCCCGGGCTTCGTCCTCGTCGCCGCGGCATTGGCCGGCGGCCACCTCGCCCCTGCCGGCACTCTCGACAGGCCGGAAGACCATGTCGCCATCCACATCCCGGAGGAGCGTCTCACGAGCCTCACACCGAACGCCACACAGGGCACCGGCGGCTCCAAGGTGGCGGTCGATGATTCGGGAACGATTCACGTCGCGTACCAGATCTTCGAGAATTCCCAGTTTCCGGAGCTGGGGGAGATCGGTTACTTCTTCAGCACCGATGGTGGAGAGATGTGGGAGGGGGTGAACTGCTACACGCGGTACGATCCCGCAATTGCCGTCACTTCCGATGGCGCTGTCTTCATCGCATCGGTGCGATGTGGCGAGGTGGGACACTGGCTGCTAGGGGAGGCGGTAGTGTACGATCGGCTCGTCGCAGGGCCGCCTCATTGGGAGTTCGAGAGCTGGTTGATCGATACCCAGGAGGGTATCGGAGCGCAATACTCCGGCTTCTTCGGTCCTCCCTCACTCGCACTCGAACCCGTCATGCTTGGGCCACCTGCGGCGGTCTTCGTGTACGAGTTCTCTCGTCCGGAGGAGGTGATACCGACCCCCCACCCAGAGGAGGGTAATCTCCGCCTGTGGAAGAGTTGCTGGGAGCCCTTCCCGGCCGAGCCGGTCGACCTCTTGTCGAGCGGCACCGAGCACACGTTCCAGGCGCCCGCCGCTGCGCACTATGTGAATAGCCTGTTCGAGTCTCGTGCCTCATGCATCGTCCATGTCCATCGTGGATCGGTCGATTCGATCATCCACCTGTATGAACGTCCGTATGGCGGGGAATGGGCGACCGGGACGATCAACCTGGGCACCACCGATACCATGAACGTTCGAGACCTTGTCCATGGTGTCGCATCGCGCGCACCGGATTTCCCGGACCCGCCGCAGCGCCTCCATGCAGCGTGGGTGGAGGAGAGCGAGGGCGGCGGCTCGCACATCTTCCACAGGGTCGCTGGGTACGAGTTCGTCCCCGGTCAGTACATTTGGTCACCGTCTGCCCAGGTGTCGTACTCCCAGGAACGCGCCTCCCACCCGGTCATAGCGCACAAGCGGAGCGTTCCCATGGTCATCTGGGAAGGGGCGAACGACTCCGGCTTCTATGAGATCTGGTGGAGCTACTGGAACGGGAGTGGGTGGGAAGAGCCCCTCAACGTGAGCGAGACTCCGGATGCGGATTCGCGGTACCCGCACATCTGCTACGTGCCGAATGCGGATCCGGCGACCGGGTACCTGCATATCATCTGGACTGAGCCCTGGCAGGGGATCTGGGAGGTGAGATACGAGCGGATGCTGATCGGGGAGCTTCCGGGCGAAGAGTTGGAGTAGCGATATCGCGGGCGGAAACGGCCTGTGGGGACGGCCTCCACTCGGGCGTTCTGCCTGAACCCCGGGGCGAACGCGACGGCCCTCGCGTCAGCAGTGTTCGAGCCGCGGTCGCCATAGCCCAACCGCGGCGCAGTCACAGGTACACCTTGATCCCCAACCGACCTGCCTTTGCCAGCGTCTGGCCCGAATCGGCATCCTTGACCTCCACCAGGGGCGATTTGCCGCTCAATTCTGAATACTCGGATAACGTGGTAACGATGTTCATCTTCACCTGAGGTTCGGCTGCCGCCCATAGTTGAGGCTCAACATAGAAGTTGCCCGTGCCGAGATCCATTCTTCTGATGAAGCCCAGATCCTGAAACCGCTCCACCTTGGAATGCAGTTTGGCAAGCTCATGTGCCGATTCCGGGACGGTCATCTCTTTCTTCACCCAGCCCGACCATCCGTCATCACGAGGCGTCAGTCTGAATCGTACCCAACTGCCCCGTTTTTCCAGGACATATATCTTTTCCCCCTCTATGAGTGGACTGCCTTCATCTACCCGATGGTTGGGGCCGGGTCCCGTCATTATGTCGGCTGCGGGTTTCACGCAGATTCTGACTTCCAAGCTTCGCTCCTCGGCGTATGGGCGAGCGAGGATTCCCTGGCGGATGGAACCACAGTCTCGCGCGGTTGGTGATCTACTGACGTAGCCCTCTGTCTGTCCCCCTCTGATGCCGTGCTCCTCCCCGGTGCTGAACTCTCCCCGAGCGGACCGAGCCCTGCCCTGGACTGGTCCCTGGACAGCAGTTTTCGGCCACAAGCTGGCACGAACTAGCGGATCGTGCTCTCTGTCCGCGGGATCCGGAGGAGGCTATAGACCATAGACTTGCGGCAATGGCGCGAGCAGAACGGCGTCGCCCAGGATGAGCGAGCAACCCGTTGGGGCCCAGAGGGATCACGGATTGCGCAAGTCCAAACAACATATCGGCTTCCGTCAGGGCACACCTTCCTTCGGCGCGCCCCAAGTTCGGTCACGGAGGCCGATCTACACTGGATGCTCATAGATGAGTGCTCACAACTGGCCGTCGAGGCGGTCAAAACCGGGGAAATGAGGGGGTCCACCGGAGTAACAAGAGAGGAACAGATGAGGGCTTACCAGCACAATATGACCAGGAAAAGCCAGAAAGTCAAGGCGGTGCCCACCGAAAAAAGACCAAAAAAACGAGCCGCCAGGCGGCCAGACTTCTGATATGGGCGATCTAGTCGATCGCGTTGCTTGCGGGTTCCTCTTCTGAGATCGCGCACGGCCGGGCAGCTGGTATGGGCAGTCGGATCGGTCGCGTTCCTTGGGGGTTCCTCTTCTGAGATCGCGGGAAGCCTGGCCGGTTCCGCGGTTGTCGCGAACCGGTTAAGAACGGAATCCCTGACGGGGCGGAGCTCGATGGCTCCGCCTCGAACGCCCTACGCGCCGCCCGCCGGAGGGTTCAGGAAAACCGTTGACGGAGGGCGACTCCGGCGCGTATCATCTCCCAGCTGGAATAGCCCGCCGGTACGCCACATTGAGTTCGTCGTACGCGGGGGACGCTGGATGACGCGATCTGCGCCCACCTTTCTCCGTATCTTGAGCTCTTCGTACGCCTGGGACGCTGACCGGAGTATTGAGGGACGATGAGTCACGCCGCCACCTACCTTACTGCAGAGACAGAACAGGGGCGCTCTGCCATCGAAGAGGTCATGCGGCGGTCGTACGCTGCCGATGTGGAGAATGTGCCGCCCGGGTGGGCAGTAGTGCGCGTCGTAGATGAGGCCCCTGTCTCATTCATTCTCGTCGATCCCGAGAAGGAGATGGAGTTCCCGGGCGGGGATGTTCGGTACGGGTTCATCGCCGATGTGGCGACGTGCGAAGACCGGCGGGGCGAGGGTCATTTCCGGGAGATCGTAACGCATGCGTTTTCCCGGCTCCGCTCCGCGGGGATCCCAATCGTCGTCACGCACGGGCGCCATCAGCTCTATCGCCAGTTCGGGTTTGATGTCTTCACATATCATTCCGGTATCTTCATAACGCCAGACGCCATCGAGAGGCAGATGGGCACGGGGGCCTCGGGACGTGGGTCGGAGCTCCTCGTGATCGACGAGAGCAGACACATCACGGAAGGCCTTCTCGTCGTCACCGAGGTGAGGGCGACCGAGCTCTCTGAGTGCAGGGCCGCTCTGAAGACAGCTGCCGCGATCGCCCGTGAGCGCGGCAAGGCCAGGATCCTGTTCGAGCATCCGGCCGCGCCGAGTTACGGGTCCCGGTACCCGATGTACGCGTCGCCGGAGACCCCGTTCACCGATCTGGCGCGGGCCTGCGGGGCGCAGGTCTCCCTTCAGCGTGCTGATCCGGAACGTGGTTCGATCCCCGACGCCGACTGGATAAAGGTGCTCGATGCCCGTGGGTTGGTGCGCGAGGTCCTTGCCGATTGGACCGGGGAGGCGGTTCTCGAAGGCGGAGTCTGTCTGGATACTGATGCCGGCGACGTGACGGTTGTGAGATCCGGCTCGGAGGTAGTGGTGGGGGAGGAGAGAAGGCCGGACCTGCCCTCCATTGCGTGGCCGTCATCTGGGCTCGCCCAGCTCGTGACCGGATATCGCTCAGCAGAGGAACTGAGCGAACTGCACCATACATCGCTCCCCGGTCCGGCTGTCGACCTTCTGGACGCCCTCTTCCCGCGAACCTGGCGTTTCTCGAGGAATGAGAGCTGGACGTATGGCTCGTGAGCGCCCGGGTGCCAAGTCAGAGTGTGCAACAACCCGGCCGGTGCGGAGCGGAGAGGACGGGTCATGGAGCCGATCGACTGCCACGACCTGTACTCGGATGGTCGCCACTACGATAGCCAACATGGAGACTACGTGGCGGACATCCCGTTCTACCTCGACCAGGTATCGAGGTGGGGTGACCCTGTCCTCGAGCTCGGGTGTGGGACAGGCAGAGTCGCCATTCCCATCGCGAAGCGCGGGTACCGGATCACCGGGCTCGATGCCTCAGAGCCCATGCTCGCCCGGGCACGACAGAAGGCGGCGGCAGCGACCTCCACAGCCTGGAGAGTATCAGGTCGTGCTTCTCCTGCGTCCGCAGGCACCTGGAAGAAGGGGGGAGGTTCATCGTCGAATTCTTCAATCCTCTCCTCACTATCCTCACGAGACATCCAGAGGAGCGCCATCCTGTCGCCCGATATGACGATCCGGACGGGAGCGGAGAAGTAGTCATCACGGAAAGCAATGAATATGATCGCGCCACGCAGGTGAATCGAATCAAGTGGTACTACGAGATCGGCACCCAGCCGGAGCGCATCGTCGAGAACAACGTGCGCATCTTCTTCCCGCAGGAACTCGATGCGCTTCTCCGGTGGAGTGGATTCAGGATCGACTCGAAATTCGGGGACTACGATCGGACGCCATTTGAGTCGAATTCGCGAAAACAGCTCGCAGTCTGCGCGGCGCATCGATAGGCCGTCCTCGAAGAAGGTACGCGGCACAGGACGCTCCGACCCGCGGTTCGCACAGGAGAGACGACCGATGCATGAAATCGTGAAGACGACGGCCCAGTATGTCGCGTATATCCTGGAAGGGGTGGAATGACATCGGGATGCTTGGTGCTATCGTTGGGATACGGACGGTGCTCAACTTCTTCCTTGTGCGGGAGCTGGAACACATAGACAAATCGCTCGAGGAGTAGGGAGAGCCGCCGGAGGCAGCTCGCTGATCAGTGCACATAGAGTGAACGTTTGCTCGGCCACGCACGATTGTCGCTGTAGTCTCGTTCGACCAACACTCCAGAAGAGAAGGGAAGGAGGATGCTGAGATGGCGGAGCTCTTGACAGACGTGAGGACGCTGCTTCGGGAGGGCGACTCATATGAGGCGATCGAATTGATCCACAAGGTAGGTGAGCCGGCGGCGGTAGCTGATAGCTATCTCGAGCTCGTCAAACACCTCTATTGGAAAGAACGAGCACTGCCGGAGGTCGTCACTATCGCCAGAGCGGGGATCCAATACTGCCTGACCAGAGCTCAGGATCTGCCGGAGGGGGAGTCGGAACTGGCGGCGACACTGAGGGGGACCGCGAAAGCCCTTGCCTACAACCTGGCTTCATTCACCTGGCCGGGGTGGGAGGAGGAGGGCATCGTCATCACGCCACCGGACCTCATGGTGGGGCTCGATGCAGCGAAACTGAACCTCCGATTAGCTCGCGAACTGGGGAGAGAGCCGTCTGTATTGTCGGCGGCGCACTGGGCGTTGGGGGCACAGTACGTGGCGGCCGGGAAGTACGATGAGGCGATGAATGCTTTTTCCACCGCGGAACAGAAGGCACGAGAAGCAGAAGATGATGCGAGTGTCTTCATGAACCTGGGGTACCTCGGGATAGCGAGAATACTCGAGGGATCGGGCAGAAAGGAAGGCGAGAAGCAGCTCAAGGAGGCAGTGGAAGGTCTGAAGAAGCTCAATACTGAGGATTCCCGCTTCTTCGCAGATCAGTTGAAATCCGTGCTCGGCGTGTTCGCGGATAGAGCGCGTGCGTAATCAGGCAGAGCACGTGCGTAATCGGACAGAGTGCGTGCGTAGTCGGACAGAGCGCGTGCGTAATCGGACAGAGCGCGTGCGTGATCGGACCGAGCGCGTGCGTAATCGGACCGAGCACGTGCGTAATCGTGAGTCGAACGACTTCGATAACAGGGAACCGGAAGATGAAGAGAGTGGAAGCTGCCGCCGATTGTTTCGAGAAGGGATTCAACTGCGCCCAGGCGATTCTTTCCACGTATGGAACTGAGCTCGGCATAGAACGCGAGCACGCCCTGAGGGTCGCGGGACCCTTCGGCGTGGGAATGGGCCGGATGGGGAACACATGCGGGGCCGTGACCGGTGCATACATGGTGATAGGGCTCAAACACGGGGCTGCTAGGGCTGAGAAGACAGGGAGTCAAAGGAACGTGCCTATGCGCTCACGAGGGAGTTCGCCGAGAAATTCAGGGCACGTCACGGATCGATTATCTGCAGGGAGCTGCTCGGCTGTGACATAGGTACCCCGGAGGGGGACAGGCAGGCCAGAGATGAGAAGCTGTTCACGACGCGCTGCCCGAAATTCGTGCGTGATGCGGCAGAGATCGTCGAGGAACTCATCGCGCGATAGGCATTGTTGTCAAGGAACGGACGGGGCGGAATGGGGGGATGACGGGCTGTAGAGCCTGCATACACAGCCCTATTCCGTCTCCGCGGACGATGGTGCGGCCTCCATCTCAGCTGAGGGGCGCGGCATGGACACTCGGATACGAGCCGCCTCTCCATCGGACAGAGAAGGTCTTACTCACCTTGTCCGGGAGTTTCGAGATGAGCACAGCCTGTTGATCGGCGGACAGGGCGGGTGTACGCTCGATGAAGCCGCGCAGGAGGTCGCGCGGTACCTGGGCCGTGATGACGCGGGCTACTTCGTTGCCGTCGATCCGACAGGACTGCCCGTCGGCTTCCGGCGCTGGGAACGGCGGGACGGTTTCTACTTCACCAGGGAGCTCTATGTGGTTCCTGAGGTCCGGCGCCAGGGGGTCGGTGGTGCGCTCATTCGCCACTTCGAGCGGTGGCTTTTCGAGAACGGT
>SMTZ1_10004272_pt1 | contig 14373 bp, 15 predicted proteins | sample DeeMarSWOR136_30_FD_25667 | JGI IMG/M metagenome (IMG submission 25667) | reverse complement strand
CGCACGACCAGGCATCTTCGGCCCAGGGATCCCCCTTCAGAGCAGCGACTCCACTTTGGGCTTCAGCTGAGACTCGGGGACCGCGCCGACGCTCTTTTCTACTACCCTGCCGTCTCTGAAGAATAGCAGTAGGGGTATGCTCATTGCCTGGTACTTGGCGGCTGCCAGCTGGTTCTCATCTACGTTTATCTTGCAGAACTTGACCCGGCCGGAATACTCTCTGGCCAGCTTCTCCGTTACCGGAGCGACCATACGGCAGGGGCCGCACCAGGGCGCCCAGAAGTCCACCACGACGGGCAGAGCGCTGTGGAGGACTTCCTCCTCGAAGCTCCCGTCGTTGACTTCGATGACGCCCCCCGGCGCTGTCTCCACGTGGGCCTTAACCTTGATCCGGATGAGTATGTCTCCTGGACGCCCGTCGGTAACCTGCAGTGCATTGGTCAGTCTCACTGTGGCACCATCTGTCACGCCCGGCGGTATTGTCACCCGCAGCTTCTTGCCCTGCCGGGAGAGTATCCTGGCAGTCCCCTGCCCTGCCTCTTCTGCGGTCATCGCCAGCTCGTAGCGAGCGTCGCCCGAGGTCTCGGTCTCATCCAAAGGTTCGCTCAAGTGGTCATTCCTCCCTGTTGTCCTGGGGTTTTCCCCGGTCAAATCGGTCTACGCTGATTCTCCAAATCACTCCAGCAAGGCCTTCAGCAGCTCTTCCCTGTACAGCTCCCTGCTGGATGATGAATACAGCTCGTGGTGACCGTCGTAGAGTATCACGTTGCTAGCTTTCTCTCCAATTGCCTTCAGGCTGACGACGGTGTCCTTGAGGGAACAGAAGACCACACTGCTCTGCTGCATCGGCGGCATGTTCTTCTGGGCCTTCAGTATTTCGCGCAGCCACACGGGAGTGGCCCTCTTGGGCATGGATTCCCAGTCCGCCTCCGTTGCCAGGTCGCCGACCTCCTCCCTGCCGAAATCGATGGGGATCAGGGGAATATTGAGTCCCAGTCTCCGCACCAGCGCCAGTCTCGTCTTCATCAGCTTGTGGCCGAATATGCCCCAGAAGGGGCTCAAGTAGATGGTCTTCTGCTGCGCGTTGAGGTAGGCGGCAATCAGCCCTCCCAGGCTGTATCCGATGACGATGTGGTCGCCCAGAGCCGCCTGGTAGTTCTTGACGGGCTGCACGTAGTCCCGGCCGAAGTCCCTCACGCTGTCAGGGGACTCCACCACATGTGTTCTGAAGCCGGCGCTGGTGGTCAGGTCCACCAGCCAGGTGAAGCCATGGTTGTCCAGCTTCTCGCCCCAGCCGAGCAACAAGAGGAGGTCTCTGCTATTACTCTCACCGCAGACCCTGCTTTTCATGCCGAGCTCCAGCAGATGGTAGATTTCGCTGCCCATATCTGGGTGTCTCGCCCCAATCTTGGAGCATCATGGCTGCCGCTCTCATGTGGCCCACATTGTAGACGACAGGGTGGCGGCGGGGAAATGGTGGTGGCGTGGTGCTTGTGCTATTTGTTCTTCTCTTTGAGATTCAGCGTCCTCTTGACCAAATCCTTCTCATGGTCGTAGTCGATGACCCGCTGGAGCATTATCTTCTGAGCCTGTATAGGCCCGGCGCCGTGCCAGGTACCCACGCCATGAAGCCCTGCCGTCCAGTTCTGCAGGTGCTTGTGTACCTTCAGGATATTCTCCGTAGGCTCATCCGAGCCGAAGCTATAGAACTGATTGATGTAATCCTTGACCTCGGGGTTGTTCAGCTCTTTCAGGGATGGCAGCGTGACGATCAAGCCTCCTCCTATGTCGCCAGCCAGTGCCATTATCCTCCAGAAGGCGTTGGCTACGTTCAGCTTGGAAACGTTGCCCATCAGCTCGTCCGGCAGAAACACGCCTGACCCGACTGGCTCTTCACAGCCCTTGTGGGCGGCGGCCAGGCCGCAGGAGCGGCAGGTTTCCCGCAGTGCCACCATCTCCGCCAGTTGTTCGTTGATGTGGGTTGCTTTCTCCAGGCCCTTGTATTCCTGGATCAGTCTTGCGCTCCCGATGATCTGGTTCATGAAGCCGACCTTGCAGGTTCCGCCGCAGGTCATGCGGTGTGTTCTGGCAAAGCGGGTTACCAGTTTGACCGAATAGGGGTACTCACCGCAGTGAAAGACGCGTTCCCAGGGGACAAAGACGTTGTCGAAGACAATCATGGATGTCTCGCGCTGGCCGTAGAGGGGATTACCCAGCTCTTCGATGTCGTCCGCCATTTCTCTCTCGGCGGAGTAGGGGGTGTACTGACACACGAAGGTGATTCCTTTGGCATCCGGGGGTGTGGCAAAGGCCACCGCATAGTCTTCTTCGCCCTTGGCATGGGCTGACTGAGGCAAGACCACCAGCTCGTGGCTGGCGAAGGCGCCGCTGATGTTGATTTTGGCCCCCTTCACGACGATGCCATCTTTATTCTTGTCGATGACTCTCAAAGAAAGATAGGGGTTGGGCCAATTCGCCACCCTTTCGTTTCGATTCCCTCGCGGCTCGGTGAGGGCGCCCGCCACAGAGAGGTCTTTGGTCTGCACCATCTTCAGGTATTCCATGAAGCGGGGACGATAGTTCGTGCCCAGATCCCTGTCCATCTCCCAAGTAGTGCTGGCCAGGGAATGAAATACGTCATATCCCACGCAGCGGTATATACATGTCCCCAGCATCTCAGAGGTGAAGGTTCCGGCTTCGGCCTTCTTGACCAGGTCTTCGTTGCTGGCGCTGACATAAGTGTAGCGGTTCACCACGTCGTTGATGAGCGGCGAGTGGGCGGTCATAATATGCCTGTACCTGGGATCCAGTGCCCAGGCATAGCTTGCCTTGTTGGCCTCCACGACCGTCCTGGTGTTCTTGTTGGTGAGGATGCTCTCAACTCTCTTTCCGTTCATGAAGATGCGCGGTTTCAGTTTCTTCAGACTCTCTTCGAATTGCTCCGGTGTCATCAATGCCATTTGCCTCTCCTTTTGCTCTGCTCTGCCCGTTGTTCAACGCAGGGAGAACACTACTATGCCATTCTCAATATTTCGACGTACGCTTCCTTCGCCCTCGAGATACTCTAGGTGGGCCAGAGTCTCTCCTACTGCGAATACTTTCTGAGTCATGGGGAAAGATTCCCACGAGGAGATCTGGATATCCCAGGTCACCCAGGGAGCCACCTGAAAGGCGGTCTTCTCGCCGTCCTCAAGGGCCGCGGCCACCTCCCCTAATCTCGCCCGATGGTGTTCCTGCAGCTCCGCGATCCTCTTCCTGTGGTCGTTCGAGTTGCCCCTGTGGCCGGGAAGCACCAGCCCGACGTCAAGCCCACGCACCTTGTCCAAACTCCTCAGGTATTGCCCCAGGGAGTCCCTCATGCAGGGCCAGGTCGTGATATTGGGCGTGATGTCGAAGAGGATGTGGTCGCCGCATAAGAGGACCTTCCTGTCGGCCTCGTAGAGGCACATGTGTCCCGGGGTGTGCCCCGGCGTCTCGATGCAACTGAAGGAGTAGTCTCCAACGTCAATCCTATCGTCCTGTTTCAGGATGGAGAAGTCTATATCCCGCTTCGGTCCGTGAACACGACCCGGATGCCTTTTCACGACCCCTTCAATCGCTTCTTGGGGGAAGCCGTGTGTCTTGAAGAAAGCCCCGAGCTGCTCCCAGTATTCCCGGCCGGGGTTGGCCAGAGGGGCGTCCCCTTGGTTGAAGTACACCTTCGACGAGTCCGTGGCCAGCTCTCCCACCAGTCCCAGGTGGTCTGCGTGCAGATGGGTAACGAAAAAGTCCGCGTCCTTCAGGTCGACGTTCAAGCTGTGCAAGCATGACAGCATGTCATTCATGCACTCCTCCCGGTTGAACCCTGTGTCCACGATAAGGCAGCGCTCCTGTCCTCTTATGAGGTAGGAGTTGGTGGCCTTGAGAGGGCTCCCGGGAAGGTCGATTTCCATTCTGTACATACCCGGTAGGATCTCTTCAACCATTTGCGTGTGCTCCGGCCATGCTGTTGTCCATTTCGCTGCGCATGATGACGGCGCAGCCTGCCCATTATATCGTATTCAGGGAGCTGGTGTTTTCCCAGTGCGTTGTTGTCTGGAGCCTTGACAGCAGCGGACAGTTGAGATAGATTCGCACTTTGGGAATACTGTTAAGGGTGACAACCAACGCTGAGCTTCCAGGGCTTCGGATGCTGTGCCCGAAGGATGAAACATGAGTTACCTGGTGGTAATGCCGCTGCCGGTTGCAGGCGAAGCGGCGAAGTACCCTCGCATGTTCGAGGAATTGGGAGTCGGCTTCGTGGGGCGGGAGTGCAGCACGGATGAGGAACTCATCACGCTGGCACGCGACGCCGATGCGGTTATTACCTCGGGGAGTCAGCGCCCCATGCCTCGAAGGGTGATAGAGGAGCTGTCGCGGTGCAGGATAATCGCTGTTGTTCAGATAGGCTATGACAGCATCGATACGGCCGCGGCCGCTGAGCGGGGCATGCTGGTGACCAACGTCCCTGGCTACTGCGTCGAGGAGGTCTCGGACCATGCGATGGCCCTAATTCTGGCGTGCACGAGGAGAGTGGTTGGCGCGAACAGTGCGGTGAAGAGCGGGTATTGGCAATTCGGGCCAAGATCGTCGATCATCACGGAAGTGATACGGCCGGGCATAGACCGGCTGCGTGGGCGGACGCTCGGCCTGTTCGGCTTTGGCGCGATAGCGAGAGCCGTTGTGCCCAAAGCAAAGGGGTTCGGGATGCGGATTATTGCCTGTGACCCCTATGTGGACAGTTGCGTTGGAGCCGACATGGGAGTTGAGATGGTGGACTGGGTTACCCTTTTGCAGCAATCTGATTTCGTGTCCATCCACGCTGCTCTCACGGCAGAGACCAGGTATGCTTTCAATCGGGAAGCTTTCGGCAGAATGAAGGCATCGGCGTGTCTTGTCAATACTGCCCGCGGAGGGTTCGTGGACGAGCAGGCCCTCCACCAAGCGCTGACGACAGGCGAACTGGCTGTGGCTGCACTGGATGTCTTTGATACCGAACCCCCAGAGCCAGGGAACCCACTGCTATCCCTGGACAATGTCATCAGCACGGGGCACTGCGCCTACTGCTCCCCACAGGCTCTTGAAGTGAAGTGGCGATGGCCTGTCGATGAGGTGGCACGCGTGCTCAGGAATGAGTGGCCAATCGCCATCGTCAACCCCCAGGCCAAAGAAAGGTTCGTCTCACGATGGGGACAAATGGTGGAGGCCGCAGCACCTCAGTCCTGATGCCGCTCGCTGTTTGTCTGTAGGTACTCAAGCCCGTTCGCCAACTCGTCATGGGACGTTCCCACTGTACCAGCAGGATGCGGGGGTAGTAGAATGGCCTGAGTGTGAAAGGAGGCTAGAGATGTCCGGGCTGTCGGAAAAGGAGATGCTGAATAAGCTGTTGAGGTTCAACACCCCGACGGTGGGAAACGTAGTGGCTTCCTATCCTGAGCATGCTCATTGCCTCGGTCTCTATGATCCGTGGAAGGGAAGATGGTACACCGATCAGTCAGTGAGGTGCATGTTTCCTAAGATGGGGAGGAGGATAGGCTACGCGGTTACCATGGTTCTTTCCCTGCCTGACTCGGAGCATCCGCCGGTGTCATATATGGACCTCATAGATGCTCTGGAGAGGTCGAGGAAGCCCTCGATAGTCGTGTGCCAGGAGCTATTTCCACCGGAGATACTCGACAGGGCGGGGCTCTTCGGGGGGCAGTCTGCAACCCTGTACAAGGCATGCGGGGTTGTGGGAGTTATTGCCGATGGTCCCTTGAGGGACATCGATGAAGTGCGTGCTCTGGGGGTCCAGCACCTGATGACGGGCATTACCTCCGGACACGGAAACCTTGCCATTAGAGGGGTGAACGTGCCCGTCACCGTTGCAGGAATGGACGTGGCGCCGGGCGAGTTGGTCCATATGGACGAGAATGGGGCGTGCAAGTTTCCCGCGGACAGGCTGGCGGAGGTCTGCGACCATATCGATGCCTTCAGCCAGGAAGAGGCCGACCACGCTCAGCTACTGCTTGCGGCGAAGAACATCACCGACTTGAAGGCAGCGTGGAAGAAGGTAATCTCCAAGGGTGTGGGTCTTGATGAGCCTGCACTCAAGTAACGAAAACAAAAAACAAAACCCCAAGTAACCTCACCTCCGCTTCGTTCCTTTCGGCCATCGCCTACGTGGTCACCCGCCGCGGCTCGATTACTTGGGGGCGTCAACATTAAAACCCCCGACCTGATTTGTCAAGTACCCCGGGGAGCAGGCAGGCAAGCGTTGGCTGCGGGGGAAGAGAGGGGCTGGTTCCCAGGCCTTCCCTATACGAAATACCCTGGTGTGGCAGGCAAGCGTTGGGTGCGGGGGAAGAGAGGGGCTGGTTCCCAGGCCTTCCCTATACGAAATACCCTAGTGCCGGAGGCAAGCGTTGGGTGGGCGGGAAGAGAGGTTCTGGTTTCTAGGCCTTCCCTATGCGAAATACTTTGGTGGCGCAGAGGGCGCAGACGCCCCGTACTGCCGGCCTGCTGTTCTTGAGGATGATTTGCTCGGGGTTCTTGATCTCCACTTTCTTTCTGCACTTCATGCAGTAGGCTGTTGCCATGGCGTCCTCCCTCTCCTGGCTGAATGCTGGTATTGTGGCGACCTGCGCGAGCCACGTCAATAGTACTTTGGTTGGGGGATTGCCCCGGCTCTACCCGGCGCCCGGCCCGGGCTCGGCCAGCAGGCCGTACAGCTCGGGGCGCCGGTCACGGATCTGGTCTACCTCCCACTCGCCTGGGGAGAAAACGATGCGCTTGCGGCGCGCCGATTCCAGGTTCACCTCGCCGTATATGATCTCCTCTCCGTCAAGGCTGGCCTCCACCAGGGTGTCGCCCGAGCAGGAGACGATCTTGCTCAGACCGCAGAAGGATGCCCCCCTCTCCACTCCGACGCGGCTGCAGGAGACCAGGTGCACCTTGTTTTCGAAGGCCCTCGCATTGATCACGTATCTCGACACCCTCTGACCGGGGCCTTTGGGGAAGTTGGTGGATAGAACGATTATGTCTGCTCCCAGCAAAGTCATGATCCGCGAGCTTTCAGGGAAGACGATGTCGTAGCAGATGAGCAGGCCGATGTTGCCAATACCGGTGTGGTGCACCTGAAACGGCCTGTCCCCCGGGTCCACGAAGCGGTCGACTCCCTGAAAAGGGAGGTGGTTCTTTCTGTAGCTTTGGATGACTCCGTTTGGTCCGACCAGCGCGGCGGCGTTAAACAGCCGGCCGTCATCTTTCTCCAGGAGTCCGAATGCCACATAGAGGTCAAGCTCCCGGCACAGGGAGGCAACCCTTTCGGTGGCGGGCCCGGGTATCGTCTGGGCACAGGCCATGGCCTCGTCCCGGCTGTCGAAGATGTAGCCCGTCAAGGTGCACTCGGGAAACGCCAGCAGCTGGGCGCCCTTGCCCGCCGCTTCTGTTGCGGCGGCCAGGATCCTGTTGAGGTTCTCATGGAGCTGCATCAGCCTGGGTTCCATCTGGGCAGCGGCTATCCTTATTCTCGTTGCCATTTTCCTGTTTCTCCTTGTCAGGGTGTTCCCCGGAGTCCGAGCGCGGCACGAAGCCCCGCTGCTATTGGCGTGACGGGCTAGACCTTTCGTGGCGCTGCCAGCCACATGAGCACGGCGCTGAGGACCGAGGACAGCACGACGGCGACCAAGACGGTGAAGTAACTACCGGTCAAGTCGTGGAGAGCACCCGCCAGCCAGGCGCCAAGCGCTCCTCCGCTGGCGGAGCCCAGGATCATAGCTCCCTGGATGGAGCCGTAGCGTCTCCCGTGGAAGAGGTCGGCCATCGCGGCCATGCACGCTGGAGGGGCGGCGCCCTGGCCGAGACCGAAGCAGATGGCGAAGGTCAGCAGTATCCAGAGCGGGGTGGAGTCCTTGATGCCGAACAGCAGGAAAGACATGGCGGCGGCCATGAGCAGCACGGCGGGAATGAATACGCGTTCTCGTCCCAGACGGTCTGAGAGCAAGCCACCTGCGTTGCCCACCACGAAGGCGATGCCGAAGACGCCGTAGATGCTGGCAGCCGTCATGGGCTGGCACCCCAGGTCCCTGAGGAAATAGACCTGATGGGCGATTACGATTTGCTCCGTGAACCCCATCACGATGAATGCGATGGCGGTGAGCAGCCAGAACTGATGAGTCCGCAGCGCCCGGTGCAATGTCCAATCGGTCTCGCCCCAGCGCCTGCTGAAGCCGGCCGGCTGCTGCGTCCCGGAGACGACCGGCCGTTCTGTGTCCCGGGTCAGTCCGCCCGGCTGGACCTGCTGTTGGGGAGCGTGGCGCATAAAGAGGAGACAGAGCGGTATGATGACGGCGCTGCAGAAGGCGCCGATGATGACGTATGCAGACCGCCATCCAAAGCTAGAAATGAGCAACTGGTTGATGGGAGCCGAGATGAGGCTGAGTCCGAAGCCGGCGGCGAGGATGCCGAACATGAGGCCTCTTCTGGTGGCGAACCAGTTGGTGGTTACGGCACTGAGGGGCGTGACTCCTATCATGCTCAGTCCGATAGCCGTCATCACGCCGTAGAGGAGATAGAACTGCCACTGGGTGCTGGCCAGGCTGCAGAGGGCGATGCCTGCTCCCACCACAGCTGCTCCTGCAGACAGCATCACCCTGGGCTGAAATCTGTCCACCAGGTTCCCCGCCAGCGGGGCCATGAATCCGTAGACCAGGATGGTTATGGAGAACATGAGGGCGGTGCCGCCCCGCCCCCAGCCAAACTCCTCCACGATGGTGGGATAGAATACGGAGAAGGTGTTTCTTATGGCGTAGCCCAGCACCATGATGGTGAAGGCTACGCCGAGGACAATCCAGCCGTAGTAAGGGGCCGGCCTTTGTTTCAAGCTATTTCCTGACTCCTACAGTGGGACTTCCGCAGCAGGGCCGGACCCAGCCGGATGGGGGCGACTGCCTGGCGCTGCGGCGCTGAAAGGGCAACACCCAGCTTGGCAACTATGTCCGTGCCCGTCTACCACAGAGCTGTCAGGCGGTGCCGTGAGCGGACTTCGCCCCTCCCCGCCTGGCAAAGGTGTACACGGTTACCTTCTCCGGGGCGATCAGCAGCCCGGCGATCTTGTTCGAGATCTCGCGGCGCTCCGGCATTCTCTCCCATGCCTTCCACAGTCCAGCGTCGAGCCAAGTGCTGATGACCAGCCAGAGTGAGGGGTCGTCGACCGACCGGAGGGTCTCGCCGGAGACATAGCCGTGCTGCTGCATCGCCTGGCTCCTCAGCTCCACCAGCAGGTGCTCCACCGCCGCTGCCTTGTCCGGCCGGCAGCGCCTTTCAATCATGACCCGTACCATGTCATCTCCCTCACGGACTGTTCCGTGCAGCAGGGTGCGTTAGTATTGACCAAAGCAGCCCCATTGTCAACCTTCCGATCAGCCCTTGCCGCTGCCTTGAGGGGCGGCGGCCAGGGACATGAATGGTCCCTACAACCCTCTCATGAACTCAGGACGGAGCAGGCGAGGGTCCTTACTGGCCAGGATGTCCTCAAGCTCCTTCAGCATCCTTTGCCTGTCGCGGGGCAGGCTGCCCCGGACCGCCAGGTAATTGGAGGCATGCATGGAGCTGAAGAAGCAATCGGTGAAAGAGGCGTTCTCAATCATGATGCTGAGCTCCTCAAGTGATTGAAAAGGGGAGATGGGGTTGAACTCTCCGCGCTGTGCTTGCTCATATAGAGGCGTTTCGGGAACGAGGGTCAAGGTCAGGGCCCCGGCGTACTCCGGGTCGATATCGGTGAGGATTCTGGCCGTCTCCACGGCGTGTTCCCGGCTCAACTCCACGCCGCCGAGGCCAAGGATCACCGTTACCGAGAGGATGATTCCGGCGTCTTTGGCCTTCTTCGCGGCCTCCACCATCTGGTCGTAGGTAACGCGTTTGTCCACCCTGTCGAGTATCTCGTGGTGACCCGTCTCCACGCCCATGTAGAGGATGCCCAGCTTGTGGTCCCTCAGGGTTCTCAGTTCGTCCGGGCTCCGGCGCAGTATGTCCTGGGCGGTGGCATAGGCCGAGACTCTCTCCAGGCCGGGGAAGCTCTGGTTCAGGTGCTGCAGCGCCTCCAGCAGTCCGGGGAAGGGGTAGACCAGGGCGTCGCCGTCCTGAAGGAATACCCGCCGGCCGTCCCACTGCTGCGCCACGGCGTACACTATGCCCGGCATGGCTGGCAGGCGAATACCGCGCTCGGTGTACAGGGCCAGGGCGTCTATCTCCTCCTTGACGCCCTGAAGCTCCCTTATGCGCAGCTTCGACCGGCAGTAGGCGCAGAAGGTACACGTGTTATTGGAGCATCCGCCCGTCATAGGCAGATAGTAGCTCATCCACTCGCTTGGAGGACGGATGATGGGGGGTCTGTCGAATGGCATAGCTGTCCTGCTCTTTCTGATATGGAGTCGCCGGCTATGAAAGGCCTGGCAGGAGAGCCCGGGCCCCCGGGACTCATCCTGACTCTATACGTTGCCGGCGTAAGCCGTGTTCCCGCTACGACCGAAGTCGGTGGCCGGGTCTACCGTCCTGACTTGCCTCCAGGCTCTTTGTCTTTCCGGGCCCTCTTGGATACGGCATCGGCATAGACTCTCTTAAGGCTGCCTCCGTGCTGGGGCAGCTTGGCCCTTTCCTTTCGCTGCCGCCTTTCCCGTTGCTCCTGCCTGGTTTCTTCCACGGTCTACCACTTGACCTCGTACGGGCCGAGGATGAAGTCCAGGTCCTCCTGGAGGGCGCTCACGCTCTCCTTGGGCACAAGGCTCTCGTCGATATCGAGGCTTATCCTTGCCTCTCCCTTGGCCGAGCCGAGGATGTGGGCATTGCCGCATTCCTTCCTGTTTGCTGCTCTGAGCACGGTGGTGACGCGGGACTGTGTTGCCCCGCTGGGGAGTGAGTAGGTCTGCAGCCTGGCGTCGCCGGCGGTGACCCCGTGCTTCTGCAACAAGTCCCGTACCTCATCATAGAGCATCTCGGGGTTTATCCCCCGGTAGGTCTTCCTGATATGAGTGGTCATCTTGTCCTCCAGAGCGTATTATAGCACCTCTCCCCAGGGTCCTTTCAGGCCGTTCTGCTATAATGCTGGTGCAGGTGGAATGAAGAAAGAACTGATGCACATACTGGCCTGTCCGGTCTGCAAGGGGGAGTTGCAGCTCAAAGCAGACAGAGAGGAAGGGGAGGAGGTTGTGGCTGGCTCTCTGTATTGCTCGAGATGCCGGCATTCGTATCTCATTGAAGACAGCATCCCCAATCTGCTGCCGCCTGAACTGGGCAAGGCTCAGGGCGAGTAGGCTGCTCCGCTGGTAGGCGTTTCCCACACCTCCACCGAGGCCAGCCTCACGGGCTGGCTCAGCAGGCGGGGGCGGAGATTGTCGTACACGTTGGCGGCAATGTTCTCGCAGGTGGGTTCGCTCTGGTCGAACGGTGACACATCGTTGAGACAGGCGTGGTCGAACCGGGCCAGCAGTTCCCTCAGGTGCCGCTTCAGTTCAGCGAAGTCGTATGCCAGGCCGGCCTCGTTGAGCCCGGTTGCCTCCAGACGGGCTATCACCTTGAAACGGTGGCCGTGCAGGTTCTCGCACTTGCCGCGGTAGTTCCTGATGTAGTGCGCGGCGTCAAAATGCTCTTCCACGAACAGCTGATACATCCAAGCCTCCCTGACGTTTCGCTACGCCCCGGGGTTTCCCCAGCGCGGCGCTGAGCTCGGCAATGGTCTTGTTCATCTCGGGATGGATGAGGTCCGGGGCGATCTCGCCCAGGGGTGTGAGGACGAAGGCCCTCTCTGCCAGGCGGGGGTGGGGAATGGTCAGATGCCGCGTCTTCAGCACCGCGTCATCATAGAACAGGATGTCTATGTCGATGCTGCGGGGCGCGTTGCGAAAGCTGCGTATTCTGCCCATTTCCATCTCAATGCCTATGATCAGGCGCATGAGCTGCCGGGGGCTCAACCTGGTGCTGATCCGGCATACCAGATTGAGGAAGAGCGGCTGAGCTTCATAGCCTACCGGCTCGGTCTCGTAGACCGATGAGACCTGTTGCAGTTCCAGCTTCTCCGAAAGGAGCAACAGGGCCCGGGCCAGGTTCCCCTCCCTGTCCCCCAGGTTTGACCCGAGGCAGAGATATGCTGTGGCCACGCTACGGCCAGCTCCTGATGACGGCGTCGCTCATCCTGCAGACGCGCACCATTTCCCTGATATCGTGTACCCGGACGAGGTCGACGCCTCTGGCGATGGCGATGGCGACGGTGGCTGCCGTCGCCTCCAGTCTCTGGTCGACGGGCAGATCAAGGACGTAGCCGGCCATCGACTTGCGCGAGCTTCCGATGAGGATAGGCCTGTCCAGCGTCCTGAGTTCATCCAGCCTGCGTATGAGCTCCAGGTTCTGGCTCGGAGTCTTGCCGAAGCCGATGCCGGGGTCAACGATGATGCTCTCCCGCGGCACGCCCGATGCCACAGCCTGCTCAACGGCCCGGCGCAGGTCGGAGACGACTATGGCCACAATGTCGGGGAAGACGACGTCGTGCTGCGGTGACAGGTCCCGCTGGTTGCTCATCAACAGGATGGGCACCTTCCTCCGCGCCGCCAGGTCGGCCAGCCCCGGTTCTTTCTTCAGCCCCCAGATGTCGTTTATCATGTCGGCGCCGGCATCCAGCGCCCGACGCGCCACCTCCAGCCTGTAGGTATCAACGCTCAACGGCAGCGTCACCGCCCCTCTCAGTCTTTTGAGGACGGGAATCACCCGTCGCAGCTCCTCCTCTACCGAGATCTCGGCTGAGCTGGGGCGCGTCGATTCGCCGCCGACATCGATGATATCGGCTCCCTCGGCCGCCATGCTCTCTGCCCTGGCTACAGCGGCCCCGACATCACCCAGTCCGTCGCCGGAGAAGGAGTCCGGAGAGACATTGATGATTCCCATGATGTAGGTTCGCTGGCCCCAGTGGAACAGCATGCCGCCGCATTGGGTCTGACCGGGCCTCTCGAGCCTGCTGGCGTTGCCCTCGGACACGGCGTTGATTATAGCAGAGGAAGCTATTAAAATAGCACTCACTTTCTGCATCGAGGGGAGACAGATGGAAATCGAAGAGAAGCTGGCTCAATTGGAGAAGCTCAGAGAGGATGCCAGGCAGGGAGGCGGTGCCAAGCGTATTGAGGCGCAGCACGGTCGGGGAAAGCTGACCGCCAGGGAGAGAATCGCGCTGCTGTTCGACGCGGGGACCTTTCAGGAAGTGAATCCCTTTGTCACCCACCGCTGCACCGATTTCGGCATGGCGGCCCAGCAGTTCCTGGGAGACTCGGTCGTCACCGGGTACGGTGAGGTGAGTGGCAGGCTCGTATTTGCCTTTTCCCAGGATTTCACCGTGCTCGGCGGCTCCCTATCAGAGGTGGCTTCGAAGAAGATCTGCAACGTGATGGACCTGGCCGCCAAGGGCGGAGCGCCTTTTGTTGCGGTGCTGGATTCGGGCGGAGCTCGTATCCAGGAAGGCGCGGATAGCCTGGACGGGTACGGGCAGATATTCACCCGCAACACCATATACTCGGGCACTGTCCCCCAGATATCCGTCATAGTCGGTCCCACCGCTGGAGGCGCTGTCTACTCTCCGGCCATTACCGACTTCGTCTTCATGGTGAGAAACCTGGGGCAGAGCTATATCACCGGGCCGGAGGTGGTGAAGACGGTGACCGGAGAGGAGGTGAGCCTGGAGGACCTGGGCGGCGCCATGGTGAATGCCACCAAGAGCGGCAACTGCCACTTCGTCTATGACAGCGAAGAGGAGTGTTTTCAGCAGGTGCGCCGGCTGCTGAGCTTCCTGCCTCAGAGCTATAAGGAGAGGACGCCGGCGGTTGAAGTCGGGGATGACCCCAACCGGATGGATGAGGAGCTGCTGCGGATTGTGCCGCCCAACCCGGCCCAGCCCTATGACATGAAGCGAATCATTGTCAAGGTGGTTGACGACGGCGACTTCTTGGAGGTGCACCAGAGATTTGCCCGCAACTTCATTGTGGGTTTTGCCCGTCTGGGTGGCGAGAGCGTGGGGATCCTGGCCCAACAGCCCATGCACATGGCCGGGGTGCTGGATATCGATGCTTCCGACAAAGCAGCCAGGTTCGTGCGTGTCTGCGATTGCTACAACATCCCGCTGGTTACCTTCGTTGATGTCCCCGGCTACATGCCCGGCACCGACCAGGAGTTCAGGGGCATCATCAGACACGGCGCCAAGGTGCTCTTTGCCTATTCGGAAGCCACCGTGCCCAAGATAAGCGTGGTGACTCGTAAGGCGTATGGTGGAGCCTACGTAGCTATGAGCAGCAAGGGCCTGCGCGGAGACGTCTGCTACGCCTGGCCGACGGCGGAGAT
>SMTZ1_10006779_pt1 | contig 14374 bp, 11 predicted proteins | sample DeeMarSWOR136_30_FD_25667 | JGI IMG/M metagenome (IMG submission 25667) | reverse complement strand
CTTTACCTTCCCAAGATTAGAGCTTGCAGCAGGCGAGTATGTACTAATTGTCAGAAACGCAAGTGCATTCACGGCTCAGTATGGCTCAGGTTTCAACATAGCTGGACAATATTCCGGCAATCTTAACAATGGCGGTGAAAGGATTGAGCTGGAAGATGCAGCCGGCCAGACCATCCTTAATTTCAGGTACAGGGATGGCTGGTACGACATTACCGATGGCATGGGCTTCTCACTTACTGTAAAGGACCCTGTCAATGCCGAGCCTAACGCCTGGAACGATAAGGGCACATGGCGGCCAAGCGCCATTATTGGGGGCTCACCGGGCTGGGATGATACAGGCGAGATTCCTACATTGGGAAGTGTAAAGATTAACGAGCTTCTGGCACATGCACACGCAGCAGCCCCTGACTGGATAGAGCTGCACAATACTACCGGCAGCCATATTAACATTGGCGGGTGGTTCTTAAGTGATGACAGCGATGACTTTATGAAATATGAGGTGGCTGATGGAACGTGGATTGACCCATGCGGTTATGTTGTCTTCTACCAGAACGAGCACTTCGGCAACATAACTGACCCCGGCTGTCATTCATCCTTTGCATTGAGCGAGAACGGCGAAACTCTGTACCTACACTCCGGTAGAGATGGCATATTAACCGGCTACAGTGAAGAAGAGGATTTTGGCGCATCTGAGACGGCTGTAGCGTTTGGCAGGTATAAAAAGAGTACGGGCACGTATAACTTTGTAGCTATGAGCGAGAATACGCCCGGCTTTTCTAATGCCTATCCTAAGGTTGGGCCTGTAGTCATCAATGAGATTATGTATCATCCTCAGAACGATGGCGATGCAGAATATGTTGAGCTTCTCAATATCAGTGGTGGTCTCGTTGAGCTGCAGGAGTGGGATAATGTGCAGGCCAGGTTTGTTCCGTGGCGGTTTACGGATGAGGGAGGTATCAGCTTTGATTTTCCACTGGGTACGACTATGGCTGCAGGCGAATATATATTGTTGGTCAGGAGTCGCAGTGCTTTTGACTCGGAGTTTTCCGGCGTTCCCGGCGATGCGGAGTTTTCCGGCGTTCCCGGCGATGTACAGATATTTGAGTGGTCTGTCGGCAAGCTGGATAATGGTGGCGAGAAGATACAGCTTTCCAAGCCCGGCGATGAGGTTGAAGGCGAGCGTTATTATATTCGTGTGGATCGGGTGAATTACAGTGACGGCTCTCATCCCGTAGGCGGCGATCCCTGGCCGAGCGAGGCCGACGGTGCCGGCTCATCACTTGGTCGGAAGGTACCTGCCGATTACGGCAATGACGTAATCAACTGGCAGGCTGCTTCTGCCTCCCCCGGCACAGTCAACCCATGAGATCGTTCGGCAGGAGCGCCGATACGCCGGTTAATTGGCTTGCGCCTCGATCTTGTACGTCTGGGTACACTTGCTGCAACCTGTATCACAGCAGTCCGATGCTTTGTTGGCGGTCTCACGGACTTTTTTACAAAACATTTACAAACTTTTCGTCTGATTTTAGTCTATAATATGTATATATGGTAGGTGCGCTATGGAACAAAAAGCACATATATTGGTGGTTGAAGACGAACAGAAGATTCGAACGGCCCTGACGGACTTTCTGGATTTTCATGGTTTTAACGTTACCGAAGCGGCGGACGGTCAGGAAGCCGAGAGTATCGTTGGCGAGGGCAAGTTTGACTTGATTTTGCTTGATCTGATGCTGCCAAAAATCAGCGGTGAGCAACTGTGCTTGAAATGGCGTCAAGATGGTTTGCAAACCCCGATAATTATGGTTACGGCTAAGGGGCAAGAAAAGGAGAAGATCGCGGGATTAGACCTCGGCGCTGATGATTATATCACGAAGCCATTTTCGCTTGAGGAGATGCTGGCACGCATAAAAGCTGTCTTGCGGCGGACGGACCCAGCCCGTGCGGTCGGGCAAAGCTTCAACTTTGCAGACCTGGAGGTTGATATCTCGGCGCTGAAGGTAAAGCGAAAAGAAGAGCAAATAGAAATTACGAAGCGCGAAGCCGCGATGATACAGTACTTCGCTGCAAATCCCAATAGGGTTATCAGCAGAGAGGAACTCTACAAGGAGGTCTGGAACGAGACTATGACTGAATTGGGCACCAGGACAATGGATATGCATATCGCCAAGCTAAGAGGCAAGATCGAACAGGATTTGGCGAATCCACAAATCATCAAGACAGTGCGCGGCGCGGGCTATAAGTATGAAAGCTAACCGAAAAAAGGCGACTTAGATCCGATGTACAAGCCACTTATTATTCTATCGGTGATAATCTTTACGGCTTTCTGTGGATTGAGCTGGCTGGGATACCACGCGGTCGAGAAATGGTCGGAGGGGCTGGAGGGTAAGCGTTTGGGAGAGTTTGCCAGGGCGGCAGAGCTGATAAGGCAGGATGTCAAAAGCAAGCTCGATGATCTTATTCGAACGGAAGAACAACGTCGTTATACTGACTATCAGTATTACTATGTGCCGGAAAATACCGCGGCAGGTCAGCAGCAGATGCCGCTGCTGCGCTCACCTTTGGGTGACCGTCTGGAATATGGCCTTGCGTATGGGCACTTTCAAGTCGAACCGGATGGGAGGATCGTGACGCCCTATCACACAAGAGAATCGCAATCTGAACAACAGAGGCAACCAGCGCAACAAGATGAACTGGCCCGCAAAGCTGGTCTTCACGTATACAATATTGAGCGAAATGTGCTGCCAGCGTTGAGTTCGACCTCAGGAGCATTCAGACTTCCTTCCAAGGAATCCCTTGTAGAATATGCAGACAAGATCCGATCAAAAAGGTCAATAAAGGCTGATTTAGATACACAAAAAGTCGGCAAGAAGCAACCGGCCGAAGCTCAACGCAACCGCATGCAAGAATATCTCATTGAGAGTCTGCAGAAAGATACCCAGGAGGCGCAGATTATTACTGGACAGCGATCTATAGTCACATCCAATGTCGCCCAGAGCATAGTGCCTTCCAGGGAGCAACGACGTTTGCAGAGCAGCGAGCAGGCAGTTCAGGACGACCGTGCTATACAGCTAAATGAGTCTGTACAGGTCGAAGGAACGGAATCCGGCGACGATGGCCGTACACTTCAGGAAGCGTTGAGCGCCGACCAAACAGAACTGGCGCCAATTCAAGAGGTCCTAACGCAAGAAGCACCACAGCCACCGTCCAGACCACAGCCCGCTGCGGGGCAAGATCAAGCTGACACAGTGCAGATACGGATTGAACCTTTTGTGCCGCTGGTGGTGCCCGGCGGGGATGCTGAGCAACCAATCTTTGGCGGACAGGTTTTTTTGCTAAGACGCGTACAAATCGAAGACAAGCACTTTTTGCAGGGCTTTCAGCTTAATGAGGAAAGTCTGGTTGAGGAGGTTGAAGAGTCTGCGGAGCGGTTCATTGGTGCAGGAATGGCTTTTGAGCTGGCTCAAGGACTGACTGGTCAGAAGACATCGGATAACGCAAATAAGGAGGTAGCTTATACGGCGATACTGGATTTTGCCGGTTTGGGTAATCTGGTGCTGAACCTTATAGAAACTGATCCTGATCGCATAATTAAACAGATGGATGAGCTGCGAGACTGGTATTTCAGCATTATTGCGATTGTATTTTTGGCCGTGACACTGGGTTTAGCAAGTTTATGGCACAATCTACGGGCTCAGATTAGATTGGTGGAGAAAAAAGACGACTTTATATCCGCGGTCTCACACGAACTTAGAACTCCACTGACGTCGCTTCGAATGTATTCTGAAATGCTCGAAAAGAACTGGGTCAAATCAAAGGACAAGCTCACTGAATACTATAGGAACATGCGGCAGGAAAGCGAGAGGCTCAGCCGGCTTGTTGAAAATATACTGGACTTCTCCAGGATACAGAAGGGCCGAAAAAGATATACGTTCAGCCTGGGTGACATAGACGAGTGTGTTGCGGAAGCGGTTGACATGATGAAGCCATACGCAGCAGAGAACGGCTTTTCCACAGAGATGGAGCTGGGGCAGGTTGGACAAGCTGCTTTTGACAGAGATGTGGTCACGCAGATAGTCGTAAACCTGTTAGATAATGCGATCAAATATGCGCGCAGTGCCAAGGATAAGACCATTACCGTACGGACCAAAAGACAGAACGAATTTATCGTCATAGAAGTGGAGGACCATGGTCCGGGTATTCCTCGTCGGCAACACAAGAAGGTATTTGAGCAGTTCTACCGTTTAGGTTCGGAAGCTACGCGTGAGACCACCGGAACGGGCTTGGGCCTAGCGCTTGTAAAAAAATTTGCCGAGGCACACAGCGGTTTTGTAGAAATCCTCAGTGCCCAACCCACTGGAACGATCTTTAGGGTGGCCTTAGCCACTCAAGTATAGCCGGGACGGCATTCTGCAATTTCGTATCTGGAATCTTCGGGACTGGCCTGCGTCCCATCACTTGTACACCAAGCGGGTGACTATCCTTGTTCTTGACACTTTTCTGCCGATGGGACAAAGCATACAAACGAGACAAGGATCAGACCGGCACCAGCCAAGAACAGTCCTATTCGCCGACGTGGTTCACTGCATCTGGAAAGCCACCCGGGCACGATCGGATTTGAGGGTTGTGGGTTCAGTTGCTCAGTCAGTGTTTTCCGGGCAGCTGCTAATTGCTCAGTCGTGGCTATTGGGTGAATTGTATTTGGGTCTGCGGGTTCGACACCGAGGGCCGCCAGGGCAATGCGTTTAACAAAATTCGGGTCCTTTTCCAACTGGCCCAGCAGTGCATCATAGTCAGCATTTAGTGATTCCAGGCGATTCAGGGATTCACGTGCCCTCTCCAGAAGTCGCTTGTTCTGAAAGTATCGCATCAAATCATCGCAGAGTATAGCGCCGCTCAGCGATGTGGCGCCAACGCCAAAAAAGACAACGAACAAAAACATGCGGATGAGATTTTGGCTCTGCATAACTGAAAACAACAGGGTCCCAAAATGCTGCAGCAGATGTAATTGTCCTGACTCATTTAAGACACTGCATCCGCCGACTTTCTGACCTTTTGCTTTCACCTCAACATAAAGCTGGCGTATCGTGCTGCTCGGCCCATCTGTTCACTTATTCTGAGCAACTGGTTGTACTTGCAGATTCTGTCTGTTCGGCACAATGAGCCGGTCTTTATTTGGCCGACGCCTGTAGCAACAGCCAGATCAGCAATCGTAGTATCTTCCGTCTCGCCGCTTCTGTGGCTTATGACTGCTGTCCAGCCGGCTCTTCGCGCCATGTTAATCGCTTCGAATGTCTCGGTCAGTGTACCTATCTGGTTCAGTTTAATCAATATTGAATTGGCACAATTGAGTTTTATACCCTTGGCAAGACGCTTTGTATTTGTCACGAACAAGTCATCACCCACCAGCTGGATTCTATCGCCGATTGTTTTGTTCAACTTTGCCCAGCCCGTCCAGTCATCTTCGGCCAGCCCATCCTCGATTGAAATGATAGGATATTTGTCCACCCATCTGGCCCAGTGCGCGATCAGAGTGTCGGAGGATATTTTCTTCTTCGGGTCGGATTTGAAGAACTTGTATTTCTTTGTTTTGCCGTCAAACATCTCACTTGCAGCGGGATCCAGTGCGATTGCGATATCCTGCCGCACTTTGTAACCTGCCTTGCTAATGGAATCAATAATCACCTCGAGAGCTTCTTCGTTGGTCTTGAGCATAGGAGCAAATCCGCCTTCGTCACCGACGGAGGTGGTATAGCCTTTCTGGGCAAGGACCTGCTTCAACGTATGGAAGATTTCAGCACCCATTTGCAGAGCCTGCGGGAAGCTTTTGGCGCCCACAGGCATAATCATAAATTCTTGGAAGTCCACATTGTTGTCCGAGTGTTTTCCGCCGTTCAGAATATTCATCATCGGCACCGGTAGGACGTTGGCGTTGCAGCCTCCCAGATAACGGTACAGCGGCAAGCCCGCCGAATCCGCCGCTGCCTTTGCAGCGGCTAACGAGACGCCCAATATGGCGTTAGCGCCCAGCTTGGCTTTGTTGGGCGTACCGTCCAGCTCGATCATGAATTGGTCGAGCTCTTCCTGCAGTGCCGCGTCCATACCGAGAACCTCGGGGGCAATGACTTCGTTCACATTCTTTACAGCAGTGGCGACGCCTTTGCCCAGATAACGTTTTGCCTTTGTGTCACGAAGCTCTATGGCTTCGTAAGCGCCTGTGCTGGCACCGGACGGCACTGCCGCCCTGCCGAAGGACCCATCTTCAAGCATAACATCAACCTCGACCGTAGGATTGCCGCGGGAATCGAGTACTTCTCTTGCCGTAACATCAACAATCGTTGTAAACATTCTGCGTCCTTTCCTTGTCTATCTTTCGAAATTCGATCTTCGCCATTTTGGCCTGAGCGTAACGGTTCTAAGCCGTTTCGTCAAGACCCAATTGCCGAAGCTATTGTGACTGTTCTTGGGGGAAAATTTCTTTTTCTGGTCGCATTTTTGGCTTCTGATCGCTCTTATTAGTAGAAGAACCTGAATATGGAGGCTCCATACGGTGCAGTCAGATGCTGAATTAGTGAACGCTGTTCTGAATGGCAACAAGGAAGTTTTTGCTGTACTCGTGAGACGCTATGCACGCCCGGTGCGTGGGATAGCGCTGGACATTCTGGCTGACTACCACTTCGCAGCAGATGTTTCGCAGGACGCCTTTATCAAGGCATATGAAGAATTAGCCAGGCTGCGCAAGCCCGAGGCTTTTGGCCCCTGGCTGATGAAAGTGACTCGTAGATGTGCACTTAACTTAGCACGGCGAAAGTTGAAGCAGACTCCGCTGGAAACAGAAGCCTGCGGAGCGATTGAAGGTTCTAACGGCCAGCTTGATGAAGCCAAACAGAGACTCTTGGCTGCCGTTGTCAGACTGCCCAAGGTCGAAAGACAGGTCATAATGCTCAGATATTTTTCCGGCCACAGCGTCAAGGATGTTGCCGACGTAGTTGGCCGAAGTGTCGGTACCGTCACAAAACAGCTTTCGCGGGCACACAGACGTCTGCGAAGAATATTAGAGGAAGCGTAACGATGAGTTCAAAAGATAATCTTGAAGAGAGATTGGAAGAGCTCGGCCAAGCGATCGAATCTAATGATTCACTTGTCGAGACTGTGATGAGCCATATTGCTGTTGAAGCAGGTGCCGAGTGCAACAGGATTAGCGGATTGAAGAACAAATTCATTGTAAGGAGATTGATTATGAATCGGTTTACAAAAATTGCCGCTGCTGCAGGCATAATTATCGCCGCAGTACTGTCGATAACAATTTTGGATAAGCTGGCATCGCCAGGTTATGCAATTGAGCAGACTATGGAGGCTTTTAAGAATGTCCGGTTCATGCACGTTGTGCGGCATGACGAAGCTGGACAAATCGAGGATGAAAGGTGGATTGAGATAGGGCCTGACGGTTTTCAGGTTCGATATCGACAAGATAATCCTCCGGGTCGGCTTATTGTTGAAGATGGCGAGGCCGTCTCAGTTCACTACAAGGATAAAGACACGATTGTCCTGTACGATCCCAAGAAGCTGCAATATCAGTGGATTGGAGATATCGGAGGATGGCTGAAGGAGCTTGCCGGCCAGGCTGGTAAGGTAATTGAGGAAGATGTCGACTACTGGGGTCGGAAGGCGCACCGCGTACGTTGGCTCAAGTTGAATACGGATTGTTACATTGACCCCGAAACGAAGCTTCCCATTGCTGTAGGTGCTTCTCAGATCAGCTATGAATATCCGCCCGAAGGCACGTTTGATATAGTCATTCCCGATGGTGTCCAGGTAGTAGACATGCGACCTGGAGCAGAACCCACACAGGTGCCCGAGTGGTTAGCTAACAAATTAGCTGATGATAAAGTTGCCGGCACAGACTTCAAAAATGCGCGACACGCACTGGCCGCAGGCCAATACGAAGAGGCAGCAAATCTTTTCACCAAGGTTGTTGAACTACAAAGCGGTCGCAACTGGGCGTGGTTCTGGTTGGGCAAGGCTCATTACGAACTTGGCGAATACGATGCAGCAATCTACGAGTTCTCAAAGGTCATTGATATGTTCGCTGACTCTCAGATGGTGCCGCACTACTGCCATCTGGCCCGGGGACTTGCCTACGCGGCGAAAGGTATGGAAGATATGGCGCGGCAAGACCTTGAAACAGCTTTGCCGGTGATGATTGATGCACTGCTCGACATAGAAGGTGCCACCATGTTCGATTACGCCGATGACCCGCTTTACCGAAGCCTCCCCAAGGACGAGAGACCGACTGCAGAGCAGAGCCTCGCAATGATGATCAACCGCCTAAGGGTCGTCACCGGCCAAGATTTCGGCTACAACCCCGATGCCGCCGCCGAAGAAAACCACCAGGCAATAGCGGCCTGGTGCCAATGGTACGAAGACTCGGGCCAAATTGAATTTACCCCAGATGCTGAACTCGTTCCTATACCGGCACGAGATGGGCCCTAAGGCAAACAACGGGCTGTTGATATATTTACTTGAAAGTATATTGAGGAGGAAAAGCCGACTCTATTAGGTCGGCCTTTTGCTTGTGAAACCGCTGTTTTTTGCAGATTCTGAGAAATTTTTGGAACTCTCTGTAACTTTTTGGGTTGTCAGGCGTCTATTAATATAGGAACAACGGTGGCATGCGGTTTCAAAGAAACCTTTAGAGAATACTATCGTCTCCGAGTGAGCGGTTCTCTTTTGAAATCATATCTTTTCACCCTCCTAAAGGCCGATACCTACCGGTCGGCCTTTTTTGCCGAGTGTGTTCGGGCGTGCTTTGCCATAACACCGTTGCACGGCTCCCACATTCTCTTTTTGCGGCCTGTGGTCACGCAGCTATTGCACCTGTACTTGCTCTTCACTAATGTTCGCAGAACGAATCCTATCCTTAGCCTCACCTGGGCTATTGGCCCGAAATCTGAATCGGCACCCAATCCGGTTCCTTATTGTGGTTTCCATCAGTGGTTATCTTCACCCATTTGCCTGTCAGATCACTAACGCAGATATTCCAGCCTCTGGCCTTACCGCCTACCTGTTGTCCTCCCTTGAAGGGGCCGTAGCTGAAAACGATGTACCTGCTGTCCGGTGAGATGTCGACGTGATACACTTTAGACTTACGCAGACATCTAACGACTTCGTGAATGCCGGTGACCCTTGGTTCGCTGGATTTTAGGTCAATGTCCGCGACGCATAGATTCCAGTCGGTCTCTCCCCATACCATCTTTGTGCCATCGGTATTAAGGTCGGGTCTGCATCCCTTGACTCCCCACCGTCCCAAGTCAAATACTCTTGTTCCATCGGCTTCAAAAGCCAGGATAGCATCGCTGTAACTCATACCTCCGTGTACAGCGGCCAAAAACCACTTGCCATCGGGCGACCAGCAAATAGCATAGATGTGGTGTAGTGTTGTATTCGGGTGTCTTGTGTGTTGCTGGGTCTCCAAGTCGTAAATGAAAAGTCCTGAGGTTGCATACTCCCTGGTGCTGTAGCGATCATACTCCCCCTTTAGATATGCAATCCTCTTGCCGTCAGGACCCCAACACGGCTGTCGAGCGTTTTCGGCGACCCTGAATCGGTTAGTTCCGTCAATGTTCATGCAATAAACACTTCGGACCGTATCTCTCCTTGTCCCTTCGTCAGCAACAAAACAGAGCTTCGTGCCGTCAGGGGATGCGTGGGGATACATCTCATCTATATTAGGAGTATTAGTGAGATTAATGGGATTGGAGCCATCAGCATTTATCAAGTACAAGTCCCAGTCTTGCCCGCTGTTGGTCTCACGGTAACTCTCGTAAACGATCTTAAAGGGGATTTCTGCCAGATTCAGCTCCGATTTGGCGGAGGGCACCCTTCTCAACCTCAGCCTTTCTTGCACTTGGCCGCTGCAAAGAGCGCTATCGACCTTGGCCAGGCTTACTGCGAGAAAGACAAGCACGCTCAAACCAAACACGTATGAGTTCGTTTTCGATGTGAGGCATTTCTTTGTCATATTACTCCAGTCGACGCGTAGGCATGAATCACTGCGAGGACACTGAGCTTACATGGTATGCTCCGTGGGAAGCGCCCGCCTCGCAAGGGCCCGCTCTCCGTCACGTCAGATGCGACCTCCTTCGCTTTCTATATGGCATCAGCTATAGCCTTTTTCGTTTCAAGTCCTTTCTGAATATGCGATACCTTGGACTTATTTTCGCCCTGTAACCTGCTTGGCGAATTTGAGCCGGCTTCGGCAACTATCGTTTTCAAATACAATAGTATAACTACAATAAGCAACCAGACAATGCTAATGTCTGGGTTTTTTCGACGTACCAGGGCAATATCTGCTGCCAACTGGTTTATCCCGGCCAGCGGAGATGGAATTCTCGCAAGAAAAAAATTGAGATTTTCCGCCGGATAAGGTAAACGGGGCTTAGCTGTCTTCACGGCTTGTGGTTTGAGCTTGTCTACCGCAGGTGGCGACGCGTCAAGAGTGACATAGTTGACAAGGAATAATTAATGATGGTAAGGGCGCAAAAATGTCGGTTCGTGGCGGAGGTGGTTTTGGTCATGCTATTCTTAGTAGGCCGTGTTTCGGCGGAATTACGGCTTGAGTTCCCGGGATCCGCGCCGGGCGTTGCACTTGGCAAGACAAGTCAAAGCGAGCTGATTTTGGAAAACGAGGTCTTCGCAAGTACGTGGGATATTTCCGGTGGGCGGCTCAGACCCAAAGGCGTGACAGACAAGCTGGCTGCGATCACCCTTGAGCTGCTCGAGAGCGAATGCTTTGAACTGATCTTGAAGGATGGACAGAAGATAAAGGCTTCCGATTTGGAAATCGTTGGCAAGCCGGCTTTGACTAATATGGAACCAATGAACAGCTCATGCCGCTTCGCCGACAGATTCTGCGGCAAGCAGATCATTGTCAGATTAGCTTCGTCTGTCAGTGGTCTTGAAGTTGAATGGCGTGGAATTTTGCGCGACGGCTCGAATTATGTGCGGCAGCAGGTTGTGTTCACGGCAGATGGCGAGCCAATCGATATCAAGGAGATAGCGCTGTTGGAGTTAGGCTCACCGCATGCAAAGACGATGGGTACTGTGGATGGTTCGCCCGTCGTTGTGGGTAACATGTTCTTTGCGTATGAGCATCCCTTGTCCAAAAGTCAAGTCATGCAAGGCGGTCTGCGACGAGTCCGATGTCGTTTGCCTTATGACGCCCCGCTAAGGCCGGGCGAGCCGCTCGTGCAAAGCTCGGTTGTAGGTGTTGTCCCGAAAGGCCAGTTGCGCCGTGGTTTCTTGTACTACATCGAACGTGAAAGGGCGCAGCCCGACAGGCCGTTCCTGCATTACAATAGTTGGTACGACATTGGCTATGGAGCTGAGAAAATACTGGAGCGGGATTTCTTGGCAGTGGTTACACTATTTGGAAAAGAGCTCATAGAGCAGCGGAAGGTAGCTATGGATTCTTTTGTTTTGGATGATGGATGGGACGATCCCGCCTCGTTGTGGCAGTTTCATGAGGGCTTTCCAGACGGTTTCTCCCGGCTGCAAAACGCAGCGGCAGAATATGGCTCGACGGTAGGGGCCTGGCTTTCCCCTTTTGGTGGCTATGGCAAAGGGAAACAGGAACGGCTCAAGTATGGCCGTCAGCAGGGCTTTGAGACGAACAAAAGTGGTTTCTCGCTGGCCGGTCCTACGTATTACGCCCGGTTTCGGGACGTATGTGTCAACATGATTCGCAAGTATGGATTGGGCTACTTCAAATTCGACGGTATCGGCGTCGGTGGCAGACCCACCGGAGCCAGCCCTGAATTCGTCCATGATATGCAGGCCCTGCTGCGACTCATCAGCGAGCTGCGCCAGGTCAAACCCGACCTGTTCGTCAATGTCACCACGGGCACGTGGCCGTCACCTTATTGGCTGTGGTACGGGGACTCCATCTGGAGAGCTGGGTCGGATTGGAGCACCCATGGCTCCGGGTCGAAGCGCCAGCAGCAGATAACCTATCGCGACAAGGAAACCTATCAGAACGTCGTAGTTCGGGCCCCTCTGTATCCGCTCAATTCGCTCATGACTCAGGGCATTATGTTCGCCAATCACGGCCTGCCGGACGAGACGGAAGACCTTATCGATGATATACGAGCATTCTTCGCCAGTGGGACGAACTGTCAGGAACTATATATCACGCCCTCTCTCATGTGGCCAGAGGCATGGGATGCTCTTGGTGAGGCGGCAAAATGGTCTCGCGACAACGCCGATGTCCTCGTGGATACGCACTGGGTCGGCGGCGACCCAGCCAAGGGACAAATCTACGGCTGGGCAGCATGGTCCAAACGAGGGACCCCGCAAAGCGCCAAACCAAAAGGTATTCTTTCGCTGCGTAACCCACATGACAGGCCCGGCAAAATTACAATCGATATCGGCAAGGCCTTTGAATTGCCGGAGGGCGCCCCGCGAGAGTATTCAACCGGCAACTGTGGTATCGGCGGGGAGAGGATACGTGTTTGAATTGAAGCCTTTTGAAGTGCTGGTCTTTGATGCCACACCTCAGTAGGGGCGACTCCATGTGGTTGCCCCGATATGCTAAAGCAGTCAATCTGCATTCAGGCTTTTTAACATCTTTTTGGCCAGAGGTTCTTTTATTTCGGTATGGCCGGGGATAGCTTCAATAACTCCCGTTTCTGGGTCGATCCGGAGTGGGTGTGATGAGCCTTCTCTTTTCAAATAACATCCGGCTATCCTTAGCCTGTTTTCCAATTCTTTTCCTTTCATCAGATTTTTGAGGCTTTCTTTCGCTTCTTCGATTGTCTCTCCTTGGCCGTTTGCTCCCGGAATCTCCGGACATATTGCCCAATAGCCTCCTTCCGGAGCACTTTCAATAATTGCCGTAAACTCACCTTTCATAATATGTCCTTTCCGCTTGTCAAATACAACCGGCCATATTACGCCTTACCTGTAGTGCCGCGCTCACTGCTCCTGTCTTGCTCTAATTAAGATTATCAAATTGCCGGCTGTCTTTCAATAATATTCCTCACTAACCAACGTCCGGAACCACTGAGCCAAGCCTGCCCTGAGCGTCAGTTTTGCCCTCTCAGTAAATCGAGCTGTTTCTCAGACCGAAGCAATTGGCCCAGCAGTCTGTGTCCTGCACGTGGAGCTAATATTCCACGATTTTTCCCTTGAAAGTCTGGCTTTTAAGGTGTAGATTTCCCCATAGCGGTTGCACTCTGACGTTTTGGAGCCAATAGCGAAGGTTCTCTGGCGTACTCGCCATTTGCGGGGCACCGACGGGCACGGAGTGTAGGAAAGTGGTGTTATACAGTCACTCAGACACATTTGGCGTCTTATGCGCAAACCATATAGGCATTGTTGTGCAGGAAGGAATGATAGGCCATGTCGATAGATCAGCGAATCAACGCGAAGTTTCAGGCTCTCCTTCAGGAGGGCCAGCAGATTCTCTCCAGCTGCGGCTGGGACGGGAGCGAGTACTACCGCCGTCCGAGCGAGGTTGACTACCGTCGCTTTCGTACTGAGGCAATGAACCTGGTCAGACGCGTATGTGGCGAATCCAGTGATCACTACCAAGAACTGAAGCGTCTGGCCGAAGGTGAGAGGACATCGGAAAACAGTTACTATCTGAAGGACTGTCTCGGCGTGCTTCAGGCCGCCCAGAAGGATTACGAGGGAGGGTTTCTTTTTGATCTTCGAGCCCTCGTTGCCGCTGACGTTATCGGTGATTTCATCGGCCAAGCAGAAGCGCTCGTCACCGAGGGGTACCATGCGCCTGCAGCATCTCTCGCTGGCGCTGTTTTGGAAGATACGCTTCGGAAGATGTGCGAAGCGAACGGCATACCGATTCCCGAAAGGACGAAGATTGACAAGCTCAACGCGGACCTCGCAAAGGCAGGGGCGTACAACAAGCTTATTCAGAAGAGAATCACTGTGTTGGCGGACGTCAGGAATAATGCAGACCATGGTAGGTTTGATGAATTCACCAAAGCTGACGTTGAAGACATGGTCAATTGGGTGCGGAAGTTCACGGCAGACCACTTGGAGTAGGACTGCACAACCAGGCACTCCACGCTATCGTCGCTGGCGCGCCGAAGCGTGAGTGCAGTCGTTGGCAGAAAGGAGCAGCCGAGATATGAAGAATATCATCGTGGTGAAGGTTGTAGCGCTTCTGGTTGCTTTCGCGCCGGTGAAGACGGATGCCTCGGCCGGCGGCGAGCAGATTAAGGACCACGGCAATTCGGTTTTCATCGTGAGACGCCAACAAAGCGGCTGCTGGAAAATCACCGCGATGACCTTCTCGCTTTTGTGGGTGTTCTCGATGAAAGGTTCGCCGATATCGCCGCGAGATTCAAAGTCCCGC
>SMTZ1_10008525_pt1 | contig 14375 bp, 8 predicted proteins | sample DeeMarSWOR136_30_FD_25667 | JGI IMG/M metagenome (IMG submission 25667) | reverse complement strand
GGCCCCGGCGCCGACCAAAGCTTATCACATCATTTATTTCGTTCATAATAGAACTCACCTCTCTGGCGCAGAAGGAGGAGCCTATGAGACTCAATCAATCTTTATCCCTATTCAGTTGTTTTATCGTCTTATCATTGATACTAGGAATCCTAGCATTATTAGCCCTACCTCTGCCTCAATCGGATGACTATCCTTGGACTCCAAGCCAGGAATTCCAGGCCCTGGAGAAAAAATTCAAAGCAGCGATCTCCCCAGATCACCTCCGCTCCTTCCTCAAGGCTCTGACAGCAGAGCCTCATCCTCCTGGCTCACCAGGTGACCGAAACGTTGAAGATTACATCTATACTCAAATGAAGAGTTTTGGGCTCGAGCCGCAGTGGAACGGATATGAAGTCCTCCTCAGTTCCCAGGTTTCCAGCCATCTGGAATTGACATATCCAACTCGTGAAGTTCTCGATATCTACGAAGGAATAATTCCTGAAGACCCTTTTAGTAAGAGAACCAAAGAATTTCCTGCCTGGAGCGTCTACGGAGCCAGCGGCGAGGCTGAAGGAGAGGTCGTGTACGCAAATTTTGGGACAGCGTCTGACTTTGAACGCTTAAAAAAACTAGGCGTGGACCTGAAAGGGACAATTGTTCTCATGCGGAATTACAAAGGAGAACGAGGTGGGAAGATAATGCGGGCCCAAGAGACCGGCGCAGCAGGGGCTCTCTTTTTCTCCGACCCCCTGGATGACGGATATTTCTGGGGTGATGTCTATCCCGAAGGCCCCTGGCGGCCGATGTCAGGATTCCAGCGCGGTATGGTCAATTTCAATCCCTTGCCCGGCGATCAACAAACCCCTGGCTGGGCCTCAAAAAAAGGAGCTGAACGCATTCTGATAGACCGACTGGAAGGCCTCCCCCATATCCCAAGCCTCCCCATTTCTGCCCGTGAGGCCAGAAAGCTTCTTGAAAAGATGACCGGATATACAGTTCCCTGGCAGTGGAACGGGGCCATGGGATTTACCTACCGGACTGGGCCTGGTCCTGCCAGGGTGCGCATCAAAACCGAGACCAAATTGGAAGTCAAGCCCATCCGGAATATCGTCACCTTCATCGAAGGAAGCCAGTTTCCCGATCAATGGATACTGCTGGGCAACCATCACGATGCTCACATGTTCGGAGGAGGGGATCCGAATAGTGGGACAGCAGTCCAACTCGAGTTTTCAAGGATTTTAGGCTCCTGGATCAAACAGGGATGGCGCCCTCAGCGTTCCATCCTGATTAACAGCTGGTGTGCAGAGGAGTACGGACTGATCGGTTCTACAGAATGGGTGGAGGAACATGCCGATGCCGTACGAGACAAAGTGGTGGTCAATTTCAACATGGATTCTGCTATCTTTAATATTGACACTCCATTATACATCACAGCCAGCCCCACCCTCATTCCTCTTATCCAGCAGACTGTTACTGGCCTTCGGGATCCCCGCAGCGGCCGCCCTTTTGCCGATGTCTGGTTGGAGCAGCAGTACGAATACAGCAACTGGTTCAGTTCGTTAGGACACGGCTGGCAAATCATGCCCGGAGAAAAGCGTTACACCAAACCGAAGATCGATCCACTCCCTGATATTGATGATAATATGCCTTTTTATTATCACTTGGTCGTGCCTGGGACGGATATGTTTTACGGGACCGACTACGGAATGTATCACTCCGTTTACGAGAATTACCATTGGATAGCGGAGCACATGGACCCCAGCTTCGAATATCACAGGCTGATGACGATGATCCTCGGCCTCTTAGCGCTCCGGGTGGCCGATGACGATTATATTCCTTTTGACTATGTGAACTATGCTCTGTATGTGGAGAGAGCTTTAGAGCAGTTGGAACAGGAGCTGCCTGATGATTTCAGGACTGAATTTATTGGCCTTAGAGAACTTTGTCGAGAATGGATATACACAGCGGGTCGAGTGCAGAGACGATTGATGCAGCCTCCCTTCTTGGACATCTCTGCCCGCGGAGAGATCAACTCAATCTGGTACAGGATGGAACGGGCATTTTTCCACGAAGACGGCCTTCCTGGGAATCCATGGTTCAAGAATCTTTTTGCAGGACCTGCAGTACTTTCTGAACCTGAAACCAAGATTCTTCCAGGTCTACAGATTGCCTTGAGAACAAAAGATCTCAAGCTGTGGAAGGAACAAACGGAGATTTACAAGCACCTGTTAAAGCGATTGATTGACGATTCTCGACTGGTATTGAAAAAGCTACAAAAATCATAAAAAGGAGGTAACATGTTAAAAAAAGTGAAATATTCCCTATGTATTATTCTTTTATTAGCAGCCCTATTTGTTAGTTTTAGCTGCCAGCAAGAGACATCTGGAGAAAAAGCTGATCTTGTCTTATTGAACGGCAATATCGTCACTATGAGTCATGATCTTCCCAGAGCAGAAGCAGTCGCAATAAGGGCAAATCGTATTATTAGTGTAGGGACAAACAGAGAAGTCAATCCTTTTATCGGAGAAGAGACGAAAAAGATCGACCTGGAGCAGAAGTTAGCCATTCCGGGCTTCATCGATGCCCATGTGCATCCCTTTAGTGCTGGGCGAGCTCTGACCGTCCTTGATCTAAAAGGGCTGACTAAAGAGCAGATCCTGGACAAGGTGGCTCAGAAAGCTAAAGAAACAGAGAAGGGAGCCTGGATTGAAGGAAGAGGCTGGGACCAAGGTTTTTGGCAGGAGAAGAAATTCCCTACTCGGTATGACCTGGATGCCGTTGCCCAAGATAATCCGGTCGCTCTGACGAGAATCGACGGTCACTCAGGCTGGTATAACAGCCTGGCTTTACAACTGTCCAATATAGATAAAGATACTCAGGCTCCCGAGGGCGGCCAAATATTAAGGGATGCCCAAGGCGAGCCTACTGGTATGCTCATAGATGAAGCTATGGGCCTTCTTAAGAGAGAAGGGTATGGCGAAGGGCTAGAAAACGGAGAAACCTATATAAAGCTGGCCATGGAACAGTATAGAAAGTGGGGGGTCACTGGAATCCATGATGCTATGGCTGGGAAGGAGTCCTTACAGACATATGAGGATTTAAAGAAAAGAGGCGAGCTTACGGTCAGAGTCTATGCTATGATCAACGCAGGCAGTGAAGCGTTTCCGGCATATCTCAGTAAAGGGCCTCAGATTGATTCAGAGCATCACTTATTAGCGGTCAGAAGCGTTAAAATGCTCATCGATGGAGCCCTGGGTTCTCGAGGGGCTTTGCTCTTTGAGCCCTATTCCGATTCACCCGACACATCAGGTCTTCAGTTGATGAGGGAAGAGAAGGTTTATGCCGTCATAAAAGACTCTTTAGAAAACGGATTTCAGGTTTGCATCCACGCCATCGGGGATAAAGCTAACCATATAGTGCTTAACCTTTACCAAAAAGCTCTGGAAGAAAATCCTGTTGAGGATCACCGCTTCAGGATTGAACATGCTTCCGTCATCCACCCGCAGGATCTGCCCAGATTTAAAGAGCTGAATGTGATAGCTTCGATGCAGCCTGTTTTTATCGGCGAGTATGGACGCTGGTCTGAAGATCGATTAGGTCCCCAAAGAGTCAAAGGCGTTCTTATCCTCAGGCAACTGTTGGATACCGGGGTCGTTGTAGCCGGAGGAACAGATAATCCAGCCTCTGATGACGGCAATCCCCTTGTCAATTTCTATACAGCGGTAACCAGGAAAAGCCCCTATGGCGTGCCCGACGAATGGTATGGTCAGGAGAAAATCACAAGGGAAGAAGCTCTGCGGATCTTCACTCTTGATGCTGCTTATGCTGCCTTCGAGGAGAATATCAAAGGGAGTATTGAAACCGGAAAGCTGGCTGATATAGTCGTGCTTAATAAAAATATAATGAGCATAGATGAGGAAGAGATCCTGAACACCGAAGTTTTAATGACCATCCTGGGTGGAAAGATTATTTACAGCAAATAGGGCTAATCAGGACCTTTAACTAAATTTTGAGCCTTTTCCTCTGTTAAGAATCAATCTATCTACATATTCCAAACGACTCATCTATAATCCCCAAGAATGAGGTAAGCTCTCTCCTCATCGCTCATTTGACTCTTTGTTTTTTGCCATCGATAGCCTAGATATCCCATAAAGATCCTGGAAAGACCATCAAAATGATTATGATTCCCGCAATGACTGTCCCCGAATAGAGGATGACTATCTTTTTGACCCTAAAGGGGCGCTTCATTCCAGGAGCTGCCTTCCTCAGCTTGACAGAGGAGAGACAAGTAATAAACCAGCCGCTGATGAAGGCAAAAGAAGCCACATTGACAATCGGAAGGAGACTGGACCTGCCCATAAAGGGCCCGATGAGAGTGATCAGTCCGACAAAGAGTATCGCATTTTTCGGTGTCTGATATTTCTCACTGACATCTCCAAACCACCCGGGCAGGAGACCTCCTCGCCCAGAGGCAAAGAGCACTCGTGTGGCAGCAATGAAAAACCCGTTAAATGAAGTGATGAGTCCAAAAAAGGCGGCTAATAAGACAAGCTTTGCTGCCCAGACGTAACCGAAAGCAGCTTGAAAAGCAGTCGCCGTAGGCATTTCAAACTTGACTGTCTCCTGCCACGGCATACAGATTGAAAGAGCCAGGATCACCACCCCGTAAAAGACTGCGGCCACAATTATGGAAACAATGACAGCCTTTCCCAGATCTTCAGGACTCAGCTTTTTTCCTGATTCCTCAGCCCCTTGGGGAATCGTATCAAAACCTGAATAAAAAAAAGGAACTATACCCAGTATAGCCGTTATTGAACCCAAAACAGCGATCCCCGTTCCTTGGCCCGCAAAGAGAGGAAGCAGGTTAGAAAAGCTTCCTTTAACCAGAGCTATCAAAGCAAAGGCAGCCACACAAATGAATATAAGACTTGTCGCCAATGTCTGAAACCTGGCTGAATTTTTTACTCCGCAGTAATTAAGAACAATTATGAATAGACTAAGAACAATGCCGGCTGTTATTGATAAAAGACTCACCGAGTAACCACCTATCGTATACAATGATTGAGATTTTAACTCTGGAAGGATGTACTCTATGAGCCAGCCAATGGCGACAGCTTCAAACGGACATAAAGCAATATAGGCAAATGACAGAAGCCAGCCTGTCAGGAAGGATGGCCCGGCTCCAAAGGCTTTATAAGCGAAGGCAACTTCCCCTCCGGCTACAGGTATGGCTGGCGTGAGTTCTGCATAGCAGAGGCCGACAACGATCAACATCAATCCGCCCAAAACAAACCCTAGAATGGCTCCGAGTGGCCCGGCTCGGATAAGCCAATCTCCGGCAACAACAACCCAACCCACGCCAATTATAGAACCGAGTCCGAGCCCGACATAGTTCTTGAAAGTCATCGCCTTGGCCAGGGCTCTTCTTCTAGGAAGAGGGGATATGTCTTTTTGATTCATTCTTTCTCCTGTTTTTTTTAAAAAAATGAGGGCTACAGTTCGATCATCAAGGCAATTTTCTCAAGATTCTGTAAATGTGTTTCCTACTTGCCCCCACAAATCAATGGTCAGCAGCACCTTTCAAGGCCTGCTCGAAGATATCTAAGCCTTCCTCCAAATGATTCTCATTGATGATGAGAGGGGGGATCCAGCGGATAACGTTATCTTCAGTTCCACAAGTCAGAAGAATAAGCCCCCCTTCCAGGCAGCGCTTTTGGATGGCTTTAGCTTTTTTCCCATCCGGGCTTTTTCCTCCAGGAATGACAAACTCCACCCCGACCATCAACCCCAATCCCCGAACATCACCTAGATAAGGATGGCTTTTCTTCAGTGATTTCAGATGATCCACGAGCTTTCTTCCAAGGCGAGCAGAGTTTTCTAATAATCCCTCCTCTCGGAGCACCCGAATGGTGGCTTCACTGGCCGCGCAGGAAAGGACATTGCCTCCATAAGTCCCACCATGGGAACCAGGCTTCCAGCAGTCCATGATCTCTCGCCGGGCCAGAATAGCACTCAAAGGCAATCCGGAAGCCAAGCCTTTACCCAGGATAAGGACATCCGGGATAAGACCAAAGTGTTCAAAGGCGAAGAAGCGTCCTGTCCGCCCAAACCCGCTCTGCACCTCATCCAGAACAAGAAGCATGTCGTGTTTGCTGCAGATTTCCCTAAGTCCTTGCAAAAAATGAGCCGGCGGCACTATGTAACCTCCTTCACCGAGCACGGGCTCTACCAGAATGGCCGCTGTTTCTTCTGGGGCTGTTTGACTCTTAAGGAGGAAGTTTACCTGTTCTAAAGCCCAATCGCAGCCTTTGTCGAAGCCGTATTGTTCTGGATTAGCCTCCGCCATGGGGCAGCGGTAGCAGTAGGCATAAGGAGAAAAAAATACACCGGGCATCAAAGGCTGGTATCGTAATCTGTAGATTGTCTTGGAAGATGTCAGGGACATGGTGCCTACCGTCCGCCCATGGAAGCTGCGCTGGAAAGCGATGATATTAGTCCGTCCAGTGGCGTGCCGGGCAAGCTTTAAAGCCGCCTCCACTGCCTCGGCCCCGCTGTTCGTAAAGAAAAAGGCATCCAATTCAGAGGGGACGATCTCACGCAGAGCTCCAATAAGAAGCAGCATGGATTCATGGTAGGCGGTGTTCGCTTGGAGGTGCAGAAGGCGGCCGGCCTGTTTGCGGATGGCCGTGACCACACGGGGATGACAATGGCCAGTGTTGGCAACACCAATCCCACTCGTAAAATCCAGATAGCGACGGCCAGCCTGGTCCCAGATGTATGTCCCTTCACCTCGAACGATGATCGCCTCAAGCAGGTGTGGCCAGATTTTTGACACGTAGGGGATGCAAGTCTCCAGGTTATTCATTGATCTACCTCCTCTTCTCGTTCAGTGATATAAAATCCTTTTCTTCGTCTTTGAATTTCTTCGTCTTTGAATGACACCTGCTTCTGCCACTGCCATTAAGGCAAATAACATAAGTGATGCTGATCCGATGTCATCTCCTTGAGATAAGGCAGCCTCGCCTTCAGATATCGTGATAGCTGTTTCTGGAGCCTTGTAAACAATCCTGCCGTTCATCAAAGTCAACTGGCACTTCAGGTTTTTTATCTCAGCAGTGGGAATAGTGTACATGTCTTTGTCCCAGACAGCGATATCAGCGTATTTGCCCTCCTCGATGGAGCCTATTTTATCTTCCATGAATAATTGATGAGCATTCCAGATTGTATACGAGCGCAGTGCAGTATGAATATCCACAGACTCATCCATTCCATAAGGAATCGAACCATAGACTCCCAACAGAGTCTTTCTCGCTATTGAAGCCCAAAGACCGTACCTCGCTGCAAAGGGAGTGACGCCGAAATCAGAGCCGCCGCCCCAAATGATATTCTTCTCCTGGTAAGTTTTGAATGGCTTGAGCCTCAGGGATCTTTCTGGTCCAAAGTTGCCGGCATAGGTGTCGCCTATCCACCACATGAATGTGGATTGAGACTCGGGAAAACCTGAATCGTGGTTTTTCTGCATCTCCACCATCATTTCAATGGCCCGGTCTGTGGGGATATTACAATGGATAATGCCATGGCGCAGACCATGGATAGGATTGTCTTTCAAAGCCAGGGCGTAGGAATCCATGACCCAATCGATGGCTCTATCACCGATGGCGTGGACACCGATGTGCAATCCCGCCTTATGAAACATCAGGATTTGCCCCCGAAAAATCTCCGGGTCTATGACTGGATACCCGTAATTTCCCTTGTCAATCTCCTTGTAGTTTTTATTCCATTCTTTGTATAACCAGGCTGTTCGGGCACCACCGCTGCCATCGAGATAAATTTTGATCCCCCCTGAGATCAGGGTGTCGTCACCGGTCGATATGTATGGTTTCGTGAAGGGGCCCACCCGATCGATGAGTCTCTGGGCCGCTTCTATTGTTTCCCCTGTCTCCCAGAGAATAAACGCTCTCACAGTGAGTTTATTTTGGGCGAGCACCCTTTGATAAGCCTCCCATTTTTCAGGACCTATGCCCGGATCTTTAACAGCTGTCATTCCTTCTCTGTTAAATTCTTCCACAATCTTGACTAGGCCCTCTTCTTCCTGCTCAGGCGTAAAGCGAGGAATCAGACGTCTCACCAGGCTTTGGGCCGATTCTTTGAGGACTCCGGTCGGCGTCCCATCCGGGTATCTATCAATGGTCCCTCCAGGAGGGTCAGGAGTATTTTTGTCTATCTTCGCCAGTTTTAAAGCATAACTATTGGCTGCCCCATAGTGTCCCATGGTGTGAGTAATCCAGACAGGATTGTTGGGTGAGACAGGATCTAGGTCAGAAGCATATATGTATCTGAGTTCGGAGAGTTTTCCCTCATCCCATCCTCTCCCTCGAACCCATTCACCGGCCTTCAGGGTCTCGATCATGGCCTTGATCTTCCCTTTGACATCCACTATCGTCTCAACGGCGGGATAGCTCAGATCCAGCACATGAAGCATACCTATTCCGGAAAAGTGGCAGTGAGAATCAATGAGTCCGGGAGTAGCCGTCAATCCTTTTAGATCAATCACTTGAGTTTTATGACCCGTTAGCTTCTTTGCCATTTTGTTTGAACCTACAGCAATAATCTTTCCCCCCTTGATGGCTACCGCCTCAGCGATGGAATCGGCTGCATTGACTTGAATGATCTTTCCATTAATCAAGACTGTATCAGGCATGAGGTATTCTTCTGGCAAAGCCTCATCCTTTGGCCCCGTACATGACGACAATGAAAATACCGCTGTCACAAAGGTTATCGAAAAGATCAGGCCGGAGATCGAGAGCCAATTCATGCCCGATTTATTAGTTTTTGCCACATTGTCCTCCTTCATTTTTTCAAATCAAGATTATATTATTTTTTTAAAAATACCAAGAAATTTCAGCATCTCTTTTCCTAGCTGAAATCCTGAAGGAAATATCTATCCAGTCGACAATAAGCCCTCTACGGCATACACCACACAGAAAGTCGGTCTATAATTCTCATGTCAAATCCACATTTTGACATCAATCTTTTCCTGTGATATTAAGGACCACAAGGAGGAAAGCCGATGAAAATCAAACGAAAAAGAGAGGACGTTATTCCCAGCAAAAAAAGAGAATTTCTATCCTTTCCTATGAAAGTAACCGTTTTAACAATATTAGCTTTCCTGCTCGCTGGACTTGGGGCATTCGGAACGCTCGAGGAACACCACGGGTGCACGATGATCCTCGTCGGCAAGGATGCCACAGCAGATGGATCTGTGCTGATTTCTTATAATAATGATGCAAGTGGAAAAGGAGCTTCGCACGTGGTGGTTGTCCCCAGAAAAAGCCATAAACCTGGAGCCTTATATAAATTATCCAATGGCGTAGAAATACCTCAACCCGCGGAGACATACGCCTATATCGGGAATGCGCCCCATCGGACAAGGGAGCCATACTTTCAAAACGGTGTTAACGAGTACCAAGTAGCTATTAGCTTCGGGACAGCAGTCAAGGTCAATGAGAAAGCCACCGAGGTTGATCCACTGCTTAAAGAAAGCCCTGGCACACCCGGAATACTGATCCCTTGGAGTCTCGTTTTGGAGAGGGCAAAAACAGCAAGGGAGGGCGTAGATCTTGTGGAGAAATTGTTTAATACCTATGGTCTCAGGGAGGATGGTTCCTTTGCCATTGCGGACCCGAACGAAATATGGCTATTTCAGATAGGCGGTGGCCGCCACTGGGCAGCCGTAAGGGTTCCGGATAACAGCTACGTGATCTATGACAATACATTCCGTATGGGTGAGGTGGACTGCACAGACAAGGCCAACTCTAGATGCTCACCTGATCTCATCGAGTTTTCGAAAGAAAAGGGCCTGTACGACCCTGCGGCTGGCCCGTTTAACTTTAAAAAGTCTTGGGGTCGTATCTATACCCGGACTCCCCCAACAGACCACCGCATCTGGCGGGTTCAAAGTCTCCTGACTCCCTCGGCCTCTCTTCCACCAGAAACCCCTTACTTTGACTTCCCTTTGTTCCTTGTGCCAGAGAAAAAAATCACAAAAGAAATGCTGATGTCTATCATGAGAGATCATCTTGAGGGAACGGAGCTTGATACAACAAATGCCTATAAGCAAGGAAATCCTCACTTTATGAATGAATACACCCTGTGTCGCACCAACACCCAGTACAGCGTTATAACCCAGTTAAGAGGCTGGCTGCCGAGCGAAATCGGTGGAGTCATGTGGTTGGCGATGGCAACTCCGGACACCAGTGTCTATATCCCCTGGTACATGGGGATCACAGAAGTCCCTCCTGTCTACCAATTGGGAGAAGGCAAATCCGACCCAGAATCTGCCTACTGGGCATTCAAAAGAATCGGCAACTTGGTCAACACTTATTACGGGGATTTAATAGGGGAGGTGCGGAAGACCTGGAAGGCCTTTGAAGAGAGAGAATTTGAAACACAAGAGAGTGTGGAAAAAACGGCTCTTGAGCTGTTCCAACAGGATGAATCTCTTGCCAGACCTTTTTTAAGCAGCTATTCGAATGCTCAGGCTCTAAAAGCTTACAATATGGCTCAAGAAATGATCGATGAGCTGCACACCAAATTGGTTGATTTGCTGAGAAAAAGAGTAGAGAAGTAAGGCAATAAAAAGACCGGTGTTAAAAATATTTTATTTTTTTTATACATGTGTTAACCTTCTATTCCTCTGATTGAAACGCCGAGAAAAGGTTGATAAAGACATTGAGAAAAAAAATATTTCATGAATTAGGGAAATATGATTTTAATAAAGAGAGGTCATAATGTCTGTGACGAGGTTAATCAAGTACATTTCAATTTTTTGTCTGATGGCAGTGATCGTCCTTATACCCAGAGCCATTTCAGCCCAGATTGATGAACAAAAAAGAACAAGATTAGAAGGTAAAGTGATAGACATCGATCAAGAGGCCATCTCCGAAGCAGAAATCCAGCTCAAGCATAAAGAGACGGGTCAGACATTCCAGGAGAAGAGCAACAAAGAAGGGGCCTTTACTTTTGGATTCTTAACTCCAGGGAACTATATCATCAATGTCCAGAAGGAGGGATATGAAACCTACTCAGGCGAACTGGAATTTCTTCCTAATACTTCTAAAAAAATCGAGTTTACCTTGGTCAAAGAGGAAACATCAGAAGAAAAATTGACAAAAGAAGCGAATTCATCTTTTGAACAAGGTGTAAAGCTAGCAGAGGAGAATAAGATCAATGAAGCTGTTCAAGCCTTCCAAAGAGCAGTTGATTTAAAACAAGATTTTGCTGAAGCTTATATGAACTTAGGAATCCTTCTTTTCCGCCAACAAAAGGATGATGAGGCAGAAAAGGCTTTCCTTAAAGCTCTCGAACTAAAACCAGAGGATTCTTTGTCCATAAACCATCTGGCAGAGATCAACTATGAAAAGGCCCGGAGCTTAATTCAAAAAAATAAAATAGATGAAGCCTTAGAAAAATTAAAAATGGCCTACAGCTATAAAGCAGATCATGTTTATGTGAATTATCTTTTAGGTTATGTCTATTATAAAAAAGAAATGAAAGATGAGGCTATCAAACATTTCGACATATTTCTCCAGCTCGAACCGAATTCCCCTCGAGCGGAAAAAGTGAAGGAACTCCTGGAAACTATAAAGAATAAGAAATAAACAGGCTCCATCATCAGCCGGATCGGACAAGGTTCTAGAAAAACCTTCTCCATCTCTCTGTCTAAAATATCCATTTTTCTCATCTGATAGATTTGAAAGGAGAGCAAAATGTCAACAGATCTTAAAAAAATCGCTGTCTTCTTAAGTGTCACTCTCTTTCTCGGAGCAAGCCTATCGGCAAACAGTGAGGTCAGAAACGGAAATAAAAATTTGATTTCTCCAGAAGGGAAATTCGACTGGGCCCATTACTACAACTCTGAGGAAATGCTCACGATCATGAAAGAGCTCGAAGGCCGCTATCCAAAACTGGCCAAGGTCTACGTTATCGGCAAAAGCTACTTGGGAAAAGACCTTCATCTCATGGAAATTACCAACAGGGAAATCAAACCAGCTCTTGACAAGCCGGCCATTTACATTGACGGAAACATGCACACAGGTGAACAGACAGGAGCTATGTTAACTTTATACATGATCTGGTACTTGCTGGAAAACTATGGAAAAGACGCGCAGGCCACTCGATTGGTGGACAACTGTACCTTTTATCTGCGGCCTAAGTATGAGGTGGATGCCTCAGACTGGTGGCTAGCCAATCCAGGGGATACCGATTATGGGGGGAGCGTTCATCCCCGGGACAACGACTTGGACGGAGAGGCGGATGAGGACCCCCCGGATGATCTCAACGGGGACGGATTCATCACAAAAATCAGGCTTAAGGATCCCAACGGAGAGTGGAAAATCTCGGAGAAAGATCACCGAGTGATGGTTCGAAGGGAGGAGCACGAGCTCGGAGGAACGTATTACCGCTTGTTGAGCGAAGGGATCGATAATGACGGGGATGGGAGATTCAACGAGGATGGGATCGGAGGCATTAACCTGAGCCATAACTTCAGCTGGGGAAATCTTAATCGAGAACAGATCCTCTCAAGCCCTTATTCGATGTCGGAGCCGGAAACACAAGCCACAGTTCGATTCTGGATGTCCCATCCTAACATCTTCCAGGCAATCGATCTTCATACCTACGGCTCTCTAGATGAACTTCTGTATTTCCCAGGAGGAGAAAACATGCCTCCCTTTGATCTATCCCTGTATAAGTATCTTGCCACTGCTTATGCAAAATTTACTCAAAGAGAAGAAGTGATTCCGATGATGACGGCTTTTCCTCAACCCATCTGGAAACTCGGGATGGGGGACCCAGAGCCATTTGCTTACTACTACCTGGGAGCATTCGCCTGGTGTGAAGAGCTCTGGGGTGACGACTATGCCAATCCGTTTTTAAGAAAATATGATAAAGATGGAGATAAGAAAATATCCCAAGAGGAATTTCTCGGTTTCCTCGATGCTGAAGTTGAAGGGAGGTGGTTCGTTGCCTGGAAATCCTTCAACCATCCCCAACTCGGACTAGTGGAGATCGGAGGACTGGTAAGCAAGTTTTCTGCCCAAAATCCCCCTCCCCAATTTCTGGAAAAAGAGTTAAAGCTTAAACTCCCCTGGTATCTTTACCTGGCTGAGCTGGCCCCCTATGTCAAAATTAAGGATGCCAAAGTTAACCATCTGGACGGCAACGCCTACAGCCTTAAGGTAACCGTAGAAAACCAGGGCTTCCTGCCGACCAATATTACTGAATGGGCCATCAAGATGGGCTTAGCCAAGCCCGTAGTGGTTAAGATCAACACCCAGAATGCTCTCATTTTAGAAGGAAAAGAGAAAAGCCAAGTAGGGCATATCCCAGGGAATCAACTCCTCGGGAGAAGGGAAGGTCTTCCAGACAACAGACGCAGCACTTCCTGGATCCTGAAGAAGACCGGTGAAAATGCAGAGGTTGTGATCTCGGTTATCTCAGAGAAAGCGGGAACTGATATGAAAAAAGTTATCCTCAAATAAGTATTTAAATCGAGAATATCTATTCGCTTATCTGCTTAAGCACAGCGATCAAAACCTCATCGGCCTCAGAGACAGCTCCTTCCAAGAGATGAATCTGCTCCTGGGCTCGATCCCAATCCTTATCTTCTACCGCCTCTGTTACACCGGGTAAGACTTCAGAAGCATAGGTGTATTTTGGGGCATAAATCAGATGCTTAAACCAAGGACGGTTAGGAATTCCCCCTGGATTCCCGAAACATCTCTCTATCTGCATCAGGGCGCTGTTAATCGAGTCCCTAGCTTCAGAGGATGCCGAAGCTTCCGAACTGAGAAGCGCCTCGATTTTCAGGTTGAGCTGTTGAGCATTCGTTTTAAAGCTTTCGACTTTCTTCAATAAAGATTCCATATCCAGAGGGGAAGCTTTTTCTGATCTCTCTTTAATCTCTTTGATGTAGTTTGATATCTCTCCGGCATACGCGGCATAGTCAAAAGGAAAGATATCGGCATTAGCCATCCTTAAAACTGCGATACCCCATATTTTAGACATGGTGGCATGGTAGAGGAATTGAGGATCCCCGAAATGAGACATCCAGTAGAAATTGTCGTATTGGGAATGATAAACCCCATAGGGACCACCGAAACTCATGTCGATTATCGGCATACAGACAAAATTGATAAAGGCTGTATGATCACTTCCGCTCCCAACCCGAGTGTCAGTCAACCTCAATTCTCTATCTCTCCTCCTGGAACCACGTTCCTCAACTCGTTTTTTCCAGGCATCATAAACGTTCTTCCCGCTATTAGGATCCACCACTTCCTGAGCCACTGATGGGAGTAAATCTTTAAGAGAGGGCACCGAACTGGCCCCAAAGTTAG
>SMTZ1_10012093_pt1 | contig 14376 bp, 8 predicted proteins | sample DeeMarSWOR136_30_FD_25667 | JGI IMG/M metagenome (IMG submission 25667) | reverse complement strand
GGCTCTGCGGTTGTAGGCTTGAAGAGACTGCGATCCAGAGGGGGAGGAATCACGCCGTCAACTTTAACCCCCAGATTCTCGTACATCGACGCGCAAAATCTTGAGTTAGCTATCACTGAATTTGAAAGATAGGCGTGATCTCTCACGGTTTTCTTTTCTAGATATCTCAATATGGGCGCAATCAAACAGTATCCATACCTGTAGCGTATAGGTAGCTCAGAGCGCATGTCGTCAAGGGCTCTCGTTATGGGACCCTGAGCATAATACAGGTGAGACCTGATCTTAATGCAGGATGAAGTGTTGATTACCACTTCGCCTTCGCCCAGATCAGTTGGGGGAACCATAATTTTCGATTTGAGCAGCAGCTTTGCCCAAGCTTCAAAGAGTGGAACCGAGCGCATAATGTTACAATTCGAACCTAAACTTTTGATTTGGATGTTACTTTCCTTCGCGGCTTTTCTAACTTCCTCGCTGACGGCTAATGAAATAAGCGTGATATCGTGTCCATTTTTCTGCAGTTCCGTAGCTAAGAGAGATGGCGGTCTTGTAGCCCCCACTGTTGTCAGAAGGGGATCGGTTACGAAGGTTATATTCATGGACTAGACTCCGGTGCCTAATTTAGTTTAACTGTTTTAGCGCCTCCATAAGTTGCTCAGTTGACTTCTCGATGGTAAATTCTTTTAAAGCCCTCTCTTTGGCTATTGAACCCATTTCAGCGGTTAGCTCCTCATCCTCTATCAAACATTTCATGTATTTCGCAACCTCTTTTGGATCCTGAGGGTTAACTAGAAAGCCGTTCTCTCCATGCCTGATGAACTCCTTTGTTCCTCCCTGATTTGAAACGATGGAGGGCTTCCCAAAAAGCGCGGCTTCTATGGGAACCAGACCGAAAGGCTCATGCAGAGCTAGATGAACTATGAACCTGCAATTTCTGTAATGGCTTACGAGTTCATCTTCATCAATGTGTGATTGAAAGATTAGATTGCTTAAGCCAAGCTCATGTGCTAAGGACTGGATCTTCTCCTTTAGCGGACCATCCCCAATTATGACAAGTTTCACTGCTGACCGGTACTTTTGCGGAAGTTGATGGTACGCCTTCAACAAGTTGACGTAGTTTTTCATCGGAATCATCGCCCCTATGGCCAGAATATAATTGTTTAAACTGTCATTCCCGCAATTCCAGTTTTGTTGCACAATTTCTATGCCTGGATATGCAACGGTTATCTGATGTTTGAGGTTGTAGAGTGTTTTGATGACATTTCTGGTGTAGTTGCTGTTGACAATTATGTGTGCGTAACGTTTTGCAGTTTTTTTGTCTATGGCGCGAAGAAAGTTGATTGAAAAGTCGTACAGTATGTTAGAGAGAAGTATGGATGTCGAGGATTTGCCGTAGCATTCTTTGCTGGTTGGTTTGATGGTGGAGCTTAACTCCTTGGAGCTTATTCCTGTCAGTTGGTTTTCCCACAAGGCTCTGAGTGGCTCTCCACTGTACCAAACAAGCTTGGTTTTAAGAAACAGGGTTAGATAGTAGGCTAGAAAAGGGCAAATATGATGGTGCACCAGCACTACATCGAAGTATTTGAGGCGGAGCAGCAGCTTTTCTATGTCTCGAAAACCTTTGAAGGATGGAGGAAAACCGAAGGGCAAAGTGTTTATAATCATGTTTGAACGCGCCCTTTTTTTCCAATCTGGAGGCAATGGACCGTCATAGAATAGTTCAGCGTCGAAGCCCAATTTTTTCATGTATATGCCATGGAGTATAGCGGTCTTTTCGGCTCCTCCGAACCTGCCTAATGCGTGGTGGAGGATTGCTATCCTAATTGTGTACTCCCTCCTTCTGTTTGAGGTAACTGAAGCTTGCATATTTCTCGCGGACTTTTCGGCTTATGTAAAGCCATACGCGCTCAAGCTTCTTGGATGGAACAATCATTATCGCAACTACGATGACTAGAGTAATGGCTGAGATTTGTAATCCAGTGTCTGCGTAGGTTTGGCCTGTGAAGTATATTGTTATGTTGAAATTGTCTGCTTTGTTTATGTAGAATCCGTTGACTAGGGAATACGTTGGGATCGGCGATATTTCCTCGCCGTCTATGTAGGCTTTCCACATTGGATGATAGGACTCTGAGAATGTTAGAAGAAAAGGTTCGTCACTGTTTTCGATGTGAGCCTCATACCTGCATGGGTTTATCATTTCGTAGCTTACGTTTGGACCGGGCTCTGCTTCGAACAAATCGTCCAAGAAACCGAAACCCCCTTCGTCGTTGAGTGTCATCGTCAGTTCACCGAAATCTGCTGTCCCGGTGGCGCTAACAATTATGTTTTGATCGCCGGAGTGAAGATAAAACGGTCCAATCTCGTAACATTTAATTTCGGTCTCGGGGCTGTTGCAGGAAATGATGGTTTTTGTGTCGTTTATTGTGAGGTTCAATGTTCCATAGTTTGGACCTGAAGCAAGCTGAAAGGCAACTCGGTAATATCCGTCCTGAGGGATGAACACTCTTTCTGAAACAGTTGGCGTTGCATACGCCTCAAGTTCCCATATGCTTACCATGTCATATGCTGGAGCGGATGTCACGTAGAGCCTTAATTTTTCTGTTTTTACTGGTTCCGCAAAAACGTGAGAACGGTTGAGCATGGCGTTTCCAGTCACTTCAATTTGGTCTATCCAGCTGTCGCCATTCCATGTCTGAATCACGTAATCTTCTGGGTAAGCCAACTCAAAAAACAGCTGTACTCTGGTAAGCTCCTGCGGCGTTTCCCATTCAAGCTGTAGCCATTGGGGCATCGTTTTATTTTGAGGGCTTGATGCCCACCTTGTTTCGAGGTTTCCGTCGGTGGCTCGATGTGCCCACAGTTTGGTGGAGTCTAATCCTTCGGCCGAGCTGGCAGACGCGCTGCCGTTGGGTGAAACGTTCCAGCCAAACTCGTTTGCATGAAGACTGAAATCATCTAAGGCAGCGATTTGTTCTTTATCTTCAAGCGAGTAAATGACCAACTGGTCAAAAGCTATTTTTGCTGAGCCACCGATTTCTATGAGGTGGTCGCCAGCGTAAAGATATACGGGTCCTGCATCGTACCACTCTGCGTCTTCGCTAGAGCTGAGATGGCGTACAGCAACTGTTGTGTTATCTACCTGAAGCTTTGGACTACCTTGGTTTGGACCTTGAGCTAAGCGAATAGCAAACATGTATCTGCCTTCGCGTAAGATTGTGGTGTTAGCTGCAAGAAATGTTGAGGGCGAGTCTGATTCTAGCACATAGCCTTGGTATGGCACTGTGGTTAGATGCCATCCTGACGGAATCTGATGCGAGAAAGTGTGGTGCGCAGTTAAAATGTGAACTATTCTGCCGGAATAGTTCTGAATTTGGTTAAGCACCTGTTGGATTTGGGTCTCTAATGTGGATGATTTTACAACTGCAATTGCGTCAACATCGTTCCAGCCTGTGCCATCGTTTGTGAGACTTAGTTCATGCTTGCCCTTCTCTAAGCTCAGAGAACCAATGTTTATCCATTTCAGTGCTGTCCGAGCGTCTGCGGATGGGTACATGCTTCTGATAGGGATGCTGTCAACATGCACAGCCAAATTACCGCGGTCATTGCAGAACCCAAGTCGTATGATTACTTCGTAATTTCCATCCTCATCTACTTCTAAGGGGATAACGACTCTGTTATTTCCGGCTGTTGTCAAGGTGTATCTGCCAAGGGCGAGTACCCCAAAATCCTCCCATGGAGCAGCTTTCCCCCAGTAAGCAGAATAATTTCGACTTGGCAACGCATACTGTTCTGCGCGCATCATATTCATATCCTCTGACGAGGACATAACCAAGTCCAACAAGTCACTGTCATCAAACAGAATTGTTCCTGAACGGTCAAGCACTGGTTTTTGATCTTCAAGTTGATCCGCGAAGAAGAATACGTTTTGATTAAGATTAAGCGACTTGATCTTTGTTGTAGTAAAAAAGCTCTTAATTCCACCAACGACTAAAACGGATGCGGTGGAGCTCGAGATTCTTGAATTGTAAAAAGAGTTTCCGAGTATTATTGAGCCGCTTTGGTTGTAAACCAGTTCTGTGCCTTCTTGGTTTAAGAAGAAGGACCTGCTTTTTTCACTGGCATATTCTGGTATGACAACATACTTGTAATCAAAGGTGCCGAGCACTTTCACTAGCTGGTCACTCAACTCGTGTCTGCCTACTCCAAAACGAAGATAGCTGACGAATTGACGGGATTTAAATGTGTGACCGCCGTCTTGGAGAACAGGCTTGTCATGGAGAAATGCGCTATCAAAGCCAAGATCATGTCCCCATCCTATATTGGTTAACATTCCGCCAGATCCAAAATCTGTTAGTGCATTCGGAGCTAGCTCCCATTCTTTGGGGCTGCGAGCTACTGTGACAATTTTGAATTCCTGTGGCAGGTTTGCGATCCATTTGTAAGGTGTAATAAGTGTTTCAGAAGGCTTGTAGATTTGAAGACCGTTTTCCAAAAAGAACCAGCATGAAAGGAAACTGATTGACAGAATAATAATCAGCAGCAATGTGGAAAAATAATACGAAAACGTCTTAATCCTCTTTAGTGCCCTATTGATGGGGTTGAATGAAAAAAATTGTTTCTCATCGACCCCTTTTGAAGTTCTAAAGTTTGGCTCCAGATCTGTTTCTTTTGCTTGAGAGCTTCTTGTCTTTGAGATGTAGCCAGTAAGTAGGCTGACAAGTACCGAAATAAAGAATGCGTGACTGAAAGCGGTTATCATTGCAAATCTGCTTGCTGCCCTAAAGACTGCAAAATGAGGTATGTTGAACCAAGACCACACGAAGATGTTTCCATACGGAGGATTGGCCCCTTTTGCCAGAAATATGGAAATTAAGCAGGCGACTAAGAAGAAAAGTGTGTATCTGTCTGTTTTGACAAAAACGGTTGAGTATGCCATCAAAAAAATGGCAACCAGAATCACTGAGACAGGTATAATCTGTAGACTCACTTCGGAAGTAACATCAACAATGTAAAAGTACCCCCATTGTTCAGAACCACGCAAAACAAACCCGTCGAGCAAGTTTTCATAGCTTATGCCGGCAGTTTCCTCTAGAACGTAGCTGAATTCTGCTGAATAGAATGGGGCACGTGCATTGTTCACAAATGGCAAGATGTAGAAAGCGGATAAAAAAAGGAATATTGCTCCTGAGAACGCGAACACCTTCAGAACTCGTTTAGTTCGATTCCAGAAATGAAAGCTGCTTTGGGGTATTACAAGATAAAAAACTGTGAACAACGCTAAAAACAGCATATAAATAACAACTGACAACGGGTTGAAGCCTGTTAAACAGATCGCTAATACCACTGCAAATATTGTCAGGTCTTTAAGTCGTCCATGCTTCAATGCTCTGGATAACAGTAGAAATAATAGGGGGGCGAGAGCGTAGCCGAAAAGTAGCCCGAGGTGCCCCTCAGTAAATTGTGTGAAAAACCAGTGGTTGAGCATATACACAAGGGATGCTGAGAGGGCAGCCAAATTGTTGCGTGTGTAGTGGTATGCGAAACCGTACATTGAAAAGCCAGCTGCAAGAAATGTGAAAAACATGAAAGCCTTCACTGTTACTGCGCCGCTTTGGCATACTGAATGAATCAGCATAAGGAAGAAATCGATGGAGTTTATTCCTTCAACAAAACCAAAAGAGTACTGGCGCCAAAGATTTAACCAACGAAAGTCATGTCCAAACAGGTATTCTCTGGCAACCCACCCTAGCGTGTCTCCTCCGCTAGGCCAACCGCCTGAAAAGATGAAGTTACGAAAGATTATGACCGCAACGAAGGCGATGACGCTGAAGTCGATAATTAGACGTCCCTGTTCCGTGTAAACGATTTCTTTCAACCGTTTAGGAATCCGCATTACCGAGTTTGCCCCTTAAATACGGTATTATGACGGTAAACTCTTTATAAAATTTGGCTTTTTGTGTACTTAAGTATTCATTTTTGACACAATGCTCCAAATTTTCCGCTTAGAAATAACATGATCTTGATCGGAAATGAGGTTGACCACTCGCAACCTCTACATTTCTTCTGTGCAATGCTTTCAATCTTCGAGTTTTATGTTGTTGTCAGCCCGTAATGATTTGTGACATTTCGTTTGATTGAGGTATGCCATCGTCATTCAAGTCAATCCACTGAAAAATGTAGTATGAGTTAGCGTATGAGTCTATGTTGGAATATGCTGCTTTGAGGTAGATGCCAGCGCTCCATGTTCCTTTCCAGTCGAATCCGTAGCTTATGAACACGCGGTTGTTATTCTGGTCAACCAAACTCATTACTACGAAGTAGTCTTCCTCTTCAAAGTCGATGCTAGATGCAAGCTTGTCAACTTTAACTATACCCGTAGATTTTTCTATGTACATGAAGTGATTTCCATCACTTTGCTGCTCCTCGACAAAATAGATTGGTGTCAGCCTGTGTTCTTCAAGATATCTGACGCACCAATGTGGGCGGGGCCCGCCAAACATCAGAACGGTCTTGCTCTGGAGGAGTAGCCGTCCTCGGTCTAGTTCATTTTGAGAGACGCGGAGTAGATTTGTGTCAAAGTTTTGGTTTTGCACGTTTTGACACATGCTATAAATGATGCTGCCTGATGCTGCGTCGTAGGTTGCGACCGCTCTAGTCATGCGGTGAGGATCGGCATAGATGAAATATGCCTGATTTTCATCTGATTCAATCACCAACTGCAGTTGCGAGACCGGATTAAAAGAAGGAAAATCAAACAAATTTCCTGTGTAATACATGGAACCCCCTTTCGGCGAATCTCGATCAAATCCGCCACCCAAATCGTCGATTTCAAATTCTAAGCTGTTGTCAATGCAGTTATTTTCGTCCGAACCTTCACCAAAATCCACATTGCAAACATGGCTTAACCAGTATTCCCTTTGACCTTTGAAAATGACGTAACTTTTAACATGGTTTTCTACACGAGCAATGCGATAATCGGTGTCTAAGTACCATTCGACTTGCTTGTCATCGTAGGGGGAAGTAAATGTTATTTGATAAGTGGGAGTTTTGTCGTAATTTACCTTAAACCAAGAAGTTGTTTCGTTGTATAATTGGCAAATTGAGTTGTGCTGAAGGATTATTTGCTGATAGTATTCTGTAGTGGTTTCAATGTGGTCTGGGCTATTTTGTATTGACTCCCATTCCAACATGGTGCATGCGTAGCCAAAAGGCTCAGAAGAAGAGAGGCTTTCGCTGATTAATTTGAGACAGTAGTCTATGGCTTGAGAAGAATTGGAGTTGAGGCATCTATAAGCGTCCAAAATACGAGTGTTCAAATAATGACTGTGTGTCAAACTGCTCACCCAGTCCCATGTGAGGTGCGGGAAAACAACTAATCCACTGTTATCTTCTGCGGGTCTTAAAGCATGTTCAGAATTGTGGTAGTATGGCAATTGCCAACCTCCCTTCATTGTCATGTAATCTATTACGTATTGCTCGAAACAGTATCCCACATAATATTCAAAGCCGTACTGAGAGTAGAGATAATTCATTGTGTAAGTGTCTGGCTGAAACATAAACAGACCTTTCAAAGTTATGTCGTGATCATTGAAAGTATTAATCATAGAATCCATCATGCTTTCTCTTTGGTTCAATGTCCAATACTGCATATAGCCGTCGGCAGCAAGCAGTAAGCCCCTGGATTTGAGAAAATTGACGAATTCGTCATCCTCTAAATTCTGGTAAGGTGCCCATAGAATGAAGTTCCATTTTGTAAAAAGGTCGAATTGGCTAATCCAATCCATAAGTTCTTCCCTTTCAGTGTCGCTTAAATCGTGAATAATCAAGCCTAGGTTGAAGATTTGGGTTGAGTCACCTTTAACAGGGTTCATCGGCGAGAAAAAGAAAGAATTACTGATTAGACCTGAAAAAATGTTGACTAACAATATTGTCGAGAGTATCACCGAACCCTTTTGCATCCTTTTGAAAACCCCCCATTATTTTCTTTCAGAATTTTGTAATGCACTTGTTTATGTGAGAGTCTGATACAGCTGATGGTATTTTTCTCCTATTTTTTCCCACGAATATCTCTCGATAACAGTTTTCCTTGCGTTTGCTCCCATCTGCTCCATTTTCTTTTCATCATCTAGCAGTTCAATGATCTTTGTGGCAAGAATTTTTGGTTTAGCCGGAGGCACAAGCAGCCCAGTTTTTTTGTTTTGGATTATTTCTGCTGGTCCCCCAATGTTGGACGCAATGACCGGTTTTGCGCATGCCATCGCTTCTATTATGGCTTTTCCGAAGGGCTCGCCGAGCGTTGGAAAACAGAAGATGTCGCATCTCTGAAAGTATTTTGGCATCTGCGTGTGTGGTACCAGTTTCACGTCTTTGTGGTTTTTCGCCACTATCTGCATGGCTTTAACCAGATATTCTACGCCCTTTAGTTTGTAGAGGTAGCCAGCGAACAGTATCTCATGATTGTCTTTCTGTGAATCGTTTTTTTGTGGTGCAAAAAGGTTTGTGTCTACCCCCAACGGTATAGTCAATATTTTTTCTGTATCAAAAATCTTTGAGTAGAGAGTTTTTACTTGATTGGTGACTGTTATTAGTCTGTCACAGTTTTGAATTGTTTTTCTGTGGAGCGTGGACGTTAATTTTGACAGCGTTTTCTCGTCTATGGGTCTTGGATATACGTGAGCTGATATGGGACCGAAAACAAACGGTTGCCTCTTACTTTTTGTGAGAATTGCGAGAAGATCGAATGTTTGGTTGTAAACCGCGGGCAGCATGTGATGTATGATGTCGATTTTTTGTTTTTGCAGGATTTCCTGAGACTTTTGGTAGCTGTGAATTAAAATTTCTATGTGGCTGAGATATTTTTCGATGGGATTGCTGGTCGGCGATGTTTCGAAGGAGCCTGTTTGATGGACTGTGACATTTTTTAAAGGCTTTTTTATGTTAACTTGGGCTGAGATCGCTTCAAAGTAGTAGCCGAATTTTTCCAGCTTTTGGAAAAGATTGTAGCAGGAGATTCCTTCGCTGGAGAGAAGATGATCCGTGAGAACATGGGATGCTGACGGAACTAGTATGTTGGTCATGTGTTAGCCTCGACATCTGCGTGATTTTGAGCCAAGTCCCCAAGAATTGTGAGAAAGCCAGGATGGAGTTGGAAATTGATGTGTGAAAGGTGCATTGTTATTGTTTTCTCTCTAGAAGTTGGTCCCACGAGACTTTGAGAATGTATTTGAAAAAAGCGGTTATTTCTGTTCTAGTTAGCTTTGATTTTCCTTTCTTTCTGTTTTCGAAGACGATGGGTATTTCGCCTATTCTTGAGTTTTGAAGTTTTGCCTGTCGGAGTGTCTCTATTTGGATTTCGTATGTTTCGCTGTGAAGTTGTGGAAGCGCCTTTACGAGATACCCCTTGGAGTAGCATCTGAAGCCGCTTGTGAAGTCGTTTAATTGAAGATTGATTACCTTGCCGGTTAGCTTGTTGGCTACCTTGCTTATCAGTAGCCGAGTGGATTTCCAGCCTTTAACTTGTCCTTCCTGACAGTACCTGCTTCCGATGACCAGGTCGCAGCCCTTTTCGGCGAGCTTTAGCAGTCTGGGAATGTCTTCGGGGTTGTGGGAGTAGTCTGCATCCATTGTGATTATGCATGTGGGTGGTTTTGGTAGAGACAAGAGAAAACGGAAGCCGTCTGTGATTGCTGTTCCGAGCCCCATTTTTTTGGGTCTTTCTAGCAAAAAAATGTTTTTGTTTTTTTCTTTTAGCTTCCTGACAATGTCTTGTGTTTCGTCAGGACTTGAATCGTCTACGACCAATAGAGTAGAATTAAGCTTTAGATTTTCGATTGCGTGGATAATGTCTGCGATGTTTTCGGCTTCGCAGTATGTTGGAAGGATTATTGCCACATCCCGCCCCTTTGTAGATATCAAATTTTCATCCCCCTGATGGTTCATCCCCCTGATGGCTTTTGTTTATGCTAGGGTATGGAGTATGTAGCCTAGAAATAAATCGACCAATAAGAAGCAGAACTCCTTGAATTTTTTCAGTATTTTTCATTGTTCTGACCCTCTTTTTATGAAATTCTAACAGCCTTTCCGCGAAATTCGCCATTTTTGCGGGGCCTTATCTTCACCGGCAACGATTTGTTGTATGATCTTTGCGAGTTCTCTTCTCTCGAACTCGCTCATCGTGTAGAACTCCTTGAATTTCTCCTTCAGCTCTGGATGTTCTTGTATCAATCGTTCCATTTCTGACCACACCCACTCAGCCTGCTTTAGGGTTGTAGGAATCAAGTTGTTGACGAGAGCCCTGAACTCTTCCATGTTGATGCTTTTTTGCTTCTTTTCCTGTGTTAGTTTCAACCCTTTTCACCCGTGTATGGTTAGCACGTTTTCATTAATAACATTTACCGTATGCGGACGGTATTTCGACATCAAAACCGTTAAAGGCTGGTTTACTGATTTGCTAAAACGTGACGGTATATTGCCTGTAAAAGGATACGATTCGGTGAATCTGCCATCCGGGTTGTACAATAAAGTGAAATCCTTGGTTAAGGCTAGGGAGGATCTAGGTTATCGAAGTGTGACTGAGTTTGTGGCAGAAGCCGTCAGAAAAAGAACAGAGGAAATCGAAAGAATAAACAGTCTCGCATCCCAACTTGAAGAGAACTTCTCAAATTCCGCGGCAAAGAAATAAAGTTGAAAAGACTGTTTTGTAATTTCACAAATTTTATTTTATATTTTTTCATTTTTTCACTTGTGTTCATTTGATTGATTAGCTTTGGATGTAAATACCGTCAGCATACCACATTCTTGTTCACCAAATTTCAGGCAGTATCTGGTTTAAGGTAAATATACCGTCAACATACCGTCAATGGAAAACCTTTTAAATGAAAACATCACACCTATCCAGCGCGAATAAAAGAGGAAAATAAAATGCAAACAAAACATCCAATTGTGATATTGGCGACAATAACACTGCTAACAACACTGCTAGTTCCCATGTTTCTCATACCACTGATACAGGCACAACCAGTAGATCCGCCAGAATGGACTGAAACCGCCTACGGCGTATTAGACTCGGACAAGTACTCGCTCTACCCATACACGGATACAAGCCTAAACGTAGGGTTCTCCAAGTTCGGAGAGTTAATTGATTGCGATACCGGAATCGGTCTGGAATACGGTACTAGGGACCCATTCGCCAACGAAGGCGTAAACGTTAACAGATGGTTAAACGGGTGGTTTATCGACATCAGCTACAAACACAGATGGCTGGCGCAGAAAGATAGAAAGCTGTGGGCTATGGCACTGCACGCAGATGGACTGGCTCATGGAGGAGCCTGGATAACGGGTGCCACAGATCCGAGGGATGCACCTCACGGCGGCAGGAAGACAAGCAAGAACGCTACTACTGAAGATCTGATGGTTCTTTACGATGGACCTAGGCGCTTCGTTGCTGTCTCAACAACACACATCTACGATAAGGAGGAAGAAGCCCAGTGGCCTATAGTTGACGTGATCCTAACGCTGATCTTCAACAAGGTGAAGAAGGAAATCATCGTTCTAAAGGACATAAAATTGACAATAGATACCAAGGACCTGCTCGGCAAAGTAGACATCGAGTTCAGCAACAGGGCTGAGTGGGATCTGGGGCCGGCACCGACCTATGCGAGCTATGCTCACTTCTACCACCAGTATGGCGACACTTGCTATGGGGGAGAGTGGCTCATGGCGGATTCCATACTGAGAAAGCAGATAGACAAATACACATATGTGGAGAGCAAAACTGCCCCATGGACAGAATGCCTTAGATGCCCAACTCTAGAGGAATTTCCTGTAGCTGCGGGTTCGGAAAAAGTTTACATCAACAATGTGCTGCTAGAGCGCGGAATCGACAAGGACTATACAATCGACTACAATTCTGGCGTGATAACGTTCCTAGACTCTTATGAAGCTGATGTGGATAATCCTCTCAAGCTTGTGGTAGAGTACAAGAACGTTGTGAAATGGTTAAAAGATCCTGTAACTGGTGAAGAAACGGCTGAGAGTCATCACTACGATGTGGCTCAGATAATCAGCTCCGACAGAAGGGTGGTCGGATTCGCTGCCTTCTGGCCTACAACTTCCGACTACACCGTTGATGGATGGGATGACTGGTACAAACCCCTCAGAAATGTACCATTCGTGTTCAGCGACGATGTGGACATGACTAATGAGCCTGACATACCTTTCGTGATTGGTGAATGGGACATCCTCCTTTCACACGCACCAGATGAGGTACAGTTCAGGGGTGTAACGGTTTACGGAATCACAGACTACCACGACGCTTTAGACACAAATATGCCGGCTCCCGCAAACCGGCTTGACAGGGAAGTTCAGTACCAGCTGGACGAAGTCTTCATGCCGTTTGACCTCAACGACGCGGTGCACAAAGCCACAAAGAGGTGGGTTGAATGGAAACCAGTAGGTCCGACAAGCTGGACACTCACAGCCGCTACACCAGTGCTTGTAGTGCCTGACGCAGAGTGGGATCAGTACTGCACGTTCTCGGAGAGGGTCATACGCCTTGACAGGAACGAACTACTGCACAGACGTTCAAACGACCCAATGGCTGGTGGCTGGAAAGATTACAACATTATCCTAAACCCTGATGGCACAGCCACGCTGACCGGACTTCCCACGGTAGAGTGCAAGATACTCTACTCCACAAAGGAGATTGCGGGTTTCGCCGACGGCGGGCTAATACAGCTAGGACTTTGCCTTGACGGGTCTGGAAGCATCAGCGCCGGAGACTGGACTGTCATTAAGAACGGAGTAGCAGAGGCCATACTTAACAGTCTGCCCCACGACGGTTCGGTGGAACTCACCGTAGTTCAGTTCGGGTTCGATGCGCCTGTTCACTCACAACTAGAAATCGCGCCCACGGTCATCAATTCTGACGCCACTGCCAATGCCATAGCGGCTGCGATTTTGGCAATGGCCCAAGGCGGAGACATGACTCCTATGGCTCATGGTCTCAACCTGACCTGGTCCGCAATGAAAAACTCGCCGAACTTCGTTGCTGGTGAGATGCAGATAATCAATGTGGCTACTGACGGATTACCCAACATCAACATAACGGATCCGGATCCCTCGCCCCATGGAGGTCCTGCGGCCGATGTTACGTGGGTTCGCGACATGGCATACCTGGCGGGGCTAGATGAGATAGATGCAGAAGCAATCGGAATAGGCCCCGACGTCCCATGGATGCGAGACGGTCTTGTGTTGCCTCAGCCAGGCACTGTTGCGCCACCATACGACCCAGGCTGGGTGGAGGCAGTTCCAGACGCCGCTGCGTTCGCCGAAGCAATGGCAACGAAATTCGAGATAATAATTCCGTTCCGCGGACGCTACGAGTGGATGATTGTCGGTAAAGATGCAGCAACTGTCGACTCTATAGGTGCAGCCTACATGACCCAAGCCTTCGACTCCATAAAAGACATACCAGTGGCGATGACTGGCTTGGACATTAGAGACACAAAATACGGAGTAAATGTGCCGTTCGTCATTGCTGGAGCCACCACAGGAACAAGAACAGATTACTACTACTACTGGGAGGAAGATGGTGACGTTGACTTGAGAGTAGCTCTACATGACGACTGGTGCAGGACATATCCGGTGGCAAGCAGCAACATGCTCTTCTCCGGAGGACCTCGCGCTAACCTTGGAACGGAGTACTTCAACGAATTCACAAACGCCTTCTTCGCTAGGGACGAATGCGTACCCGAAAATGCCGCTGAATATAAAAACAAGATCTTGGCGTTAACATGCTGGAACAAGAACTTCTACGGAAGCGGATACGCAGTAATATCTACGTACAAAGACATCAACGGAACAGTCGGTCTCCTGATCTGGGGTATGGACGGACAAGATACATACTACGCAACACAATGGTTCTGGAACATTCCACGTGGAATGATGGCACCTGATGGCACAATTGTGTTTTCAGGCATCGAATACCTACAACATGAGAACGAATGCGTCACCGACATAATACTGAAAATAACCTATCCATTCTATGATCCGATACACCCGTCTGTTAGCGTAGTCGAATGTTTAGGCACAATCAGCGAAAAACCACAACACGATCCATAAACTGCGACTTCGAAGTCGCAAAAACTCCCCTTCTTTTTTTTGTTTGAAGACTTCAAGACCACCGATTATGCTCATTCAAAAAGAACATAGGTACCTAAATTTTATTGTATCCCAAAGGTGGATTGATTAGGACGGATGTTACACTCTAAAAGTACATGCTCGGCTGCGTTAGGGAACACCAAAAATGGTTGTAGAAATCAAAATTGATTACTGCCGCTGCACCGGCTGCAAAAAATGCGTGGAAGCCTGCACTTTCGG
>SMTZ1_10015126_pt1 | contig 14377 bp, 8 predicted proteins | sample DeeMarSWOR136_30_FD_25667 | JGI IMG/M metagenome (IMG submission 25667) | reverse complement strand
AGAGATGTTTGTTCCACAGGCGGTCCTTAGCATATGCTGAGATCAGGGTCAGTTTTACAGTCTTGGCTTCGGCACAAATACCAGGCATAATACTTAGTGCAATCCAAAACCCCAAGAAAATGAAACAGAGAACTTTGACTTTACTTTTCATCTCTACACCTCCTAAGTTTGGGTTAGTGTTTGTAATAGGTTGCAAAGCAAAAAGTCCTTTCACAAAAGAATCGAATACATATATGAATGGACGAAGTCATGCCCCTATGAGTCTCGCTCATCTCCTCGTCTTTTACCTCTCAATTTCAAGCCTCTCTAAGACCGCATCAGTAGGTCCACCGCTCGACAAATCCCAATCCAGAGCCCCATAATAATCATCCTTTAGTTTTTCTAAGGGTACTACATACCCTTCAGTAGGTCCATCGGGCTTAGGTTCATGCAACAACCGCGCTGGCAAGGTATCATCTTCGCGCGTGAGTCCCTCGCGCATATTGAAAAGTCGTTCCTGGCACATGATTCGCTCACCAATGGTGGCCAGGTCATCTACTGAGAATGGCTCGCCAAAGATGGCTGAAAGCGTATCAGCCAGAATGGGATTCGTCAGCACAGGCCCCGGAAAGGTGCAGGCAATGAACGAGTCACGGATAATGCGCCCGATGGCCTGGGTTTTCAGCACCTTACCCTTGCCTTCGACATTGAGTCGGGTTCCATCAAATGCCTCTGTCCTGGCTGGCAATCCATAGGCATGGTGACACGCACCGCGCGCACTAATGGCAAATTGGAGGGCCTGTCCGTTGAGCCCTCGACACTCATACCCACCGAATTCCATGCCTTTGACATGCATGGCAAAGGCCTCAGAGCCCTTAATCTCTTCCGACAACCTCCTCGTGCCTTCTAATAACCGCCGACCAAATCCCTCATGATTGGCCATCTTTTTGAGCATTGCTATCATCGCCTGATCATCCCCGAATCTCAATGCGATACCGTCGCTGTCTTCAAGGCTGATTAGTCCCTTTTCGAAGCATTCCATGGCAAAGCCAATGGTCACACCTGCTGTCATGGTGTCGATACCGTACTCATCACATATTTGTTCGGCAGCCACAATAGCATCAAATTTATCAACTCCGCAATTTGAGCCGAAGGCATAAATCGTTTCATACTCAGGGCCATCGCAACGAGCTCCTTTGTACGGGCCCTTCGTGATCTCTACATAATGGGAGCAGATTGCAGGGCAGTGAGGCGCGCAGGGTATGTTCTTTCTGGGCCATTCATCACCAGTCGTGGTGGGGCAGATGTTTGCCCAATTATCAAAGGTTCCTCCTTGCCAGTTTCTGCTCGGCAGTATTCCTGCCTCGTGCATTTTATCCATATCGCCGCCCGTTCCATAATTCCGTCGTGTTACAACCCATTTTGGATTCGCCTTGATGTTATCCATCACAGCCTTTCTGGCAGCCTTGAAGCGGGCCTTATCTGCAATCTCGATATCTGTGTCACCGGAGATTACTATTCCCTTGAGCTTTTTTGATCCCATGACGCACCCGGTCCCTCCTCTCCCGAATGCACGATAATAGTCATCTTCGGTAAAAACGCCGGCACATGTCACCAATTGCTCCCCTGCAGGACCAATGGTCACAGCAGCAGCCTTCTGAACTGAGGCATCGTCACGCATGGCTTGCTGGGCCTGCGCCGGCTCCATGCCCCATATCGCGGCCGCATCTCTGAACTGGACTGTATCGTTTTGGATTGCGAGGTAGGTGGGAGAGTTGGCAATGCCTCTGACAGCAACTGCCCAGAAGCCCGCCTTTCTAATCTCTTCGGCCATGATACCACTGGATATGGAAAATAGATAAACACCGGTCAAGGGTGATTTGGTGTTGACATTACTCTTGCCGGTAAAGGGGAAGGCCGTTCCACTGGCTGGCCCCGCAGTAAAGATGACCTGATTGTCCTCGCCCAAGGGATCAGTCTTGGGGGGAACTAAGGTGTACAACAGGTGTGCGCCCAATCCCCTGCCACCGAGGTAATGTTTGATTATGGTGTCTGGGATGTCTTCGGTGGTAAAGGATTTGTTCGAGAGGTCTATTTTGAGTAGTTTTGCCTTCATTTTTCCCTCCTCCTAAAATGCCGCTTTGCGCATGGTTGCATGATGTTGTAGGAGACAATTTCGGTGAAAACACAGCAAAAAGGCTAATTATTGGCTCCTCTAATTTTCAAGACAATCTCTCGCTTTGGAGCAACCCGATCCCATCTAAATTTTTTGAGTGGAAGAAGAGTTCGGGTTCTTGCGATTATTTTTGAAAATGAACATTCCCAAATTTGCTCATTCCCTGCCCAGGCTTCAATCACAGGTTTTCTGACCGTCTGTTCCAGTTGGATAGAAACCCCAGGAGACATCCAGGGAAAAATCGGTGATTCCATCTGAGCCGGCACAATTTTCTGTGGTACTACATAACGAATCGGGGGTTCAGCTTTGAGCGTGATAGCATTAGCATCTTCCAGCTGAGAGCCTTGCAACATTTTCAAAATGCCCTGTGCGGCACGCCTTCCTTCGAGGGCACATAAATCGTTCATGTCTGCACCTCGTAAAACGTTTCCCGCTGCAAAGATTCCCGGAATTGAAGTCATGAAGTTCCTGTCAACAACAGGTCCCCTCGATAAGGGATCTTGCTCAATGGCGATGTCATCCAACAACAGAGAAATCGGCCGGAATTTCCCGGTAATAATTACCGTGTCACACTCTACCTTAAAGCTTTCTTCATTTCCTTTTGTTACTAGATTTACCCCTTCCACACGTTCCAAGCCGAGAACTTCATCTACTGTAGTGTTTTTGTAAATTGGAAATCTAAAGAAGAAACTCATGGGTATGGCCACAGATGCGTATGTCTGAAGCTCGGGATCTTCCTCCACCATCCCCGCAATTGACGTCCCGGAACGTCTGAGCGTGAGTACGCAGGATAAAGCCACATGTTCGCTACCAATAATAAGCGCACGCCTGCCTGGCTGAAGATGTTGAGCATTCACCATTTGCTGAAGCTGCCCTACTGTATAAATTCCAGCAGGGCGCTTACATGGTATTAACCTCTCTGGGCGGGCATCTTCGTAGCAGCCCGTACTGAGAAGAATAAAGCGGGTTTCGTATAATTTGAACCCATCTTTTGTTGTCGTCTTGATTCTATGCGGCTCTTCTTTGCTTCCGGGAATGATATTTACCACTGTTGTGTCGGTACATATGTTAATATCGCTCTGTTGGACAAGGCTCCTCAACCTTTTAGCATATCCTGGTCCTGTGTAAAATCGTTTCCTGTCCCGCATTCCAAAACCATAGTGACAGGTTTGCGGCATGCCTCCCAGTTGAGCTTGGCTCTCAAAAAGGGCAACTCCTAAACTGTTGGATTTTGCAAGCTCCAGGCAAGCGGATATACCTGCTGGACCACCTCCTATTACAGCCACATCTAGTGGGGTTGCTTCTTCGTATGCCATTGTCACCTCCATGATCGCATTTACTTCGATTCCTCTTTGTAAACATTGATTACTATCAATGTACGAGTTCAGGGCCGAAACCTTTAAATAATACTTGAGCCTCAGGAATTCCCATTTCTCTTGCCAAAATCTCGACAATCTGTGTTCCACAATAATCCATTTGACAGCGCCCCATGCCAGCTCGAGTCCGATATTTTACTCCGGCCACTGTCCTTGCGCCTCTCCGGATAGCCTCAAGAATTTCACCTTCCGTAACCCCTTCACAGCGGCACACAATATGACCATATTTCGCATCTTGGGCAATGAGACTTTCTTTCTCCTCATCAGGAAGATCGCTGAATTTCGGGATGTTGGTTCTCCGAGGATTGAAATCCGGTTTCTCTGTTAACTCAAGTCCTTGCTCAGCCAATAGTCCAGCCATATATTTAGCAGCAGCGGGCGTAATTGCTAACCCCGGAAGCCTAGTTACCGCATTCAGAAAATTTGGGTTCCCCGCTGAGACTTCAAAGAGATGCTCTCCCGGATCTCTGGTGTTAAATACACGCACACCGGTAAAGGAGGTAATTATGTCTTTTTTAGAAAGCTCAGGAAACATCTCTGTCATGCCAGCGAGGTTCTCAGCTAGCCATTCTGACTTTGTGGTTGTTTCTTCTGGATATGTGGCAGGGTAATAATTAGAGCAGAGGACCTCAATGTTTCCACTCGGAGTTGGTCGGCGAAAAACACCGCAGGTCACATGTTTGACAAGGTGACCAACGCTCTTGTCAAGGATCAGCATTTGAGATCTGGTAAAGGTTAATCCGAAATCCTTGACCCCTGCCATTTCAGCTATTTCATCAGCATATGGTCCTGCTGCATTAATTATGAAGCGAGTCTTGATTGATCCTCGAGCCGTATCTACGGTAAATCCACCATTCTGTGGTGTTATGCCAAGCACTTCGGCAAGAAGTATGATTCTACCACCATTTTCTACGACATTTTCTGCCAGTGCTATACCATAATCCCAGGGATAACAGTAGCCAACATCGCCGACCTGAGTGACTCCGCGTGTATACTCCTTACTCACATGAGGTTCCAGCGCAGTAATGGCCTCTTGGTCCAAGATTTCGGGTGAAAGGTCCATACTCTTCCATATCTCTCCCAGCACCTTCATTCCCTCAAAATCATCTTCAGTTTTTGCTACCACAAGCCTTCTTGCTGATGTAAATGGGATATCGAGCTCCTCAGCTATTGCCGGAAACATGTCAAAGCCTTCTCGGGTAAGCCTTGTCTTAAGGCTGTCTCTGTGAAATAGCTTAGATGGTGGCACATCAGGGGTCTGTATACTCTTCAAGATAAGAGAATTTGCCCAAGACAAACCGACGCTGGAGTAAATAAGCGCATGGCTGCCTCTCACCTCCCCTGAACAAACCTCCATATGCTTATCAACCACCACGACATCAACTTTGTATCGGGAGAGTTCCCTAGCTATTGCTAGACCTGTACTTCCCGCGCCAATGATCAACACCTGGGTCTCTAATTGCCCATTCCTGAAGGCTTCACTTTCACCAGGTCTATCGTAATAAAGGTCCATGGCTTCCTCCTAATCCGTTAATTTTTTCAATCACAGAGCAAATGGAAAGTCAAGTTATTAAACCTTATAGAAATGATAATAGAAGCTTATTGTTGACCCAAAACCCGATACTGACCTTATGCAAATCGGTGTATCTCGCCCACCCTGATCATGCATGGGAGAGAGGGCTGTGCGAAAACACCAATGGCCTTAATCAGCACTGCTTGCCCAAAGCAAAGAGCTTTGAAACCATCACAGAGCAACATATCCACATGGAGGTCAATCTCCTCGATAGCAGACCAAGGAAAATGCTTGGATACAAAAGGCCAAATAATGTATTCTTCCAGGCAATCATGAAACAAGCTGCATGAGTTTACCTGTTGCACTTATTGTTTGAATTCGCGGGACACTAGACTACTCTGATGGCCATAAAACCTTCTGCATTGCCTTAAGTCCTGCCTTAGCTATAAGTTCATCTTCATCCATATAGCGGCCGGAGGCTCCAATAGCACCATAAATATCCATACTGAAAGGTAGGGTACCATCTTTAGCGATTGGCAGTCCCCCCGGTATCATCGTGTAAGGCGAGCCCCAGGCATCAGAGAGGGAAACTTCGATTTCTATGAGATGTTCATAGAACTCCCTTAAGTCCCTTCTGAATTGTGCTGCAGTTAGTGCTTTCCTGAAAGCCATATCACCGAATAGCTTCTGTGCCCCGTCCATTCTCTCAAAGCAGATAAGTTCACCGCGGTCATCCACCACCGCCACCGCCATCGGCTTATCTGGTATTTTTGAAGCCTCTTTAATCGCTGCTTCTACCCCTATTTTTGCTACTTCAAGGCTTACAGTTTTTCTGTCATACATCTGCCTTCTCCTTTTTTTTGGGTTTTTTAGTATTAGGAAATTTAATGGCTTGAACTGCCCAAAATTTCACCTGTTTTCGACCCGCATTTTTTCATTTTAATACATACTTGATGGATCCATTTGTCAACACCCAAGATCCGAGACTGACTTTATACACACCGGTGTATCTCGCCCACCCTGATCATGCATGGGAGAGAGGGCTGTGCGAAAACACCAATGGTCCTATTCGGCACTACCTACCTCACGCAATGAGTTTCAAACCATCACAGAGGAACATGTCCACATGGAGGTCAATCTCCTCGATAACAGACCAAGAAAAATGCTTGGATACAAGAGGCCAAATAATATATTCTTCGAAGTACCGAGTCATTATCAGACCGTTTCAGCTATCCAGGTCAAAATGGAGTAGATAAGGCTATTAACTGTAGAATATCACCATCTTTAGCACCAATAATGTTTGCACTTTCGTTATCGATTAAAACGTATTTAGGTTTGACCTTAGAGCTAAGAATAACTCTCGCCCTGTGAGGGGCAGCGCACTCATCATGGTAAATCTCAACTAAACTCCTATTAGAAAACTCTGTGGCCTCTTGAGTACTTAACATAACTGCTTTAACGCCCTTTACGAAACGGGCTACCCCATACCTGCCCAAAGTGAAAAGCTTTCTATTGTTCCCGATTATTTGTCTTTGATCCTGAGTTTCCTGTTCACGGATAGATATGTCTGTCTCATTTAACACCACTCCATATGTCTCTCGTGCTGCTTCCATTGATACATACCCCTCGACTACATCCTTTCTAACAATATCGGGGTCTCTCTCAAGAGGATCACCATAACCCCCACCTCCCGCGGTGAGACATTGAAATATGTCACCTTTCTTCAATTTATAATTCGAGACTTTCCCCGAAAAAGGCAGGGGCTTCTCAATCCCATTTCTAATGACACTCCAATATTGACCATACCCAGATTGCCCCTTAAAAATGCCGAACGGAGGTATAGCGCTTCGATCGGTTACTGTTGAAAGAGATGCCGACTGAGCCAATACTTCAACCTTTCTTACGAGCCCTAGCCCACCTCTAAATCTTCCAGGCCCGCCTGAATCTTCTCTTAAAGTAGCATAGCTGCAACGCAAAGGGCTTAAACTCTCAATTAGTTCAACAGACTGCAGGGAAACATTCCCGGAAGATGGTCCCCTCATTCCATTTGGGCCGTCCATCAAAAATGTGCCTCCATTCCCCCCGGGAGGATATTCATAATGTATAAAAAGATCTCCCTTTGATTCATCTATACCGCTGATATAGGTGTGATTTACTGAGCCATAATCAGCTCCACTGACACACTGAGGCAAGACTTCTGCTAAAGCACCCACTATGCAAAAGACGACCCGATATCCGCTCTCTGTGAACCCCCCTGTAGGGGCTCCCGGCTTAGGGTTTAAGAGAGTGCCCAGAGGAGCATTAATCTTGATTAACCTAAAAAGACCCTCATTAGGTATTCCATGAGGGTCAACAATGCTTTTAATGGCAATAACTACTGCACCATGGGTTGTGGATAAGCTACAATTAACTGGGCCTTGAGATTGTGGAGAACTTCCGGCAAAATCAACAAACACGGACCCATCTTTAACACTTACTTCTACCTTTATCCTAACCGATTTGTTACTCAAGCCATCGTTATCAAGATAATCTTCATAATAATAAGCTCCCTCGGGTATAGCCTTCAATTTTCGTCGTAAACTCTCTTCGGTTCGATTAATGATTTCCTCCCCGCATTTTATTGTGGTCTCCATTCCGTATTTCTCAATGAGTTCCACACAACCTCTCTCACCATGCCTGCAAGCAGCTACCTGACTCATCATATCACCCTGCCTTATCTCCCTCATTCTCATATTAGTAAACAATAGGTCGGCCAGGTCTTGGTTTAATTTTCCCTGCTCAAAGAGTTTTATAGGGGGAATGATTATACCTTCTTGAATAAGCTCATTCGCCTTTCCTGAAAGGCTGCCGGGCGTACTACCACCTACATCCGTCCAATGGCCCCTTGCTGCCGCAAAGAAAGCAAGATTTTCTTTAAAAAAAATGGGCATCAGAATCAGCATATCCGGAAGGTGTGTTCCTCCAAAAGAAGGGTCATTGGCAATAAAGATATCTCCAGGGTTAATATTGTTCCTGTATTTTTCGAGGACTGCGCTTACTGAAAAAGGCATTGGAGATATATGAAAGGGAAGACCTGCGTCCAAAGTCAACAGTTGGCCTTTGGCATCAAATATGCCTGCCGAACAATCATGCCCATCATAGATAACAGCAGAATAAGCAATCCTCGTCAAGGTAATCACCATCTCCTTTGAAATGAATCGGAGTCTGTTATTGATGATCTCTAAGGTAACGGGATCAATGGCTTTCATGGTCTACAGTCTCCTCAAAATAATATTTAAGTATTCGTCAATTTTCGCTTCAAAATCAGGTGGAACAACTGTCGTAGATGTATATTCCTCAATAATGGCAGGCCCTTGGATTTTAATTCCATATGTCAGGTCTTCACGGTCATAAAATGGGCAGTTCATCCAGCCTGTTTCTTTGAAATAAACTTTTCCCATTTCTCTTGCCACCAATTCCCGCTTCTCTATTGATTGTATCTTAATTGGTGGTTTTCTCACCGTCCCTAAAGCTGTCAGCCGGAAGTTAACAATTTCAGTAGCTTCTTTAGGAGTGCAATGGCCATAATAACTCTCATACGATCTATTAAATGATTGTGTAAGCTCTTCAGGGCCTTGAGACGAAATCGTTGCAAGTTCGTAAGGGATATTTATTTCATAGGCCTGCCCAACATACCTCATGTCAACGCTTCTTATGGCGACAATATCCTTAGTGTCAACGCCCTCCTTCTTAAGAGTCTGAAGCCCTTCCGTTTCAAGCCCTTCGAAGATCTCCTCTGCCTTTCCTAAGTCCATCTCCCTCGTTTTCATGAGATGAGTCTGAACGAAATCATGCTTTAAATCCGAGCAAAGGAAACCTAAGGCGGAGAAAGCACCAGCCGCAGCGGGAATGATAATGCTTTTAATGCCGAGATCGTTTGCAATCAAAGAGCAGTGCATAGGGCCCGCGCCACCAAAAGCGAACATTACAAAATCTCTTAAATCAATACCCTTGGCAATTGAAGCTGCACGAAATTCATCGATTAACATTGAAACCGCTATTTCAATAATTCCGTTGGCAGCACTGACCGATTCAATACCGAGAGGGTCTGCTATTTTTTCCCGTATTGATTTGGTCGCGCTATCAGTATTCAAGTCTGCTTTTCCCCTTAGCAAACCACGTATTCTACCTAAAATGAGATTAGCATCTGTTATAGTGGGTTCAATGCCTCCTAAATCATAGCAGGCAGGACCAGGGTCTGCGCCGGCACTTATGGGACCCACCTTAAGAAAACCTGCATCATCTATCCAGGCAATGCTTCCTCCACCAATCCCCAATTCGATCATATCTGCCACAGCGATCCTAATCGGGTAACCCGCTGGTGAATAGTTTCTGGTTATACTTATATTTCCGTCAATCACTAGTCCTGCTTTGGAGGTTGTTCCTCCCATATCAAAGACAGCGATATTCTCATACCCCATCAGATCTCCAAAGTATTTACATGCAACAATGCCTCCTACTGGACCGGATTCGATAATTTGTGCAGGTGAGGCCTTGGCAATGTCAGCTTTCATGATGCCTCCGTTGGACTGCATTAAAAATAGGTCAGAAGGATATCCCCTCTTTTTCAATTCCCCTTCAAGCTCGTTAATATACTCTTTAGCAGCCGGCTTTGTATATGCACTTACTACTGTTGTGCTTAACCGCTCAAACTCTCTTATTTCGGGAAGCACCTCCGTGGAAAGGGTTATGTGAATATTGCTGTTTTTCGATTCAATAAATTGCTTAATTTTCTCTTCGTGTTCATTGTTGGCATAAGAATGTGCAAAACAGATAGCAATGGATTCCACTTCTTCTTTTATCAAATAATCCAAAACCCCTTTCACCTCCTGAAGGTCTAATGGGATAACGATATTACCCTTTGCATCCATTCTTTCAGAGATCCCCAATCTCCATTTTCTGGGTATTAAAGGATCATTCTTCCTATAGAAAATGTCAAAGGAGACAAGCCGATTGCCTCTCCCTATTTCAAGAAGATCCCTAAATCCGTCCGTTGTAATGAGTGCGGTTTTAGCCCCGGTGCGGCTAATTATGGCGTTGATTACAACAGTTGTTCCGTGAACAAGCAACCAAACTTTGCTCAAATCAACTCTGCTCTCCAGGATTCCGTTTAGCACTGCTGTTGCAGGATTCTTAGGAGTCGTCAGAATTTTGTGAGAGGTTATCTCGCCAGTTTCATCATCAATGTAGACAATGTCGGTAAAAGTCCCACCAATATCGATGCCGCCTCTGATCATATCTATACTCCATATTAATTGTAAGTTGCTTAACACCTATTTTCGAGTAGGAAATCCACATAAGGTTCTGTTCGGCTCTTCGTTTTCCTATCAGAAAAAAATAAAGGCGTTAAATCAAATGGTTCATCGCGAATATGGTTGCAGAATCTTTAGGGATCTCATATTTGATGACGGTTTGCCGCGATAAATGCCCCGCTCAAAAATGAAATTTCTCTACACATCTCTACTCCCAATAACTCGGATGAAGCGCAAAGTATATGCTAGATTCAACTCATAAGTGCAACAAGACAAGGTGGTTTGGAATGCGAGTTGACTGTGGCATGATACGCGTGGTTAAACCACCAACTAAATAGAGCACTTATGGATGTATACACGCGGGTAACTCAAGAGCAACGATACCACATTTGTGCCTTCATGAAACCAGGTTTATTACAAACCAATAGTGCCAGGAAAACGGGTGTTCACAGGACCGCCGCATAGAGGAAGCTGACGCGTAACCAAGGAAAAAAGGGCGACAGGCCATCCTAGATGCAGGAGAGCGGATCGGTGACTGGAATCTCGACATCGTCATGGGGAAAAATCACCAAGGAACATTGCTCAGCCTCGGCGAAAGGAAAACAAAATGCACGCTTATGTGAAAGCTCCCGAAGAAAGCGGGTGATCTGTTTGCTTCAGCCGCTATCGAGCTCCCGAACCCCTACGAGGAAAAGGTGTGCTCTATTACTGTTAAAACAGCCGTTTAGAATTTGACTTATGCCGGTTGCTTTGATACCTAGAAGACTGCAAAATCCTTCACGGCAAGGCTGCCCGCTGAGGTACCCTTGTAAATCTAGGGATTCATCACTGCACCGTATTTATTGGGGATTTTTTCGCTCAAAAGAGCGATATTCGTGGTCACCGGATAGACTGGCAAATAGAAGCAGCGGCAATTGACCTGAACCAGTATCGGATATCGAATGCTGTGGTTTGAAGGAGGAGTAAAACCCTAAGATAGATGTGCCGCCTGTGCCAAAACCCGCCAAATAAACTAAACCTCAGATATGTATATGACTAGGTCCAATATTCTTGGCTATGTGAGCAAAACAAAGTCGTTAGTATTGATATCCCTGGGGCACATGACTACCCATTGGTACATAGGAGTATTAGTGGTTTTACTTCCTTACCTCAAGGAGGATTATGGCTTAAGCTTCACCCAAATAGGGTTACTGATTTCTTTAAGATCCGTGTCGGGCGCCGTGGGAAATGCTACGTCTGGCTTAATAGGTGATTTCATAGGAAGACGCACCCTCATGCTAATCCTTAGTATAACTGGTTTAGGGTTTTGTTGGGGTCTAATTGGATTTGCCGAGACCTATTCCCTCCTGCTATACCTCTCGCCGCTTTCTTTAATAATTTCTGGCACGCCCCAGCCATGAGCATCTTATCCGAAGCATACCCCGAAAGGCGGGGGCTCACCCTCGGAATCCATGGTGCGGCAGCCAATTTAGGCCAGTCCATATCCCCTATCATCCTGGGATTCCTGATTACCTTTTTCGGCTGGAGAGCGGCAGTAAAGTTCAACATAACCCCAGCCATTCTAACGGTCCTATTGCTAGCCTTACTTCTCCCTAATTTCGGAGTGCTTCACCCGAGGAAAAGAACAGGGCGCGAATTCATGCTTTTAGTAAAAAACCAACTTCTGAAGAATAAGACTCTGTTCTCTATCTCTCTAGTTTCTGCGCTCCGCACTATGGGTCAAAGAGGTATAGAAACGTTTCTCGCATTGTTCCTGGCTGAGAACTTGGGGCTGAGTCCCGCCTGGGTTGGAGCTTGTATCTCTGTACTCACCGTTTCAGCCACATTCCCAGAGCCTCTCATTGGGTGGCTTTCTGATCATATCGGGAGAAAACATCTCCTTGCACTAAGTTTCACAGTTAGTGGACTATCGGCTATAGCTATTACCCTTGCAAAACCGGGGGCCCTTCTTATGATTATCTTGGTTTTGCTTGGTTTTTTTCATTATTCAATTAGACCTATTATCTTTGCATTTGCCCTAGATATTGTTCCCCCTCAAATTGGGGGCACCACAGTTAGCTATGTCTTCACCTGGAACCAGAGCATGTCCGCCATAGCTCCATTTGTAGGGGGTTTTCTGGCCGACGCGTTTGGGATTGAATTTGCCTTATATCTTACAGCCCTTTTGAGCCTAACTGCAGCCCTTCTTGTGGGCATACTGAAACCAAGACAGAAAGATACCGTCCTATCACCACAATCCGCCACTTAGGATGTCTCGTTATTTAGATCAACGCAATTGTCTCCCACACCAGATTTACCTTTAAAGTAAGCCCGGTATTCACAAGAACCTCCTGTCAATTTGACAGTCAGCTACCCAGCTACTGGGACAAGCTGATCAACTTAGAGAATCTCCACTATCGCCCTATCGCCGACCGTCAGGCATAGGGCATCTCTTAGTTGTTGTTTGGCAGTAATCTCTGCGTTCGATTCAGTGTAATCAGGTACCTGTGACATAATGAGGGCACCTCTTACTTTTCTGCACACTAACGAACACATGAAGGCATTTTGCTTTACAAACCCCGTTTCAGCGGGGGCTGTACCAATGCCTTCACGCTTCTTGAGGCTCTTGAGTCTTTTGAGATCTCGGGGATGGCTGATAGGTAAATTGGGAGTCCCAGGATACGGATCGATTTGCAGCTTACCCATTCATTACACGAATAGGGAATTTTCTGTATGCACCCCCAGGACTTACAAGTGCGTTCTAGGAATTCCCCCACCGCTTGAAGAGATTATGCTCAATACCAAGATAGTCAAACACCTTGCCGATGGTTTGATGGATAATATCTTCAATAGTCTCTGGGCGGTGATAAAAGGATACCACTGGCGGCAGTATATGAGCTCCCAAATCGGCAGCAGCACTCATGAGACGTAGGTGTCCTTTGTGCAGGGGGGTCTCTCGAACCATCAAGACCAACTTCCTCCTCTCCTTTAGGGTAACATCGGCCGCCCTTACAATAAGATTGCCGGAGTATGAGTTGGCAATGCCCGATAGGGTCTTTATAGTACAAGGAGCTACGATCATACCGTCGGTCATGAAAGATCCACTCGCAGGAGGGGCAGACAGATCGTTATTTTCATGAACCTCGTCGGCAAAAGACTCTACCTCGCCAACCGAATAATCTGTTTCAAGAGAAATGTTCCTCTTGCCAGACTCTGAAATAATGAGGTGGAGCTTTACATCCTTATTTTTGCGGAGTTCTTTCAATAATTCGATGCCATAAATGACTCCGCTCGCCCCTGTAATGCCAATGATGATCCGTTTTTTCATCTGGTCTCTTCCTATTGCTGAATCTCAAAGCTCAATTCGCTCTCTTTCCGCCTGTATTTTCACCCACTTGCCAAGATGGCATCCGGCAGGACTATTTAATGATATATCATGCAAGGCATGTCAAACTAGTTTTGTTTATCTAGTCAATAAGAAAGGCTTATGACTCAAGAAATCTGGCTGTCATGAATACCTTTAAATCCTCGAAAGGCATTGCAATAGAGCAGAAGCCGGATAAACAGCTCTGTATCACCACCTATCTACAGGATTTCCCACAGCTCCGCCGCGCCCAATTTCTTATTCAGCTCAACACGTCCTTCACAAATCTTCTGCCCAGATGGCTTAGTATCGCAAGGAAAATAATTCTCTTTTCCCCTAAAAAGCTTCCATAACCCAAGTCATTAATTCTTTAAGAAGCCGACTCAATTCAAGTTATGAAGTCATCAATATTGAATGTATCGCTGCCCATAGGATGGCTTCGAGTGAAGAAATCTCTATCTCCGGGCAAACTGGTAGGTGGTTTGGTCGCATCAATCCCCATTACTGAGCCCCTTCTGATTTGAGGATGCTCTCCCGGTTTTGTCAACAGAGGTAAGGAGGCATCCAGGTGGTGCCCGTGGGTTCCGGGAACTATAAAAATATCTGTCTCCGGATTTACCCGCGTCGATAATGACCAGAAAAGTTCTTTCTCATCATGAGGATCAACATCATCATCAACAGCAATTGCTATTTTTTGAT
>SMTZ1_10004271_pt1 | contig 14377 bp, 15 predicted proteins | sample DeeMarSWOR136_30_FD_25667 | JGI IMG/M metagenome (IMG submission 25667) | reverse complement strand
ATTTCCATGTATGCTCTATAGGGAATAGACAAAATTGGGCCGGCAATTATTTGTTTATCACCCCATTTACTAAAGACTTCTTTAACGGCAACATCCCGTCTTTCCTGTCTTTCTTTAATGAGCACCTGAAGCATAAATGAGGGTATTAAAAGGGCTAGCGATAATAAAGCGATAATAGTGATACGTAAACCAAGCGAATTTTTAATGTTAATTTGATTCATTATGTAACTGTCCTATTAAGATATTAGTACTTTTTTGCTTTCTTCATGATAATGAGCTGGTACTCGACCATAGCGCCGCTCCCGTTGCTTGAAATCCTCAACAGCTATCTTCAATTCATCAGATCCGAAATCCGGCCACATGACTTCTGTGAAGTAAAGCTCTGCATATGCGCATTCCCAGAGTAAAAAGTCGCTGAGACGTTTTTCTCCCCCTGTGCGGATTAACAAATCAACATCACATTCAGGATATTTACAGTTGTAGGCTTCAGCGAGTAAATGGGCAAAGTCTTCTCGTGTTATATGACTTCTTCCATTCACCCGTTTGGCCGCTTGAAGAATATTGTCCCTAGCAGAGTAATCGATTGCAATACGCAAATGGACCGTGTCTCCCTGTACTGTCAGCATCTCTGCACGCTGCATGGCTGCAACGAGTTCGGGATCAAGCCTGTTTCGTCTGCCGATAAAACTGAGTTTTACACCATTTTTAATGCAATTTTTTACCTCCATTTGGAGATAGGTTCGGAATAATTGCATCAATAGTGCGACTTCACGTTCAGATCGTTTCCAGTTATCACAAGAAAATGCATATAACGTAAGTGTGGTGATTCCCAGTTGGGGGGCAGTTTCGACAACGCGTCTGACCGATTCTGCACCTGCACGGTGTCCAAAAAAGCGTGCCTTGCCCTTTTGCTGGGCCCAGCGACCATTACCATCCATAATAATGGCTACATGGAATTCTTCAGATTTTTGTATTGAAAGTCGCTTTGCCATAATAAAATTTCCTTATATTTTCTAGATCAGTATATTGTGACATGAGGCATTGAATTAATATGCGAACTTTACTAATATTTGTTAGTGTAAATATATAAAAATCATCATCATAAACATGAGATTTCTGTGAGAAATTTGTGAAATGTCTAAAATAATCGGCTTTCAGTTTGATAACTTTATTGTTGATTTAGTAAACCGCCGACTTATCCATGAAGGCAATAATCTATTAATAAGTAGTAAATATTTTGACGTTCTTGTTTTACTCATAAGGCGCAGAGGACAATTAACGACAAGGCAATACATTTTTGATGAGATCTGGCATGATGTAATTGTAAGCGATTCTTCCTTGAGTCAATGTATTAAAGATATTCGTAAACAGCTGGATGATGAGGCATCCAATCCGCGCTTTATAAAGACCATACCTAAACATGGTTTTATTTTTACAGCAGATGTTGTGGAAATAAAAGAAGGTCAAGATCAACCACCCTTCTTCCGTGATGCCGATTTAGCAAAGCGACCTTACAAATTTCTTGATTATTACCATGAACAAGATGCTCGCTTATTTTTCGGTCGTGAGATAGACATCCAAACAATCTGTTCCAAGATTATGTCCCATCGTACATTTATTATTTACGGACGTTCAGGTGTGGGTAAAAGCTCCATTGTCCGGGCAGGATTGATGCCCACATTAAAAAACAATGGGCATAGTGTTTTTGTGATTCGTAGTTTCAGCGATCCTCTTGAGGCTCTGATGAATGTACTGAGATCGTTAACAGAAGTGCAAGAACCGTTGAGTCAATACTCTTTTAATCAAATGATTAATCAGATTGCTAAAAACAATAATAATAAAGCTATTATATTCTTCCTGGATCAATTCGAAGAGTTTTTTACTATTCTACCTAAAGAGCAGCGAGAAAAATTTTTACATACACTAAATGATATCTTTATTACTGAAGCTATACCGATAAAAATGGTTTTTGTACTGCGTGAAGATCTTCTATCTGAAATGAGCCGGTTTAAGATAAGTATACCAGAAATTTTTCATCATGAATATCGCTTACTACGCCTTAAACGTGATCAGGCAATTCGAGCCATCACAGAACCAGCTAAAGTTGTAGGATGCCCCTTTGAAGTATCTTTAGCTCATCGTATATTGAATGATCTGTGTGAATTGGAGAGTATCGATCCACCTCAGATGCAAATAGTATGTGATGCTTTGTATGATATAAGAGATGCAAAACTAGGCATCACCAATAAGGAATATGATAGCCTTGGCGGGGCATCTAAAATCCTAGCTAATTATTTGGCACGCGTTCTTAATCGCTTTGAACCTGAGGAATTAGTCATTTCCAAAGAAATTCTAAAAATGTTAATCTCATCAGATAAACAGCGCCTTATTCTTAAAACCTCGCAAATTAAAACGCACCTGCAAAATAAAATAAATAAAGATGAGCACAAAACAGATAAGTTAATTGAGGAACTTTCCCGAGCACGTATCCTAAGATTTCGCCGTCAAGATGGGGAAAGTTGGATTGAATTATGCCATGATTTTCTTATACCGGAGGTATCCAGTTGGGTAAGCGAGGAAGAATCTGCATTAAGGAGGGCCCAGGCCTTATTACACAGAGCAATGGAAAACTATCGTGAACACCAGTTACTAATTGATAAAGATAGTCTTGACCTGATCTTAACCTTCGGAGTAAATCTGATATTGAATGATGATGAAACAGAACTACTTGCCCGCAGCATGTTACAAAACAAAAGTAATTTGCCCGATTGGTTGGTCGATAAAGTGCCAACATTACAGACTCTATTTGAAAATACATGTCAGCACCCTGATCCTGAGGTACGCATATGCGCAATTCAATCAATAGGTACTTTAGCTAATAATTTTGTGAAAAAGTTATTAAAAAATATAGCACTATGGGATAATGATAAGCATGTCAGAAAATCAGCAAGCATCGCTTTATTAGAAAAATTTGGAGCTCAGGGAGAAGCAATATTGCTCAAACAGGATGAACAAGGAGAAAAAGCTGGTATATTCAGACGTGCGTTCAGTCTTGCTTTTGTCAGAGATTATAATAAAAGCTTAGTTCATCTTTTACATTTGCCGATATCCATCGCTTTAATGTTGCTATTAAGTCTGATCTGGGTCCGCATTTGGCGTGGAAGAGAAGAAATAATGCGTCAGACACTTGGTGGTAGTCTAGGTGGTGCCTCATCAGGTCTAATAGTTGGTCTACTGCTGGGGATCACGCTCTCTCTGGTACGTAATACCAGCTCATTTGAAGCCATGAACCTCATTTTAGTGTTATTAAGCTTAGGGGTGCTGACCGGAATATTTGCCGGATTTGGAATCAGTCTGGGTATCGTTACCATGGACACGATATCTTATCGGCATAGCAATTGGTGGATTATTTTTGGAGGTGCATTAGGAGGAGCTGCAATAGGTGGCTTTGGTTATTTAATTGGTGTTGAAACACTCTGGGCTCTATTCGGTCAAAATTTAAGCGGAATCACCGGTGCTTATGAAGGATTTCTGATAGGTGGTGGAACGGCCTTGGGCATAACCATTGTGAATCAATGGAAAAAACAAAGTCAGCGCTGGCAAAGGGTCTTGGGTGCAGCCGTGGGCGCCATGTTTGCTGCTATTATTTTGATTTTAGTTAAAGGGAATCTTTTTAGCGGTAGCATTGATATTATAGCCCATGCGTTTGCCAATTCACAAATGAGATTGGATAAGGTAGCTTCTTTATTTGGTGAGATAATCTTTGGTCGCATTTCGCATATTGTCCTGGGAGCATTGGAAGGATTCTTATTTGGGGGTCTTTTGACCATGGGGAAAGAACTGTTTAAGAGAAATTACTGACGCTAAGTTTATTCTTGCAATACTCTGGTTGTTGCGTTTAACAGGTCATCAAATTTAAATGGTTTGTATATGATGGCATCGGAGTATTTTTTAAATTCATCATGTAACAATGGCAGACCGGTACATATTATAATTTTAATTTTTGGATATTTCTGCTTTACAAGCTGAGGTAATTCGATACCCCCTAAACCACTGTGAATTAAGTCTGTTATAATTAAATCTATCTTTCCTGCTTGGGAACCAATCAAATCCCAGGCCTGGTCACCATCACTGGCAAGTATTATTTCGTGATCGGTGGCCTTTTTTAATTGGTTTTCTAATAAACTTTTAAAGTTAAAATCATCGTCTAAAATTAGAACGGTCTTCTTGTCTGCCATTGGCATATCCTTCTATCTTAATACATATGCAGATTGAGGTAAGCAATTTAGCTAAATAAAATGGTCACTAGTGCATGACGGTTTAACGTAATTATAATAAATAAAAGAAAATGAAATTGCAATGGGAAAAAAATTAAATTTATCTTGACATTTTCATTCTTAAATTGGTAAATTAAGGTGTACGTTTGTACACTACAAATTAAGTTTGGTAATCAAGTGCAGGAGGGTAAAACATGTTAACAGCAAAGCGCGTTATTTATGCTACTGTGTGCGGTTTTATATTTGGTCTGGTATGCATGGGATTGGCCACTTCTAATCCCGAATCGGCGGCATCATTAACGGCCGCTATAAAATTGAATATCGTTTTAAGCCGCACCCTTATGGGCTTTACAATTGGTATCAGTGCCTTAAAAGTAAAATGGTGGTTACATGGTATACTTATTGGTTTTATAGCCAGTATCCCTATGGCTATAAGCGTTATGGATAGGTTCGATATATTTATCGGCACATTGGTCATGGGTATGATTTATGGCTTCCTAACAGAATTGATAACCAGTATTTTGTTGAAAGCCAAATCTCCTGCGGTTGCCTAAGAACGGTAGGAAAGCAGGTTATATGTAAATGGGGGTAATGGAGTGTTGGAGTACTGGAGTAATGGACTAATCCATCACACCATCACTCCAATACTCCATAAATATTTACTAATAATCAGAGAGAGGAATCCCTATGATGTGGACCAAGGTTTTTTTGTACTTTTTTTTGATTTGTTTTGTTTCACTGATTTTAGCGCAGGACGAAACGCGCGAATTTAAATCACCCGCACCACTCAATGATACCTTTTTAAAATGGATGGTCGGTGAATGGCGGGGTATTACCGAGTCAGCTATGGGTGCGTCAAACGATTGGATGAAATGTGAGCTGGCGTTGGGAGGTCAATTCTTATTGATACATTATAAGAGTGAAATTGAAGGAGGAGCAGTTGCCACAGGAATGGGAGCCCTCACAATCAATCGAGAGGGCAAAATGGTTGGCATCTGGATCGATTCCTGGCGCACCATATCACAGGGAATTGGCAAACATGATTCTACTGGATCTACAATGGAATGGACTACACCTGGAATGGGGACGCAGATACGCATTATGGAAAAGATAGGTGCAGATAATTTCCGCACGATAATGAAAATGAAAGACAAAGATGGTAAGGAGACACAAGCCTATTCGGAAATGCGGCGTGTCAAGAAGACGGAGTAAAAAAAATAGATTTAAGAAAATGCGTTAGTAAAGGAGTGATGGAGTATTGGAGTACTCCATTACTCCAATACTCCAATAATTTAAAACTTCATCAAAATTTACAATAATAATCAGTTTTGTGTTCTTTGCAGTCTTTCCACAAGCTGTTCTTGGTTTGCAGCATTTGTAACTCCGAGGCTACCTTTTTTTGTGAAGATTATACCGCATAAACCGTGATATGGAATTGTCTTAACGTATACCTCAATCTCGTTTAACTCAATGATGCGCCATTTTTTTCTTATATTTGCTTGAATAACATCAAGAGATTCGTTCTTGGTGGGAATTAGGCTAAAATATTGATAATCTTCATCGTTACTGTTTTTATATTTAGCAAAGATACAATTGTTAAGCTCGCTTTCCCCCAAGTAATTTACTTTTATTAAACCCTCAGAGAGTGGGATTCGATTTTCATCAGGCAGTAATTGTAACTCTTGAGGTAGATCATTTCCCCCTGGTAATGAATTTGCAATAGTTGTCAATAAGATCTGCGCAAGAGATTTTTCAAAAGTACCTTCATATGCATATATCTTGATATAGTAACTATCTTTTAACAGTAAACATTGCGCGGGGGGTGAGAAAAACGCCTGGCTTCCAATTGAAAACGGTTCCTGATTTTGCGGACGTTGAGCAGCGAATATTCCGAAGGCGTTTAATGGATTTCCCATATCATAAATATCAACCGATATACGAATCGTATCATATGAAAATTCTCGTACATTTAATAATTGGAATTCATAAAGTAAAAACTGGTCTGCTGCACCATCGATATATTCCCAAAGGTTATCGGAAGTATAAGTCATTACAGCACCAACGGGTGTCCAGCTTGCAATCTCAGGAAAATCAACAGCTATACCAGGAAAATTTATCAATAGTAAGAAAAATAGTAGATATAGGATAATTCTCATATTGTATTTGTCCGATTTTTAATAACTACTGGTTTAAAATATAAATAAGTTAGTACCATACAAATTAAGAAAACATGGACAATAATCAAGAAAGAATTTGCATGAAACCATTCAATTCCTAATTGCTGAATTCAATTATCTTAAAATCCCGCAGAAGATTTACAATATCTAAAATCTCTGCAACATGAGACTCATTAATATCTGCTTTCTGTAGAATTTCTCTAATACTTAAATAGGGAGAAGTCGGAAAAGGCAAGTAATAAAGAAACTTACCCTGAGAAACAGTGAGGTTAATCTTTCTTTCTTTGCGCCTTCGTCCTTGACCAACAAAGATAGTTATACTCGAGATTAAAGACTGCTGTTCCGCGGTTGAAAAGATTGCCTCAGCGTTTTTTCTTTCTCTTACTTTTTGTTCTAATTGCAGCGCAATATTATCCATTGGATACAAAGCGGACAGATCAACATCAATACTAAATTTTAGTTTTTTAATAGTATATCTGAAGTAGGGACGCTTTTTTTCTAAAACCTCATACTTTTCAACAATATCGAAATTGTGCAGCTCCTCAAGAAAATCTTGTGCCGTTTTTATATGTAAGTCCAAACGCGATGCAGCTTGCGATGCCGAAATGTCATGATAGGTTACCAGCAGTTGAAAAAAATCCTGCGCAAACGACTTGGAGAGAAGATTAGAAATTCTTGAAACCTTTTTGAAATCCATCGACTGTCTCCTTATAATAATAGATTGGATGATTTAAAAAATCTAAACCACAAATTTTAACGCATTCATTTTTTCTATTATCTCCTTACCTTGATCATTTAAATATTTTTCAAGAAAATCGATAAAAAGAGATCCCAGTGCAGCGCAAAGCTGGTCAAAAGATAATTCATCTTGATACTTTTGATAATCATTCTTTGTGATTGTAACCGCTACCTCTCCATGAGAATTAAATATTATATGCGTTTCTTTAAGATAGTTCTGTCTAATCTTTAAAAGATGAAGAAGCATATTTTGAGGTATCACAAATACTACACGCTCTTTCTCATAATAAGGGTAAGCAATCCCATATTTAAGGATAAAACGGGCAAACCTTGTAATATCATCTCGAGAATAAGTTACATGTGCCACAGGATAGGGTCTTTGTGTAAATCCGTTTCCCGTATCTGCAACGTATCTGGCTGCCAGTTCTAATACTTCGCGATAGCGCCATTTGATTTTTCGCTTAATAAGGGTATACATTAGAAATACAAAAAGGGTAGCTGTACATACTACTAATAGTATCGTTATCGCTGGATGATTTTTTGTGGCAAAGACAAAGGTGAGGGCCGCAAAAGTATAAAAGCCTGTGGGAATTAAATATATCTTATTGCGCGTCTTAGCTAAAAAGAGTATATGCATCAAGCCGGCAAGGATCATTATACAGGCAAGAATGAATCGAAATGTCATGTTGTCGAGCATGCTCCTTAGCAACAGAAAAATTACACTCAAAATAATGATCGGTAAAGCAATTTGAACAATCCAGTTGGTCCTTTTAATCTTTTTTGCATCTTCCATTTTAATATCCTCCTTTAAATTGTCTATTCTAAAAATTGTGTCTCACTTATTCAGTTCTGATTTAATCTACGAGTATATTTAAAGTATGTTTCAATTATACTTCAATTTTAATGAAGTATAAATAAATTAAATCAATTATTCAAGAAAAATTTTAGTTTTATTCTTATAGGGTAAGGGAGTAGATAGGATTTAAATTATAAACAGAGACCGAGTGTTTTGTTTGTATAAGATTCGATGAAATACATTTTCATTTTATTTTTTATGTCGTATTGCATCAGAAAAGATTTCCCATTTTTAAGGGTGAGGTGAACAGACAGAGCATCATTATTGTATTCTACTTTTGTATTGATAACGTCACTCTTTAAGAATAATTTTTCGGCCTGTTCTCGTGATATCTTCTTCATAGTTAAATAATCTCAGTTTGCAACACGGGTCTGATATTCTTTATTTATTAGACTACTTAAAATCCGATTTGGTTTACTTTTTTTTAAAAAATATTTTTATCTTAGGTCCTTACCTTTCTCTTTATTATAGCGTCCTAGCTAAGAACGAGGAATTATGCTTTGTAACCAACCACGGTAATGCTAAAAATGCCTATATGATTATGCTTAAGATAGGTTAAGTCATCTTCATTTAAATAGTTTTGTACCATCGATTCGGGCAGAGCGATCTTCTGCTTTGTTTTAACTTGCACATTTTTAAAGCCAATTTTTTTAATAATAGCTAAATATTCTTCCTCTTGCAGAGCTCCAGATACACAGCCGGCAAATAACTCAGCGGATCTTTGCATTCGCTCGGTTAATGGCCCGTTAGTGACAATGTCGGAAATACAAAAATGTGCCCCCTTTTTTAATATGCGATAAATTTCAGCGAACGCCTCATACTTATCGGGAACAAGGTTCAAAACGCAGTTACTTATCACAACATCTGTGCTATTATCATCCAGCGGTAGTTTTTCTATTTCTGCTAAACGAAATTCGATGTTTTCATAGCCCAACTTTTTATTATTGGTACGGGCTTTATCGATCATTTCCGGGGTCATATCGATGCCGATAACTTTTCCGTTTTCGGTAACGATTGAACGTGCCACGAATACATCATTACCTGCTCCGGATCCTAAATCTACCACAGTATCGCCGGGTTTAATTCCAGCATATTGTGTTGGTAAGCCGCACCCCAGGTTTAAATCGGCCTCAGGGACATATCCGGATCCGGCAAGTTGACTATAGTCATCATTGAGCATAGAATAATCGCTATTCTCATGTTCACAGCAGGTTTTGACTGCAGGTGAGCAACAGGATGCCTGATTTTGTTTGCTAGATTTTTGTGCAATTTGTGCATATTTGTCTATGACCGTTTGTTTTAGATTTAGAGAGTGACTCATAAATTCTCCTTCCTGTCTAACAATTCAGCAATTACATATATTGGAAAACAGTTTATTGAAATAGTTCTTTGCTCGCGAGAGCATATTCATATTCAGGCAGTAGCAGATTTTGGGTCCTTCGACTTCACCACTAATAAATCCTGCCTGTTTTAACTCCTTCAGGTGTTGTGACACCGTAGATTGAGCCAGCGGTAAAAGTTCAACGATATCGCCGCACATGCAAGTGTTTTTTTCTAATAGAATATTTAAGATTTTTATACGTGCAGGGTGGGCTAGTGCTTTAGCTAACTCTGCCAATTGTATATCATGTTCATCGAATAATTTAGATTTTGAAATGGCCATGATTAAAATCTCCATATCGTATATCGTAAATATACGATAAATATTTCAAATGTCAAATAAAATTTTAATCTTTTTAAAAATATTTACTTCAAAATACATAATACTGCTCAATTTTTATCTTACCGCCTTGCACCTTACCTTGACAATAACAAGATAAACTGATACATTTTTGACAAATATTATCCCATTTTACAGCATTTACCTACAACCATGGTCAAAAAGAATCGCAAAATTATTCTAAATCAAAGACCTTCTGGATTACCTGATGCAAATACTTTCAAATTTATCAACGATGACATACCCCATTGTGGAAAGGGAGAGGTTCTTCTGCGTACAAAATATGTCTCTGTTGATCCCTACATGCGTAACCGTATGAATGACATAAAATCTTATGTGGCACCTTACAAACTCCATGAAGTTATCACCGGTGATATTATCGCTGAAATAGTAGAATCAAAAAATCCAAAATACAGCATAGGGGATTTATTGTCAGGCATCATGGGTTGGCAGGAGTATATAACTGTAAAACCAGAAATGTACCAACGTATTTATACCGATTCGGCAATACCTGCAAGCGCATATCTTGGTGTTCTGGGATTAACAGGTCTGACAGCATATTTTGGCATGCTTGAGATTGCTGAACCAAAAAAGGGTGAGACGGTAGTCATCTCCGGAGCTGCGGGTGCAGTTGGAACAGTCGCAGGGCAGATTGCCAAGATTATGGATTGCCAGGTCATTGGAATCACAGGTTCGCAAGAAAAGGTTGACTATCTGAAGAATGAACTAAAGTTCGATGATGTGATTAACTATAAACAGTTTCCAAATATCAGGCGCGTTTTGAAAAATTCGTGTGCGCAGGGAATTGATATCTACTTTGATAACGTGGGGGGTGATATTTCCGATGCGATCATGCATTTATTAAATGATTATGCCAGAATCGTTGTATGCGGTCAGATTTCGCTGTACAATTTAAACCGGTTGAGTATGGGACCGCGTTTAAATGCATTGTTGATAATTCACAGGGTGAAAATGCAAGGATTTATCGTCTATGATTATAGAGATAAATTTCCTCAGGCACAAAATCAGTTGCTGCAATGGATAAAAGAGAAAAAGTTGATATTTAAAGAACATATTGTAGAGGGATTTGAAAAGATACCCGATGCATTTTTGGGTTTATTCCGCGGCGATAATATGGGCAAACAAATTGTAAAGGTATAATTAATCCACATTTCCATTGCATATATTTCTTATATAATGAAGCAAACTTTTATGGTTGATAGCAAAGATACTTTCCTGGTAATTGACTTAGGGGCAGAAAGTGGACGCGTGAATGCGGTACATTTTTTTAATAATATCATAGAAGTTCGAGAAATTCATCGCTTCCACAATGGCCCCGTTCAGGTACAAAGCAGCCTTTTCTGGGATATTCTGAATTTATGGCGTAATATTAAAGACGGTTTGAAAATTGCTGCCATTAATTATGGTAATAGTATTAAGGGTATTGGATTAGACACCTGGGGAGTTGATTTCGGATTATTAGCTACAGACGATAGTCTGTTAGGTAATCCTTACCATTATCGAGACAGGCGCACAGATAATATGATGGAGAGGGCTTTTCAAAAAGTTACGCGGGGAGAAATTTTTGAATGTACCGGGATTCAGTTTATCCAACTAAATTCGTTGTATCAATTATTGTCTATGGTTGAAAGTCATTCTCCAATTTTAAAAGTAGCTAAAAAATTTTTAACCATACCTGACCTGTTAAATTTCTGGCTCAGCGGTGAAAAAGCAGTTGAATATACCATTGCAACCACCACCCAGTGTTTTGATCCCAGAAGCGGTGATTGGGCTCGAGAAATGCTAACAAAATTAGACATTCCAACAGATATGTTTGGAGCAATAATCCCGCCCGGTACTATACTCGGTAAACTGCGTCGGGAGGTTGCCAATGAAACTAACCTGATAGATGTTCCTGTTATTGCACCGGCAACTCATGATACAGGTTCAGCCGTAGCAGCAGTTCCTATGGCAGGAGATGATGCCATATACCTCAGTTCAGGTACCTGGTCGCTGATGGGGGTGGAGACTAAAAGTCCAATTATAAATGAACATAGTCTAAATTATAATTTCACCAACGAAGGTGGTGTACAAAATACATTCCGATTTCTAAAAAATCTGATGGGCTTATGGCTGGTGCAAGAATGCCGTCGCAAATGGCAGAGCTTGGAAGGGCGGGATTATTCCTATCAAGAGTTGACAGAATTGGCTGAGCAGACGGCACCTGTCCCAAGCGTGATTTTGCCCAGCGATATCAGGTTCTTAAGGCCAGTGGACATGCCCAGTGAAATATCCTCCTTTTGTAAAGAAACAGAACAAACGGTTCCTGAGACTAAAGGTGCTATCATGCGCTGTATAATACAGAGCCTGGCTCTTGAGTATCGCTGGGTTGCAGAACGGCTAAGTGAGTTGACAGGCAGGGCTTTAAGCAAAATTCATATCATAGGTGGCGGATCACAAAATTTTCTACTAAACCAGTTTACCGCTGATGCTTCAGGTTATACGGTAATATCCGGACCAGTTGAAGCAACGACTATTGGTAATGCGTTGGTGCAGGCTATGGCCAAAAAAATTATTTCATCGCTCGCAGAGGGTCGAGGAATGATAAAACAGTCATTTCCACTAAGTGTTTTTAAACCCAAAGAAAAAGAATATTGGGATGAGGCATATCAGAAATATCTATTCTTAAAAAATTCAATAAATAAAAACCATTTTTAAAGTACCATGGAAAAAATTTATCAACAGTTAAACTCATTTAAGGTGGTCCCGGTAATAGCCATTGATACTATTGAGTCTATTCTTTTTCTGGGCGACGCATTAATTGAAGGGGGATTGGCCCTTGCAGAGATAACATTTCGCACACCAATCGCGGCCCAGGCTATAAAGAAACTTAAATCAGAACGTCCTGAAATGTTGCTGGGTGCAGGGACAATATTGTCTGTGGATGAACTAAAGATTGCACAAGATAATGGCGCTTCATTTGGCGTAGCGCCGGGATTTAATCCAAAAATTGTCGAGGAAGCGCTAAGAATAGGATTTTCATTTATGCCCGGGATCATGACTCCCAGTGATATTGAATCCGCCCTGAATTTTGGATTACGTATACTAAAATTCTTTCCTGCCGAAGCCTGCGGTGGGGTAAAAATGCTTAAAAGTATAGCTGCTCCATATCTTCATACCGGGATAAAGTTTATCCCCACCGGCGGTATTAACGCACAAAATTTCATGAGTTACCTGGAACTGGCGTCGGTATTAGCCGTGGGCGGTACATGGATTGCAAAAAGAGAAGACATAGCAAGTGGTAACTGGGACCAGATTAAACAAAATTGCCAGCTGGTAACGAAAAGCTTTTAATTATGGCGTTGCTTGTTTTACTGTAAATACCTTACTTGCGATAACCTCCATAGAGGGCGATACTACATCGACACGCCAATTACCGCTCCAGATTTCCATTATTTGTTTCGAACTCCAGGTACGCCAAGATTTGGCTTTTATAGCAAGATCAACCTTTGCCACCTCTTGATCATTATAATACCAAATGTGTGAAATTGAAGTTGTGTCGATATCAGAGGAAATTTTTGTATAGCAGTAGATACGCTCGAGTGTATTGGAAAAAACAGTATCAATTCCGACAGGTTCCCTATTTTCTATGGCAGTACAAAATACCATTTCTTCGACAGCTAGCCCAGCTTGCTCTTGGGCAGAGCATAAGGTAAGTATGGAACAAAGAATAATAATCAAATAAATTGCATATTTAATCATAATTCCTCCGCCAGGTTAAATTAATACATTAAAAGATATTATATAAAAATAGACCCAATTAGTCAAGTTTTGGGCAACAATACTTAATACTCAAAGCTGTATAATGTCATAACACACCAGACGTTGCTTGAATCGAAGATACAGGTACCCGTTTGCCACAACGGGTAAGGTCCATACAGGACCCGGGATAGCACCAAGGGCCTTTCTCAATTCAGTTACTTTGATAAAGCTATTGGGATCGGGATTCATGAGAAATATATTTCCCTTGATATCACAACACAGAAAATGGCCGTCGACAAAGACACATGTACCCCAACCCATCTCATTGGTAGACCATTTCTCTTCGCCGTTTTTCATGTCGACGCATTTAAATTCGCCCCGGTTCTGATAGCTATCTCCCGAATAGCCATACAGGAATCCGTTAATGACATAGGGATCCGAATGTATTGATGCGATTATCTGATTATGCCACAGAATCTCTGTTTTTGTTAGATTTACTTTTAAGAGCTGGCACCCTGTACCGTATCCCGAGGTAATAAAAACTCTGTCGTTCATTACAATTGGTGTGGTCGCATTAACATCGTACTGAGTTTCCCATGGCAAATTCCACAGTTCAACTCCGTTATCAGTATCGAGTGCTGCAAGGCCTTTGCCATGAAAGGCGAGTAATAGCGTCTTGTTCAATAAATTCAGTCTTTGCAGAGCAGCATAGCCAGCTAAGCCATTGCCACTTTTCCAGATCATATCTCCTGTCATCTTATCATAAGCAATCGTGCGTGCTGTTCCTCCTCCTTGTACTACAACAATCCCATTCAAAACAAGCGGTGAGGAAGCATGTCCCCACATA
>SMTZ1_10004269_pt1 | contig 14379 bp, 10 predicted proteins | sample DeeMarSWOR136_30_FD_25667 | JGI IMG/M metagenome (IMG submission 25667) | reverse complement strand
CTCATTGCTTCCGGGGTGCGCCTTTACGCGACGTGTATGGCCATCGGCATCATCATGAGCTGGCCTTTGGCAGCGACGATAACTTTCTTCACGGTGGTCAGCATTATCTTCATCGCCTTTGGCGGCATCAAGGCGGTCGTCTGGGCCGGCGCTTACCAGGCCGTCTTCTTTGTAATCGCCGGCGCCGTCGTGGTCGGCTATCTGGTTCAGCACATCGACGGCGGCCTGGTTTGGGCTATGCAGACTGCGCATAAGCAGGAGCTGCTTAGCACATTTTATTTCAAGTTCGATCTTAAAGACGCCTCCACATTCTGGGCATTCTTGATTAGTGGATTCTTTATCGGTCTGGTTTCCTTCGGAACAGACCAGGAAATGGTTCAGAGACTACTCACCGTCCAGACGCGAAGAAGCAGCCAGAAGACCATTATCTCCACCATTGTCACCGTCCTGCCCGTTTACTGGCTATATCTGCTTGTCGGCACGCTGCTCTATGTATTCTACGAGCAACATTCCTTGGTCAAGCCCGACGAGCTCAAGGAAATCCTGCCGCATTTTGCGCGAAACGTCTTGCCCGCCGGCCTCAAGGGTCTGGTCCTCGGCGCAATCATCATGGCCAGTATCGATTCACCGCTTAGCTCGCTGACCTCTTCGTTCGTCACGGATATCTACCGTCCCCTGATTCGCAAACGCGGCTCGGAAAAGCACTATCTGCTCGTGTCCCGAGCGGGGGTGGTCGGCTTTGGCCTGGTTCTGGCCGGGATTGCGGCGGTCTGCGCGCCGGTCAAAAACATCCTCTGGTTCGCCTTCCAGATACTCTCGATTACAGGGGGGCCGTTGCTCGGCGTTTTCCTGCTCGGCCTGCTCACCCGGCGCAAGGCCAACCTCGCCAACATCCCCGCGATGCTTTTCAGCACGGGTGTGTGCACTGTACTGTTGGTGCTGATACAACGGGGAATCCTCAAGCTCGGCTGGAGCTGGCTGATCGTCATCGGAACGCCGATAACATTCGCCGTAAGCTATCTTTTGGGCCCGGTCCTGATACGATGGCGAATCGCTCGGGTGGCGAAATGAACTTTTGAATGGCATGCCCGGTCACAGCAAGCTCAACGGATGCTTGCGATTCTCAAGCGGTAACTGAACCGGAGCGTTCAGCCGGTGTGATTCGTACACGGCCAATATCATTTGCAAGGCTTCGCGGCCATCGTAGATGCTGCCCTTCGGCTGGGTGTCCGTCTCAATCGCGTTTATCAAATCGAGCGCAATCAAACGATTACCGAAATGATGGCCTGGATCACTCAGGGGTTCCGGCTTATCAATCCCGGCACTTGATATCCGCTTCCATTGAGCATTGCTGCCTCCGGTCTGCCAGGAGGGATCTGCCGCGAACCAGACTTCGGGTACGGCGCCGGTCGTCGCGGTGAGTATTCCCTTTGTCCCGTAAATCTGAAGGCCGAAGCGTTTCGATGCCCCGTCTCGGGCGCGGTGTGTCGAGAAATAGCCCATCGTCTTTCCGTCAAAGCGATACATCGCGTGGATCTCGTCGCCGGCGAGCGGGCCAATGCCTTCGGCGCCGTCACGAACCTCGTTCCTGGTCACAGGTTTTCCACTTTCGCTGACGCGCGCGAAACACCACCGGGGGTCGCCTGCGAAAAAACGCATCAGGTCCATGATGTGGGTGCCGAGAACCATAAGGTCCTCGCCGCCGCCGCGGCGGTCCTCTTTGCCCCGCCCGCGCAGCTCAAGAATATCGCCAAGCAGGCCCTCTGCGATTGCCTTGCGTACATGGCCCAACGCCGGACTGTAGCGGGTCTGATGGGCAATGGCCAGTTTCAGATTACGCTTTTCAAGGGCGGCGACCATTTCGTCCGCCTGTTCGAGACTCTGACACGTGGGTTTTTCAAGAAAGACGTGACAGCCGAACTGTGCACACGCCAATACCATCTCGTGATGACAGTCCAGCCAGCGAGGGGCCACACTCACGATTTGCGGACGCTCCTTATCGAGCATTCGGCGGTAATCAGCGTAGGCTCTGGGCGCTTTGAGCCGTTTGGCCGCTGCGGCGAGGCCCTGAGGATCCTGGTCCGCCACCGCTACAATCCGGGCCTGCCCGATCTGGTTCCACACCACATCCAGCCCGTGACCATAGTTTCCCCGCCCGGTCCTGCCGATGACCGCTACCCGATACTTGGAGCCCCTGGCGCGGGAAAAATGCGGCCGAGCGGTGGTCAAGGCCGCCATCCCAACCGCTGTGTTCTTGATGAACTGGCGCCGTTTCATAAATTCACTCCTGTCTCTACAACTGCCTCTTTACCGCCTGGGCATGGATGAGCTCGAATACGGCCTTGATGAATTCGCCGTCCAGGCCAAGCTGCTGCGCTTTGGCCGTGTGGTCTTTAAGAAGGTTCTCCCATCGATTGATCTGAAGAACGGGAATACTGTGTTGTTGCTTGAGCTTGCCTATCTCCTCGACCCACTTCATCCTTTCTGCCAGGTCTTGTATGATTTGTGAATCCACATGGCTGATCTCCGCGCGCAGACGGGCGATCTTTCCCTTGACTTGTTTGTCTGTTATCGCCGCACTTCGTGCCCTCAGCCGCTCGAGCAGCTCGATCAGGACATCGGGCGTAATCTGCTGTTTCGAATCACTCAGCGCGCGGTCCGGATCGACGTGAGTTTCTATCATAAGTCCCCTGATACCCAAATCCAGAGCTGTCTGCGAGATGGGCTCTATGAAATCGCGGCTGCCGGCTATGTGGCTCGGGTCACAGATAAGGGGCAGGTTCGGGAGTAACCTTTTCAGCTCGATAGGAATCTGCCAGTTCGGACGGTTTCGGTATTCCATCTCTACGTAAGTGGAGAAACCTCTGTGTATGGCGGCAAGCTTCCTGATACCGGCATGATACAATCTCTCGATGGCTCCCAGCCACAGACCAAGCTCGGCGTTGATGGGATTCTTCACAAGTACGGGCACATCCACTCCCTTCAGGGCATCAGCTATCTCCTGCACCATGAACGGGTTTACCGTCGTTCTTGCTCCAATCCAGAGAATATCCACGTCATGATCGAGACAGAGTTCGATGTGCCGTGCGTTGGCGACCTCGGTCGTCGTTAGCAGAGAGGTCTCGGCCTTGACCGCCTTGAGCCATTCCAGCCCGACTTCGCCGACACCCTCGAAGCTATTGGGCCGTGTGCGAGGTTTCCAGATCCCGGCACGAAACGCTCTCACATGGGCAGACTTTGTCAGCTCTCGGGCCGTTGAGAGGACTTGCTCTTCAGATTCGGCGCTGCAAGGTCCCGCAATCACCCACGGAATCTTGTCAACCTTCAGCCAGTTTGAAATTTCTGACAGACTTCGGTTTAGCTTCTTTAGGTCCTCAGGCATTGATCTTGTGAAACCCCAGAGCTCACTTGGCCTTCCCTATTTCGAAACACAACGTTTTTCGCAAAAAGCAATCCTTCGCCGGATGCTGTGCACAGATTATAGCCTGCGACCTTGAGCAACTCAAGAGCCAAGCGTGTGTGCCGGCAAGGAATGGCATTCTATTCAAAGAGACAGGCAAGACGGAACATCTGCCGGAACGAAAGACCCGTAATGCTTCGGAAACACATAACCTCGCACAATCGGTCGTGTCTTCCGAAAGATTTTGCACTTGACGATTTGGTCTTCTGACGGCACCATACCTGCTCGGTACAATGAAACGGCAGCGCCTCGGCCGCGTTGCCAAGAATGCTTATTTGGGAGATGTTTGATGAAACTTACAAGCCGCAGAGAAATACTGGGAACCCTGGGTGCCTTGCCCTTTCTTGGCAAAGTCGCATATCCGGCTTCAAAGGCAAAATCAAAAGACCAAGTGGACGCTGTGACCGGCCCGACTTGGATTGCACGGTCCGACAAGCAGGAATATGCCAGACTCATAGCCCTGGATCTGAACGCTCCGGAAGTAGTTGCCAGGCAAAAGAAAATGCCCGTTGGGAAGATCGGCAATCTTTCCGTCGGGCGCCTCATCAGCGGCAGCAATCTAATCAGCATGAATATGCACGCGCGGGATTTAGACTACGTGCGCGCGCTTGCAGCCAATTACAACACCGAAGAAAGAATCTTGATGACGCTGAAGAAATGCGAGGAACATGGAGTCAATACCATCGTTTTGAAGAATCACAACTTCAGGCAGTTCAGACTGTCAAAATACTGGGACGAGTGGGGCGGCAAGATGAAATGGCTGGCGGATGTCATTACCACGGACATCAATAAGTATGAAAAACTGCTGGTCGAACATCTGGAACTGGGGGCGTCGGCGGCCTATTTGTGGGGAGGCGCCAGTGACATCTGGTATCATCAGAAGAAACAGGATAATATCATCAAGGCCTTCGAGATCATGAAGAAATACGATATTGTCGTTGGTATCTGTGCGCATCGATTGGAGCCGATCGCGTTCTGTGAAAAAGAAGGGCTCGTACCCGACTTCTATATGCAGACCCTGCATCACGACCGATATTGGTCCGCGCATCCGAAAGAGAATCGGCGATTCATAGAGATGTATGAGAAAGACTCTCCCAATCACGCCGAATACCACGACAACATGTTCTGTCACAATTACGAGCAGACGGTGGCGTTTATGCAAGATGTAAAAGTCCCCTGGATAGCCTTCAAGGTTCTGGCCGCCGGGGCCATCGGCGCCAAGGAAGGATTCAAGTTCGCGTTCGAGAGTGGCGCAGACTTCATTTGTGTAGGCATGTTTGATTTTCAAGTAGAGCAGGATGTGGAACTGACCCTGAAGGCCGTTGCAGAATCAAAACATCGTAAACGTCCATGGATAGCATGAATATTGCATCCTCTGACGCCGAAGAGTCCACTCTGGGCCGATCCTTAACGACCGGTGTCACAGAAGGCTCTCACGAACAAGAACATCGGATTTGGTATCGATCCGGCAAGATCGCTGCCGCTCGGATTGTGTCAATTATCAGTGGATGACCTTGTTGAGAGGATACGTGATGATGCCGGAGGCGCCTGCCCGTTTTAGCGCAGGGACCAGCGACCGTTCGATCTTGTCGTCGATCAGCACCTCTATCGCCACATAATCCGGGTCGGCCAAGCTCGAAACGGTCGCGCTCTTTTCAGCAGGCAGTACTTTCAGTATCGATTCCAAATCATCCTTTCTTATGTTCATTTTCAAGCCGACTTTGCTGCGCGCTTCGATGGCGGCGTTAAGCAGTATGGAGATATTTTCTATTTTTTCTCGTTTGAACGTGTCGGCCCAGGCCCGCTTATTGGCGATCAGCCTTGTGGTCGAGCTTACGACGGTATCTATGATTCGCAGATTATTTGCCCGCAGAGAGGCACCGGTTTCAGTCAGCTCCACGATAGCGTCTACAAGCCGGGCCTTTACCTCAGTGACACCCCAACTGAATTCCACCTTTACGTTGACGTTCTTGTCTGCAAAGTATTTCTTTGTTACATTCACCAGCTCCGTCGCGACGATGCCACCGGCCAAGTCCTTCGCACCTTCGACCTGTGACTCGTCCGGCACGGCCAGCACCCATCGGGCCGGCTGGCTCGTGGCTTTGCTATAGGCCAGCTCGCAGACCTCGATCACATCCGAACCGTTCTCCGTTATCCAATCATAGCCGGTAATGCCGGCATCGAGGACCCCATCTTCAACGTATCGGCTCATCTCCTGCGCGCGCAGCATCACAAGATGAATTTGCTCGTCATCTATACCGGGCAAATAACTCCGCTGGGAATCGGCTATATGGAACCCGGCTTTGCTGAAAAGCTCGATGGTTGCTTTTTGCAGGCTGCCTGCGGGAATTCCTAATCTGAGTTTCTGTTTCGACATCGTTTCTGATCTCGTATCTCGTGAAGCCTATCTGACTAGCCGCTTCACGTCTTTCTTCTGCGGGTCGTTTTCTTCTTTGCTTTCTTTTTAGTTTTCGTCTTTTTCTTAGCCTTTTTCTTGCGAGTCGTTTTGGCTTTTCTCTTTTTTCGGGGCTTGCGTGTCTCGCTTTCTCGGCGCAGCAGGGCATAGAACTCATATGCATTCTTGGCCGAAATCTGCTTGGCCAAAAAGCCCCCTATCTGCTGCTCATCAGCCCCGGTGTCGACCAGTTGGGCGCTACTGAGATATTCGATCATGCTTTTCGTCAGCGGTATGGCATGAGCCTGCAGCGAAGTGAGCATGCAATAATCAACGACGAAACGGCTGATACCGTCAATTTTCTCGAGCGTGTGCTTTGCCGGGCGTTTGCCTGTTTTTTTCAATGCCTCCAAGCTGACCTTATGATACTCGTCGAATATACCCTGCAAGACCCTGGTGATGGTCGAAGCGATATCCCTTGTGACGGGCGTATCCTCGCCCAGCACTTCAACAATCTCTTCTGCTCGCGAGACACGCAAATCGTTCCAATCGACGAAATACTCGGTCAACCTCTTGATCGCAGATTCTGCCGCCTTTTCGCTCAACTCGGCGCTAATAATCGCATAAACCACGGCGTCTGCCACTTGCTCGTGGGTGACCTTTTGCACTTTCGGGTATTTACGGCTCAACGTGCGGTACAGTCTTTGTATTTTCTTAGAATACTCTTTGCTGTTTTTCATGTCAGCCCCTGCAGACAAACGCCGGCAGACGACAATTACTTACCCTCTGGGCACCTCACCATCTCAGTGTTCTACTGTTCAGCCGTCTCGTCGCCTAAATCTTTCTTGCTCAGTTCGCTGGCCGCCTGGTCGATCAGTCTCATCGTCTCCAGCGTTTGTTTGAATTTCTCATCCTTGTAGAAACGCAAAACGGGGCAGAATTTGCTGTGCAATCTGCCGGCTAACAGAGATTGTATTCGGCTCTTTGCGTGTGCTATGGCCGAGAAAGTCTTGTTCTGAGCTGCCTGGTCCTTGCCAAAAACGCTGACGTACACGTCGGCACTGCGTAGATCAGCCGCCATATCGACCCTCGTGACGCTTACGAATCCTTCGATACGGGGATCGTTAAGATGATGTGCTATCGCGTCGCTGACCGCCTCTTTTACCACACGGGCTACTTTTTCCTGCCTTCGAGTTGCCATCTGACCATTTACTGTTGACTATTGTCTCGGAGTCAAAATTCCTGACCTCTTTTTCAATAGTCGGCCGTCAATATTCAATTTTCAATTCAAAGCGTTCTGGCCACTTTCACGATTTCATAGAACTCAAGCACATCATCGACTTTAACATCATCGAATCCCGCGATCTTGATACCGCACTCCAGACCCGCTCTGACCTCACGAACATCATCTTTGAAATGCTTTAGGGACTCTATACCCAGCTCGTCTTTGAGCACAATATTGTCCCGTATCAGCCGCATTTTCGCACTCTTGCTCACGTGCCCGCTGCTGACATAGCAACCGGCCACCGTCCCAATTCGTGAAATCTTGAACGTCGTCCTTACGACCGCCCTGCCAAGCGAGTTCTCTGTTTCTTCCGGCTCAAGCAGGCCAACCATTGACTTTTGCAAATCTTCGGTGATGCGATAGATGACATTGTAGAGTCTTATCTCAACGCCCTTGCTTTCCGCAATCTTGGCTGCGTGTTCTTCGCTGACAACGTTGAAGCCGATAATAATCGCGTTCGACGCCTCAGCAAGCACCACATCACCTTCTGTAATTCCGCCCGGTGCTGCGTGCAGAATATTGACTTTTACTTCGTCGGTGCTCAGCTCAGACAAATATTTCTTCAAGACGTCGACCGAGCCCTGGACATCGGCCCGAATGATAAGATCCAACGATTCGGTCTTGCCCGCCTCTATTTGGCTAAACAAATTGTCCAGCGTGACCTGTGTCCGTTCAGCCAGCGAACGCTCTCTGGAGTGTATTTGGTTTTCCTCGGCGGCGGCCTTGGCCAAGTTGATATCATCCAAGCAGTAGAATCTGTCGCCCGCCTGGGGGACATCGCCCAGGCCCGTTATCTCCACCGGCATAGAGCTTGAGGCGGTCTTGATGTTCTTGCCGTAGCTATTTTTCAACATTTTGACTCTGCCGTAGGTACCGCCGGCAAGTACGACCTGGCCCTTTTTTAGCCGGCCTTCCTTGATTAACAAAGTGGCCACCGGGCCGCGCTGTGCAGACATCTTCGCCTCGACGACCCACCCGGTTGCCGGGATTGTACTGTCGGCCTCGAGTTCGAGTAATTCAGCCACATAATCGAGCGATTCAAGCAAATCATCTATGCCCTCGCCGGTCACTGCGCTGGTCTTGACGACTTCCGTCTGACCGCCCCATTCCGCAGGGGTCAGCTCCTGCTCGGCCAACTGAGAGTAAACACGATTGACATCGCAACCCGGCAAATCCATCTTATTCAATGCCACAATAATGGGCACATTCGCGGCCTTGCTGTGCGCTATGGCCTCGATGGTCTGAGGCATCACCCCATCGTCGGCGGCAACCACGAGCACCACAACGTCCGTCATATTGGCCCCTCTGGCACGCATAGCCGTAAAAGCCTCGTGTCCCGGCGTATCGATAAATGTCACTCTCTTATTGTCCCAGGTGATTTCAGAGGCCCCGATATGCTGCGTAATGCCGCCTGCCTCGGCGGCGGCTATATGGGTAGATCGGATCTTATCTAATAAGCTGGTCTTACCATGGTCGACATGCCCGAGCATTGCAGCAACCACCGCCCGCTTTTGGAGATTCTTTTTCTGCCGATTTACAAATACAGTCCGTATTTGCTCTTCCAGTGTGCTTTTATGTTCGACGACCAGTTCCGTGTCGAACTCCAGAGCTACGAGTTCCGCCACGTCGCTGCTGATGACCTGATTGGCCGTGGCCATTATGCCCTGTTGCACGAGCCTGAGGATAATATCCGCTGATTTAATCGCCAGAACTGCGGACAAATCCTTCACGGTGATCGGCTCGCTTACGACGGCCCTTTTAGGCCTGACAGGCACAGCAGCTTTCTGCTTGGACTTGGTAGCAATTTTGCGGACCGGCCTCGATCGCAGTCCCTCACCGCCCGCAGCATCAAGCCGGGCTCGTCTTTCTTCAATGTCCCTTTGTCGCCATCGGCCGGCGGGTTTAGGCTTTCTTACGACCTCCACATCTCGCTCAACTGCTCTTCGCCCATGTGTTCTGTCTTTGTATCGTCTGGGTGATTGCTTCTTGAGCTTACCTGGCGCCTGAGTAAATTCTTCCCGCTCCTGCTGACTGTACATCAATGGTTCCGTAACGGGTGCATCATACCTGGCTCTCGCTCTCGGCCTGGGTCGTCGTAGGGGCTCCGGCGCTTCGACTCGCACCACCTGCGGCCCGCTCAGCCGAGCCGGCTCGGGCTTTTCCAGTATTGGCCCGGCAGGCAGGATAGGCTCCGGCTCGGGCTCCGGCTCGGGCTCTGGTACTTCGGCTATCTGTTCTTCAGCAGGTGGGGGTTCTTCTGTAACGACCGCAGTGCCCGAACTGACGTCAAGCTCTGCAGCGGCCGTTTCCTGCTCAGTTAGATCGGGCTCGGCTACGTCTGCTGCCTTGGCTCGCTTGGTATCCGGCTCTGCCGCCTTGGCTTTTTGGGCTTTTGTCTTCTTCGCCGGCGGTTTTGGCCTGGTTTTCTTTTCCTTTTTGACGCGGACCTTTTCCAGATCCACCTTTTCGGACATCTCAACCGTTGTAATATTTTCGCCTTCGCTGAACCATTCCCGGATCGTTGCCGCAAGACCGGCCGATATGACCGACATGTGGTTCTTTACATCCAGCCCTTCATCCTGGCACTTCTTCACAATGGCAGCGCTTTTCACCCCAAGCTCCCGGGCCAAAATGTAGACTCTTGTCGTAGCCAAAAAAAATCTCCGATCTCGTTCGCGTCCCGTATATCATCCCGCGAACGAGATGCACTTATTGTTCGCTATTTCCTGCTTTTGCCTGTTCAGCCATCTGCTCTTCCGCTTCGTTTTGTTTCGACTCGTCCGCCAGGCGTTCCATTTCTTTAGCTGCGGCTGCCATCAGCTTCTCAGCGACGTCCGAGTCAATCTTCAGTTCGTTAATCAGCGGTTCGGCCCCGACATCATCCAGGTCCGAAACGGAGATGACACCCAAGGCTATCAGCTTGTCAACCGTCGTATCATCAGCCTCTTCGACCGTCTTAACGCAGTTTGCCAATCGTTCAATCCCTTGATTGTATTCAGCCGGCGTCAGTATATCGATATCCCAGCCGGTCAATCTGGCAGCTAACCGAACATTTTGCCCGTGTTTGCCGATGGCCAGACTCAGCTGGTCTTCATCCACAACCACCGTCGCTCGTCCTAATTCAAAACACAGGGCGATTTCACTGACCTTGGCCGGCATCAACGCATTTGCCACAAGCACCTGGGACGAGTCATTCCAGCGGACAATATCGATTTTCTCTCCACCCAGCTCATCAACGATATTTTTTATCCTGCTGCCCCGCACGCCCACACATGCCCCAACCGGGTCGACCTTATCGTCGAATGAGGCTACCGCGACTTTGGTTCGGTAGCCCGCCTCTCGTGCAAGCGCCCTGATCTCAATGATTTTCTCATTGATCTCCGGCACCTCTAACTCGAACAATCGACGGATAAAATCAGGGTGCGTGCGAGAGAGAATAATTTTGACCTGACTGGCCGTTTCTTTTACGTCGAGAATTAAGCATCGAATTCTCTCGCCCACCCGCTGCGTCTGACCCATTATCTGCTCACCTTTCGGCATAAAGCCTTCGGTCCAGCGGTCCAGGTTGATAATCAGCGTTCCACTCTCGTACCGCACAACCGTGCCGCTTATGATTTCTCCTTTTCGCTGGACGAACTCAGCATAGATGCTATCTCTCTCGTCAGCCCGTATCTTCTGGATGATCACCTGCTTGGCAGTCTGGGCAGGTATTCGGCCGAGCTGCCTTATGTCAATTTGCACATCGTCCTTAAAGGCGGTGATCTGGCCGGTGCTGCGATCGATGTTCACGACGATATTGCTCTCCGGCTCACCGAAGTGCTTTCTCGCCGCCGAGACCATGGCTTCTTGCAGGTCCACGAATATCGATTCCTTATCGATGTTCTTATCGCGGGCTATGTTCTCCACGATTCTCAGTAATTCCTGGTTCATCGTCCTTATCTCTCTCGTTTAAGCTCCTGTAAAGCTCCTGTCTCTAAGCGAAGCCTTCTAAGCAGCACCAAAAACAGGTGCCGAACAAAAAATGGAAACCATTCAGGTTTCCACTTCAGCCGAGAGCCACCCAAAAAACAAGCTACCCGGCACGCCAAAAACGAACAGAGGTTATCGTTCATCTATGCGCTACATCATCTGCCTCCGGCAAAGGACCCGATTCGGCAGGTGTTCCTGCAAAACCGGAACCCGGCACAAAACCTCATTCGTTCCCCGACATCGAAGCAGAACCGTTGGCTGCCAAACCACCCTCTGCGCAGAGGCCCAACCGCGCACGTCGATTAGTCCTCTACTTTGCACTGTTCGCTAATCCTGTCAAAAGCATTTTCGCGCACCTGTCCAGTCTAAACTTCAGCATTGGCAGCTTTCTACTTAAATCCTTACAGCCGAACCTATTATAATAATCGTCAAATTCGTCAGTAGCAATAATTTTTTGTCAAATTTGTATAATTTTTGCCGCAGACCTAACACAAATAACACGCTCACCGGCAAAAAACCGCCAAGGTCCGCATAAAATAGCCTTTTCTGCGGCTAAGAAGCTTCCTCTTGCACCCCCGATGGCAACGCGGGCCGGCCCCAATAATTCGGCTTCAAATCGCCGAATCTCAGGCTCTTGTGCAGTTTTCCACTTGTGGCTTTGCATTTTTCGAGTTTTTGCCGCGGTGTCGCTTCAAGATACCGAACCCTGGCTCCTGCAGATGAAATCCTATTTCTTAGGGCTCTCCTGCTGAGGTTTTCTCTCAATCAGATACGCTGGTTGTAGGCCGGAAGTGACGGGAAAGTATCTGTGAGCTGGGGGATTTGCCGTTCGACCGCACCGGGGCCGGGGATGAGGATCGGAATCCACTTAAGAAACATCGGGCACGGCATTCTATGGAGCTGGAACCAAACGGGCCGCTAAATTCTCCTCGTATATCGCTATTTCCTCCACTCGCACTTTCCTATTGTCAACCTTGAACACGGGCTCAAAGGGCTCCTCATTCAATAATGACGCAGCGATCTTTGTCTGCATGGCTTCTGTGTCGATGCGCGTCGTGGCAAGCCTCTGCGCGTACATCTTCTTGGCCATGATCCGGGCAAGCGGCGTAACATTCATAGCGCCGACTTTCACCTTTGCCACATGCAGATTCAAAAGTCCCTGCTCATTGATCTTCGGCTTGAGCACAATCGTAACGACAAATTCCACACCCTTTATGCTCGCTGTTCCCATCAGGATCACGCCGCCGGGCACAAAAAGCACGGCGGGCGCGTACAGCATGGCACCATCCGATATCTTGGGCCATCCCAAACCGGCGACTATTTCGTTTATCCCCTCCTGTGTAATGACCATACTAAATGGCTCGCCAAGCTGTGCCTCGTTATGGATTTTGGGCAACAATTCGTGTGTCAAATAGGTGCTGACCTGCCCCGGCTTGTGCTCACCGCTGCCGAAAACAGACGGATCATAGCGACCGGGCTTATGGTGCAGCAGGCCGAAGACAACCACCAGCACGATCAGATCAATCAAAAGCCAGATGGCCAATTTTCTGAGTCTTGTTTTTTTGCGGATTTCCGAATCTGTTCCGTTATCTCGTATTTCTCTCTTGCCCAAAATCATTTGGGCGATTATAGTGATTTCAACGTTTGGTAAAAAGATTTTTCCAGGTATGAGGAATTGGAATATGGCAAGTCATTTTGCTGATCGCCTGTGTGAGGCGGTAAGGACCAGGAAAACTTCTCTGATTGTCGGGCTGGACCCGGTTTACACCAGGCTGCCTCCGACGATAAGAAGCCATCGCCAGATGAACGACGAATTTGATGCCGCTGCGGCGGTCGATGCCATCTTCGATTTTTGCACACAGGCGATGCGAATCATTGCGCCGATGGTCCCGGCGGTGAAGATCAACATCGCTTTTTTCGAAAAATATCTCTGGGAAGGCTTAGAGACTTATTATTCCCTGATAACCGAGGCTGACGATTTGGGCCTGGAGATCATCGGCGACGTGAAGCGAGGCGACATAGGCCACACGGCCGAGCTCTACGCTGCGGCTCATCTGGAAAATCCGGAGCTGGCCGGACTCGAAGATACGCTTGCCCCGGACGCCATAACCATCAACGGCTACACAGGAACCGATGGTATCGAGCCTTTTGCGGCTATGGCCGGCAAACAGGGCAAAGGGATCTTTGTGTTGGTGCGGACCAGTAATCCTTCCGCAGCGGCCGTTCAGGATTTTGCAGACGCCGACGGCCAGAGAATGTATGAAAAACTCGCTGAAGTGGTCGGCGAGATCGCCAACGAAGACGGGCGAATCGGCAAACAAGGCTACAGCAACGTAGGCATGGTGGTGGGCGGTACGGCGCCGGAGGTCACAACCGCTTTGCGACAGAAGTATGACAAGGTCTGGTTCTTGGTGCCGGGTTATGGCTCACAGGGCGCATCCGCTGCCGACTGTGTACGATTCTGCAAACCGGATGGCACCGGCGCCTTGATCAACGCGTCACGCTCGATCATCTATGCCTACGAAAAACCGGAATACAAGAACCAGTTCGGCGACGACTGGAAAAGATGCATCGAGCAGGCCGTCATCGACGCAAAAGTCGATCTGGCAAACGCGATGCAGACCTTGATATAGAAGAAATCGATTACATCAGGGCAATACGCAATAGGCCGTTCGATCCAGAAAAGATTAGGCCGATGAAAATAGCCAGTCGGGATTACAGTTTTCTTTTAATCGCAAGGGCAAGAAAAACCGAGAAAAATGTGCCCCTATCGTTGTCCATTGTCGCAGCTTTCCTGCTGATGACCTGTGAGCTTGCCGATATTCAACATATCGCTTGTGCTGAAAAAGTAACAAATGTAACTATAGATAACAGACCGGTTGTTGAAGTAACACTGAAACTTGAAGGTAAGACTGTACAGGGCCAACCCAAAGTTGTTTCTGCTAAGAATACATTTGACGCGTTATTCGAGAAAACAAGTGGAACACCTTTAGAATTGAAGCAAACAGGGAAAAATACCTGGCAGTGCCATGCTAGAGAGGCTGAAAAATATGTCATTGGATGGATTGTAGAGAAGGGCTGGTTTGCGAAAAGAAGTAAGATGTTCGGCTATTGCTCCGAACCTTTTGTAGCCCGGGAGGGTCTGACTGTGAATTTTACTCCGGGCATGCCGGCAACATTTGAGTACGACCTGAGAAATCCACCCAAAGGAGTCAAAGCCACTCCGGCCGAAGTGCTCTTGCCGAGAGAGATCATCAAAAATGGCAAACG
>SMTZ1_10012856_pt1 | contig 14381 bp, 16 predicted proteins | sample DeeMarSWOR136_30_FD_25667 | JGI IMG/M metagenome (IMG submission 25667) | reverse complement strand
ATATATCAATCATCTTTTTTAAAGCCGTAAGCAATTCCGATTCGTTTTGCATAAACCGCTGTTCTTGTTATTATCATGAAAAATATCGCGATAAATACGCCGTTTAGAATCCTGTAAAGTTCAACATCCAGTTCAATTATCCCGACAGACACGCAAAAAGTCCATACCGCATAAGAAAAGGCATATCCTGCAATTGCAAATACATGCATAAAAAGCGTCCTTATAAGACCTTCGGTAAGATTTTTTATCCCCTGGTATATCCAGATTAAAGATAAAAGCCCCATACCTGCTATGATATAAATTACGATGTAGTATATTGTGTCTATCATTTTATTCTACTATTCTACTATTATAATTTTATCGCAGAATTGGGCGAGGAATGGAATAATTTTTTCCTCTGTTCCTGCGTTTAATGACATTAAAATTCCTTTTAAATTACTGATTCGCATTCTTATTGTTAAGAAATGCTGGAATTTTTTGGCGGTTCCCGATGAATTGTAAATATATAATGCGGATACCGAGTCAACAAATAAAAATCCCTTCTTGTTTTTTGATGCCCGGATGGACTCATCTATCGCAACACCCAGGTCGCTTATTTCCTTCGGCGAGGGAATAAATAAACAATTTTTTGTTCGCTCATGATTGCCCTTTTTTGTTTTTGTCACAAGGTCAATAAAAAACAACTTATCCGTATCTACGCCTGCATCGTGCAGTGCATTTGAAATCAAATCAAAGGGTTTATCAAAAGTGATATAAAGACCTGAATTTTTCTCTTCATTACATAATAATTTTAAAATTTTAATGTTCGTGCTTTCATACCTGTCTTCCGGCGAGACGATTAAAACTATAAAGTCATCAGGAAGGTCTTTCAGGTGCTTCCCTAAATCCGCTAAATTAATTTTATCTTTACAACCCATCTTATAATTATAATTATTTAGGTTTTAATATTGTTATATTGCAGTGAAAAATTAAATATAATTTTTATTGAACACTTATGGTTTTATCGCAGAATTGTGCAAGGAACGAAACGATTTCTTTTTCCGTTTCCCCGGGCAGTGACATTAAAATTCCTTTTAAATTACCGATTCGCATTCTTATTGTTAAAAAATGCTGGAATTTTTTGGCGGTTCCCGCGGAATTGTAGAAGTATAATGCGGATACTGAGTCAACAAATAAAAATTTTTTATTATTCATTGAAGCATGAATGGACTCATCTATCGCAATACCCAGGTCGCTTATTTCCTTCGGCGAGGGAATAAACAAACAATTTTCTGTTCGCTCGTAGCTGCCTTTTTTTGTTTTTGTCACAAGGTCAATAAAAAACAACTTACTCGTATCTACGCCTGAATCGTGCAGTGTCTTTGAAACCAGATCATAGGGTTTATCAAAAGTGATATATAACCCCGGACTTTTCTCCTCATTGCATAATAATTTTAAAATTTCAATGTTCGTGCTTTCATATTTATCTTCCGGCGAGACAATTAAAACTATAAAATTATCCGGGATATTTTTTAAATGTTTTCCTAACTCCGAAAGATTAATTTTATCATCATGTATCATCTTATTAATATATGGTAATATTATTAAATTTAGAATTATTGGAATATATAAACAATTTAACAATTTTATTTCTTAATAAATAATTGAATAATTTGTGATCGCTTAATCTTGTGATAAGGATTCGTTGTTTAAATACTGTTTTAGGGCACACAACAAAAAAACCACAGGATTAAGACGCTCCCCCGGTAAGCACCGCAGCAGAAGATGTATTGAACCGGGAGTTCTAAATCAAACTTGATAAATTTGAATATCAATTAAATTTAATAGTTAATTTATGTGCTTAAAAATTAAAAAACAAATTATTGCAGCCGGGATTATTTCCGCTCTTGTAATCTTTTCAGGTTGTATTTCCGATGATTCAAAAAAACTGCAAGACACCGAATTTGAACCTGCAAAAAAAGATAATCTGACAGGGTATGTGAATGTAAGTAACACAAACACGGAGATTGAACCAATTCCCGGTAAAGAAGAAAATTTTACGGGTGAGAATGACACCTTGTTTACAGACGAAGAGAATCTTTCGGAAAGCCAGCCCGCATCAAAACAAAAACCCTACGGCGAAGATGCAATTTATATCAATTACGACCCTGTTATAATATACGGCTCCTTGCCCGGATCACGGGAGATTGAATATATAAAAGAAGATAAAGTCATATTCAAATTTTTATATTCCGAAAGATGCCCTGTTTGTAAAAGCGCGCTTCCTTCTGTCCCGAAAATAAAAGAAGAATTCGGCGAGCGAGTTATCGTTGAAGAGATAGACATTTACAGCAAAGACGCAGAAATCTGGAGGAACGGTGCTAAAGAATACATTGATGCAGAGAGATTCCCGTTCACGCTGTCAATCGGGATGAACAGTTTGATTGATGATGAGGTAGAATTGTATTTAGTTTCATACACGCAAGGATTTAACGCGGGAACTTACGAGCATTGGAAGAGAAACATCTGCGGGCAATTCCGGGATAAACCGGGGAATTGTGAAGGATTATAAAAATTAAAATTCAAGAACAAAATTACCTCATATATTTCCTTGCAAATATAGCAATGAACGCCGCCCACATGAAAGTTCCGAAGACGGCTTCAGAGGCAGCTAATAATTGATAAATTCCCTTGACTGGTTCGTAATCGCCGTATCCAAGTGTGGTGATTGTGACAATGCTGAAATAAATACATTCCTGAAAGGAATATGCACCCACGACGGCATCTCCATACCAGTAGAGAAAAGCACAGCCGAATACGACGGAAAACCATAAAATTAAGACGCCCCACCAGTAAGTGCCGTAGCCAAAGATGTATTGAATTGGGAGTTCTAAGAATCCCCAATATATTTTTCTTTGTTTCTTTAAAAAATTTAATATAAATTCAGGCAATCTTTTTTCTAATTTTACCTTATTTATTATTTTTAAAATAGGAGTTAGAGAAAAATATATGTGTTTCTGTTTCCTTCTCGCTTCCATTTCGCGGTAGAAATAGTAATCTGCTTCTTCCCTGTTTCCTAATTCTTCGTGAATTGTTTTTGCTTTTCTGCATGCTTCTTCTTGAGCTCGCGGACTTTTGAATTTTGTGTCTTTAAAACTTAATCGTCCTTCTATTTTAACAAGATTGAAATTAGCAAAACTGCTGTTTATCTCGGTTCTATCAAAATCAACATCTCCACCTATTTCACTTCCACTAAACGAAACACCGGTAAAGTAACGTAACCTACCCCCTATTTTAGCATCAGTAAAACAAACATCCCCCCTTATTTCACTTCCAGAAACACGAATGCCTCCACCTATTTGGACATTATTAAATGTGGCAGCTCCAAGTATCTTAGATTCTGAAACATCAACATCTCCACCTATTTCAGCTCCCGTAAATGAAAGAGTTACGTTCTGAGAATTATTGACTGATGAAACCCAATTTATTTCTGCATTAGAAAACCTAACAAATTTATGTATTCTTGCTCCATCAAAGAATGCCGTTTGACCTATCTTACCTTCACTAAACGAAAAATACCCGCCGATTTTGGATCCCTCAAGCCAAAGATGTCTATTAATATTAATTCCATAAAAACTGACATTTCCTCTAATATCTGCATCCTCAAAATTCAGACAATCAGGATGAGTTTTAATAATATTCCTACCAAAAAAATTGACTTCAAATAATTTCGCACCTTGAAACTTAGAATCACCCTTATTTATTTTCTCATTAACTTTTTTCTTTTTAAACTCATTTATCCTCTTGAATTCCTCGCTTTCTTCATCTTCCGGCAGGTCAACATGAAGTATGCAGTACTTTGAATTTTCAAACGCCTCTTCCTTGCATTTTTCTCCGTTTCTGAATTTATACTCGCACATATTACCTGAATGAATTGAATTATAATTTTAATTAAAATCGCGTTCAAAAAAAGAATTTATAATTCATTAGAATCATCTCGCCGCCAGACACTCTGGATTCTATCGCGCATTACAACTAACAACCCGCGCCAATTCTCTGCTACAAAATATGCCATTGCCTGCATTACTCGCCGGTGAATCTTGTGTCGGTTTGGCTGTCTAAGACGCACAATCAGGATACCGTGGTGCATCTCGCTTCTGTACTGTGTAAACCCCTTATCTGTTGTAATCAACAATCGGCTTTCTTCCTGTGCCATTTTCCAGAGAATATCATCATCAATACCTTGATTTTCCGTGCCGCGGACATCCAGTACATGGTGACCCATCTCACGCAAAGCCCGGATGGTCATCAACGGTATGTTTTCGTCAACAAGAATTTTCATGTTCAACATGCTAATGCTTCAACGGGTGTAACCTGCTCTTCAGCCAGCGACGCAGTGTACTCAAGACATGCAAGGATGTCTTCTCGCGTAATGGTTGGATATTCTTCAATGAGTTCCTCAATTGTGTCTCCGTTAGCCAGCATCCGTACAATCTGATAGACGGGAATGCGGGTTCCTTTAATACATGCTTGTCCGTGGCAAACTTTTGGATTAATTGAAATATTTTCGTACATAACCTCACCTCCTAAATTCTTATACTGCACACCTCATCCACTTTATCGTGGACATATGGAGGCATAGTAATTTTATTAACGATGAGGGAGATGTGCATATTTCCTCACCGACCCCGGCGTTTCGCTTGTTTTGAAAATCAAAGATTTTTCGAAATTGTGAGCAAAGCACACAATGGACAGGGGTCCAGCCCTTCTGTTACAGGGAAAATAAATTAAAATTTAATTATTATAATACCCTGTTAATAATAATTATTTAGATTTCAAAAATAAATTGTTTTTTTAATTTTTTAACCACCAGAAAGAATTTAAACAATCTACATTTCACTTACATCCCCGTAATCGGATGCAGTCCTTCTGCTCTCTTTTGAACCGCAGTTTTTGCATTCCAGTAAATTTAAATTTTCACCGGATTTTATCAGGGGATGCCTGCATTTCTTACAAAATGCCTTAACCACGCCAAAATTTCCCTTGGTTGTTAAATCAACCATTCCGGGTATGATTTTAATAACCTTTGCCTTTACAATATCACCGATACCGAAGTTATCTCCTGCATTTTCCACATACTCATCGGCAATATTTGAAATATGAATACCTGTCTTAACATCAATCTTTCTTGAACTGCCCATAATTTTTTTAACAATTATCTGCACAACGCTTTCTCTTACAGTAAAAACTTCTCCAAAGACAACATCACCGACAGAAATATCGTCCTGTGATTTTCCCAGAACTTTTGCAACATGTTCCTTGCTGTCTAAAATTTTTTCACCCGAAATTGATGCATAAATTTTCCCTTCATCCGTGTAAGTTCCCTTCCCCGGGAGAAATTCTTCTGTTGTTCCTAAATAATCCCCTACTAATTTAATATCCTTCATTTTTTCATTTATATAAATTATACTGATAAAAATCTTTTTTTAATTACTAACTCTTACAGTTCGCAAAAGCAATAAAATAATTATTTAAATTATTTTTTCGGTGTCACGCTGAGCGTCATCCCTGCTGCAACCGTCTGACCCATATCCCTGATTGCGAATCTTCCAAGCTGCGGGAATTCCTTTGCCGCTTCAATACATAATGGTTTCGTGGGCTTTATTTTTACAATCGCAACATCGCCTGTTTTCAGGAACTGGGGATTTTCTTCCTTAACCTGCCCTGTTTTCGGGTCCATCTTTTTCTGCAGTTCAATAAATGTGCATGCAACCTGGGCTGTATGGAGATGAAACACCGGCGTATAGCCGACAGTTAGAGCGCTTGGGTGCTGCAATACAACAATCTGTGCTGTGAACTCTTCGGCAACCGTCGGGGGATTGTCAACAGGACCTAAAACATCTCCTCTTTTTACATCTTTTTTCCCGAGTCCCCTGACATTGAATCCGACATTGTCTCCCGGCTCTGCTCTTGGCAGCTGCTCATGGTGCATCTCTATTGTTTTAACTTCACCTGTTGCTCCGCCGGGCATGACAATTACCTTCTGTCCCGGAGTCATGACCCCTGTTTCAACTCTCCCGACAGGAACGGTTCCGATTCCTGTTATCGTGTAAGCATCCTGGATAGGAAGCCGTAATGGTTTATCTGTCGGCTTTGGAGGCGCAACAAAATTATCCAGTGCGTCAAGGAATGTCTTTCCTTTATACCATGGTGTGTTTTCACTCTTTTTTGTAACATTATCGCCCACAAATGCAGAAATCGGGATGAAAGGAATTTCATCTACCTTATAACCGATTGGCTTTACTAATTTTATAAGTTCTTCTTTAACTTCATTATACCTGTCCTCGCTGTATTTCGCAGCATCCATCTTGTTTATTGCAAATATGAACTGGCTTATCCCAAGTGTCCTTGCAAGGAATGCGTGCTCCTTTGTCTGGGGCATAACGCCTTCGGGGGCTGCAACAACGATAACTGCTGCATCCGCCTGGCTTGTACCTGTGATCATGTTTTTAACAAAGTCCCTGTGACCCGGCGCATCAATAATTGTAAAATAATTTTTATTTGTCTGGAATTTTTTATGCGCGATATCAATTGTCACACCCCTTGCCCTTTCCTCCTTCAAGGAATCCATAACCCATGCAAATTCAAAACTGCCCTTTCCGATTTTTGCTGCTTCGTCTCTGTATTTTTTCATGGTCTGCTCCGTAACCTCCCCTAATTCATATAACATTCGTCCTACCAGCGTGGACTTCCCTGCATCTACGTGTCCTATAAACACCATATTGATGTGTGGTTTTTCTGCCATTTTTCTTATTTTTTCTTATTTGATTTTTATTAATTAAATTTACTTAAAATTTAAATTATTTTGTTTATCTTTATTTGTTTATCTTTGTTTTTATATATTAGAAATATTTAAATAAAAATTAAATTGAAAATTAAATCATGATTCTGACAGAGCAAAAACCATTCCCGGAAATTCTTGAAATGCTAAAGGATGCGGGAAAAATCGCGATAATAGGATGCGGCGGCTGTGCAACGATAGTGCGAACGGGAGGCGAGCGGCAGGTTGAGGAGATGGCAAAAAAACTTAAAGGTTTTAAAAAGGAAATTAAATATAAATTTGTTGTTGATGCGGGGGTATGTTATACAACGGAATCAAAAAAAATCGTTGCAAAAGTCGCGGATGTTGATGCCGTGCTTGTCCTTTCATGCGGTTCGGGGGTGCAGGCAGTTTCGGAAATAATTTCAGGATTAAATTTAAATTTTACCGCGCTCCCCGGTCTGGATTCAAAGCACGAGGGAATAGGTCCCATAAAGGGAGTTATCTATGAAAAATGCACCGGCTGCGGGGAATGCGTGCTGCACCTGACCGGTGGTTTATGCCCCGTTACATTATGCCCTAAAAACAAGATAGGCACCTGCGGGGATGAAGTCGGGGGGAAATGCCAGGCAGTTCCTGGGAAGAAAGATTGTGTCTGGACATTAATTTATAAAAAATTAAAAGAGATTGACAGGGTTGAATTGATGGATAAATTGTATGCTACGGAAGGAAAAGATTGGTCAAAAGAAAGATTGACAGAGATTGACTTGATGGAAAAGCAAAAGAAGAGGAACAGGAAAAATTGAATTATAATTAAGTTTTAGTCCTCTCCCGTCTCCTTCCACCACGCATCAGGGCGGTCTGTCTTCCCATACACTAATTGTTCCGCAAGTTTAAACTGCCTCTCGTAAAGATGAATATTTTTTGAAAAGCAAATAGTCTTTCCCGGTTCAACACCGATTTCCTCTGCCATGTATTCCTTCAGCAGTTGAAGCCCCGCTATATTTGCGGGAAACCCGCCGTAAGCGTCCCATGACCTGAAATAGACAAGAAAATGTAATTTATTATTTAAAATTTCCGTGTCAAGAACAGTTAAGCAGGGAGGGTCAAGCGTGTTTAAGTCCTCCGGTCTTCTTATGACCATCGTGTTCTGCCGATCTTCAGGGCATTCTTTGTATTTTTCTATTACCTTTTCAATCTGGTCAATTGGATGCCTCAGGCGTTCGCCGTAAGTGTATTCCTCGCCCTCGTGCTTGTCCCCGATAAAAAGATATTCAAGGGCATACTGCTCAACATACTTCATTGTAAAAGGAGCGTCTTTATGTCCCAGGGGGCGTGTTTCGGGATTTGTGATTTCCAGCCCGAGAGAAATTTTCTTTGTTGTCGTGATTTCAGAACCTCTCCCGACCTTAAATTCGTCGCCTTCTTCAAGGATTTTTTCTACAATCTGGAGCCAGGCATCGGGAATGTCAAATGCAGTGAGTGAGATGTATTTCATTGTGAATTTTAATATAATTTAATATACTTAAAAGTGCGTATGATAATTAAATTAGAATTCAATAGAAATATTAATTGATTATTTAGTGTTTGGGATGTTGATAACAGAGGGTAGATATGTGAAGTTTGTCCGTTAGGACAAATTTTGATGGAGCGATAGCGGAATCGCATATCTGTCTGTTGGTGTATTCTTCTTTTGATAATTTATCCAAAAATGTTTTACCAATAATCACTCTGTTTGTCAGTGGGTGTGGAGATTCTGGTCTTGTGCATTCCTCTTCTGACAACATTGGACGCTTATAACTCCCCCTGATCTCAACAATTAGTCCATCCACTGCATATTCTTTCTTTCTATATCTACACCTTAATCCGGTTAAAGGAACATTTAACGGCTCACCCATCTGCCAAAGATGTAGAATACCATTTGCATCTAAACCAAGAGCATCTGCTATGGATTTTTCTATGACGCAATAACTTGATCCCGTATCTACCAACGCTTCAAACAACTCGTATTCTTTCTTTACTTCATTCCACAAATTAACATCTATAAGGATCATAGTAGGTATTCCTCCTCACTTTCCGGAAAATATGTATAACACCATTTTTCTTTGCATATCTCTCTTGCCACTTCATTTATTTTTAATGGATCTACCGGTCCGCCATAAGCTTTTATCACTTTGTTATCACAGACGATGATGGTCTTTCCAATAAACTTACTTCTCAATTCCTTTATGTGTTTATTTATCCAGTTTCGTGGTTCCATTTCTTATTATTTATTTTTAATCTTATAAAATTAGATTTTGAAAATACACGGCAAAAATTCTGGATATGCCTCCTATAAATCCCAAATATTAATTAATCATCAGATTAATATTGATTGAATATTAAAATTTTATTTCTATTTCTTATTTCCTTTCAACAAACATTGACGACCTTGTAGCACCAACGCCCGGAGCACTGTGTTTTACAATGCCTCTTGTCATTGCAAATTCTCCGAGGTAGTGTCCTATCATCTCAGGGGTTATTTCAACAGGCGTAAATGCCTTTTTTCCTTTTTCAGCCCCGCCGTTATAAATCTCAAAGTTAAGACCGACCATCTCGGGAAGTATCGGCATGTTTCTCCTGTGTGTTTTTATCGGCTTTGCCCTGCCGCCCTTATCAAGAGTTTTCCTTGCCGTTCTTATCCTGGTCATTAAATTTGCCTGTGAATCACTAAAGCCGCGCATCAAACTTCTTCTTATCCGGGAAGGCATTATTTTTACAAGTTCATCCATGGACATTGCCTGTAATTCTTCAATCGGCATTCCTCTGTATTCAAATTTTTTTCTTGCCATTTTATATATAATATTTACTTTGATTTTTATTAAATCAAAAAATATAAAATATTATTCTGAATTTTTATTTTTATTTATTTTTTTATTTATTATTGCCGCCGTCATACCTGATATTCAGATACATCAAACACAGGTATCCCATGCCAAGCGCAAAGAAATAAAATATAAACCTGTCCGCAAGAGATACCATTGTTGCGATATTTACATCAATTCCCGATACCGTATAAAGGGCAATCATTGATATCTCCGTTGACCCGATGCCTCCCGGAACAATCATAAGCGAACTTAAAAGCACAGATAAAGTCACGACAATTACAACAATAACAAATCCCGGGTTAAAGCCGATGCTTAAGAACAGCAGGTAAGTTTTAAAATAAATCAAAAAGCACATAAAAAACGCGAGTACGAGGTCTTTGTGCAGCAGTTTCCTGTCCCTTGCTAACTTTTCAAGCGAGTCCGCAAAATTCCCGAGTTTCTGGATTACATAGTCCTCAAAAACACTGTATTTGTGAAATTTTTTCCTGATAATTTCAAACAGGTGAAAATGATATATCCCCGGCAGGAATCTCATAATATAATATTTATTCATTTTTTTTTCTATCTCCTTTCTTATAAAAAATCCTGAAAGAACAACGGCTGCAAGTATTAAAACAACCGCTTCAAAGATGAGTTTCATGTGCTCAGGTATGTTAAGGAACAGGAATACAAAAAGTATTGAAAATATTGTAAAAGAAGTTATTGCTATCGTATTTGTCACATTATCAACCGTAACGGAAGCATAACACTCGGATTTATACCTTGATGTCATTTTTGACAGGAAATACGCCTTAACAGGTCCCCCCCCGGTTCTTACGCCGGGTGTTGTGTTGGTTACAAATTCCCCTGCAAGAAGAACTGGAAACAGGGGCAAATAAGAAACCTTTTTTATTGCTGCGCGAGGTTAAGTAAGAACGCCGCAAACAACAATTTTGGGTCTGCCTGCTTTAAAACGACAATTACCTCTTCTATGCCTATGTAATAAACTACACCCGCGAGCAGTATTACGCCTATAATTAAAAATATAATGTTTTTATTCATTTTTATGCCTCATCACCCCCCCGTAAATTTAAATAATATCACTAAAATTTCCCCTGCGCCGCCTGCAAAAATAGGAATTATCAAATTATCGTCAATTTTATTTATTGCCGTCTCAACCGCGGTTGCGGTAAGTGCCATAATTATTATAATTATTCCGGGGTGCAGTAATCCTTGCGTGAAATGTATAAGCACAAGATAGCCGATGAGAAGATTAACAAAAAATTCTGCTGTTGAGCCCTCAATCGTCTTTTTTTCCAGTTTCGGTATTTTATGCTTTCCAAACATTTTCCCGAACAACGCTCCTGCCATATCGCCGAATGTTGTCATAAGTATTGCTGCAATTGCAATTTCTTTTGTAAATACCGCTATTGCGATAAACGCTCCTGTCATAAAAAATATTTCCCCGCCTAAAACATGTTTCTCGTGCGCCCTTAAGAATCTGTCAAGCACAGGTAATTTAAACCCCCATTCTATCCTGAAATATTCAACAATCAAAAACACGGAAAGGACAAAAGCCATGAAAGAAAGCACAATTTCTTTTCCGTAATAAACATACACTAAGATAATTACAATGGATGTCAGGTGTATTGCTTTTCTTCCGAGCTCGTGTTTCAGGTCAAGTTTGTCAGGGTCATGCATTTTAAATTTTAAGATAATGAATTAAAAATAATGAATTAATTAAAAATTAAATTCCTGGTTTATTTACATGCCGGGAAAATTTTAAACTAATTCCGATTCAAAGAACTTTCATAGATTTCAATAATTTTATCAACGCTTTTTTCAATATCGTGCCGCTTCACCATCTCCAAACCGTTTTTCGCCATCTTCTCGCGAAGCTGTGGATTTGCAAGAAGTTCAATTGCCCGCTCGGAAAGGTGTTTGACATTATGCGGCTCAAACAAAAATCCTGTCTCATTTTCTATTACGATTTCGGGAAGGGCTTTTGCGCCTGCTGCAACAACAGGTGTTTCGCAGGCAAACGATTCTAAAACCACCAGCCCCTGCGTATCAATTGTTGAGGGCGTAACAAAAATGTCTGCTGCCGTGTAAGACGAGATAAGTTCGTGCTGCTCAACCCTTCCCGTAAAAATAATATTATTATTTAAATTTAAATCAGATGCCAGTTCCTTTAATTTTTCAAGGGAAGGTCCTCCCCCGACGACTAAAAATTTTGCTCCGGGGATTTTATTTAAAATAAGAGGTACCGAGCGAACAAATTCGTCAACATTCCTCTCCTCGGAAATCCTGCCCACATGAAGAATCAATGGGTTGTTATTTATTTTGTAATTTTTCCTGAGAATTTCCGCCCCCTTCCTGTCGGGCTTGAATAAGTCCCGGTCTATTCCGTTACTTAAAACATGAATCGGCTTCTCAACGCCGTATTTTTTTAAAAGTCCTCTTGTGTGCTCGCTTGGTGTAATGACCAGGTCCATCCGGTTGTAAAATTTCGTGCCGAATTTTTCGGCGACTTTGCCTGTAAGCCGCTCAGGAACCGGTTTTAAGACATGACCGAAATCGGAAATTACCGTGTGAAATGTCCCTACAAGAGCTATTCTTTTGAATTCCGGTGACCTCTTTCGTATCCTGTTCAATTTAGAAGAAATCCTCTTTTTTGCATTCAAACTTTTTGCGATAAATAATCCCGACAGACCCATTGAAAAGGGAGTGTGGCAGTGTATTATATCAAAGTTGCCCTGTGAAATGTAACTTTGAATTTTCGGGATCCACGGGAATGCTATATCATAATCGGGGTACGGTCTGAATCTAATGGATTTAAACCTGTGGGTCGGAATTTCATTATCAAGTTCATAAGGTTCTTTTGATTTCGGTGCGAATATCTCAACTTCATGACCCCTCTCAATAAGCTTTTTCGCGTGATTTCTGACAACGAAACTGACGCCGTTTATTTGAGGGAAATATGTGTCCGTAAATAGTGCTATTTTCATGGTAAATTCAGGGTAAATAATAATTTAATTTTTTATTTTTTTAAAATTTATGTTTTAATAATAATTGTTTGTTTTAATTAAATTTACTTTAAAAGAATTTATTTTGTTAAAACTTTTTTCAATCACTCTAATCACTCCCGAAATGCAGCACCATAACATCCTGGTTGCTTAAATTCATAACCGGAACTCTTGCAGGTGTCGGGTGATGTCCTAATCGTTCCTGGTATTTTGTCTGTGCCTGCCATGTTCCCGCGTTTACCAGGTGAACGCCCCTGTATTTAGCGTAACCGTTTGCATGAACATGCCCCCCGTGGAAAATGTCTGGAATATCCCTGATTAGCATGTAATCCTTATTTTCCGGAGATATGTCATGGTAAAGCGGCGCAAGATGCCTTCTCTTCAGGTATTCGGTCATTGCCTTTTCAGGAGCAGTGTAACTCAAGCCGCTTAAATGCCCTATAACGCCGTCCATTGAATCCCCGTGATAAATTAATGTTTTAATTCCGTGCGCAGAAACCATTGCGGGATTTCCGACAACATGAACATTCGGTATTTCGTAAAGAGGGGCGCCTATGTCTTTATCAAGCGTCGGTTCAGGTTCTGCCCTACGAACAGCATCGTGGTTTCCGACAACCATGACAACTTCAATGTAGTCCGGGATCTGCTCAATCATGCTGCCTAAAAAATCATACTGCTTGTAGATGTCGGGAATTGAAAGTTCACCTTCCTGGTCCGGGTAAATCCCGATGCCGTCAACAAGGTCGCCTGCAACAAATATATATTTAATTTTCTCTGCAACATCTCTCCTGTTCCCTGATTTCAGGTTGAGCCAGTCAATGAATTTTTGAAATTCTTTTTCAAGGAATAGATAGCTTCCGACATGAAAGTCAGAGAGAAACGCGGCATGTACCGGCTCATCGGTTGTTTTCGGCGCCTTTGTTATCGGCAAATCCGGCTGCACAATCTCGCGGGCAATAAATAAATTATTTCTTAATTCACCTCTAATTCCTATAACTTCATCTAATAAAACCCGGCTGTAAATTTCATTTAATTCCTCGTTATCCTTTGATATAAAAACCGTTGCATCGCCTGTAGGGTCCTCAACATCAAGGAATCTAAAGCCCCTCCTGCTTTCCCGCTTCTCGGTAACCATCGCAACAATACTTGCCGCACCTCCCGACTTTTTTAAATTGTTTATTGCGACGGTTCCTATAAAATTTTCCCTTCTCCTTATTATTTTTTCAATTCCCCTGTACTTCTGGTTAAAATACTCTACAAAGTCCTCAAGTTTTCCCTCGCATGTTGATTTTCCAGTCACATCCCACGAATCGTCAATCTTTAACTCGGAATCAATTTCCTTTGCAAAAATATGCCTTCCCTTCCTGACTTCTACTTCCGGTTTTTGCGCAGGCTCAGGTTTCTCTTCCTTTACCTCAATAAATTCCTTTAAAAATTCATCGGAAATTAAAAAAATCCCTTTGTCTTTTGCAGTGGAAATTACTCTGTCAATATCAATCCCGTTTTTTATTAAGTCATCAAAGCCGTGCGATGTTACAAGTAAGCCGCTTTCTGTGAATTTTTTTATTATTTGTTTTTTGAGTTGGTCGGTTATTTCGCCTGTCATCTTTAGTTTTGATTTAATTTTTTAATTATTTTCCAATTCATCTATCGCAAAAATTACTACTTCTTCCCAGCAATCAAGCCCCCATTCCACTCCTTTTTTAACCC
>SMTZ1_10004268_pt1 | contig 14381 bp, 15 predicted proteins | sample DeeMarSWOR136_30_FD_25667 | JGI IMG/M metagenome (IMG submission 25667) | reverse complement strand
AAAATAACTGCCCCTACGCTCATGCTGTAGCTGGAAGGAGGGGGTCAGACGGTTTTTGTGGATTCGGGCGCCGGTCCGCGAATCTTCAAAGGGAGATATGAGATGGAAACAAAAACACTGCTAAAAGGGAAAAAGGTGTTGATAGTGGATGATGAACCCGACATTCTTGATGTTTTGACTGAACTTCTGGACGACTGTAAGATTGACCGCGCCTTGACGTTCGAAGCAGCAAAAGAGTTCCTTGAATCAGAATTTTATGACATTGCAGTCCTCGACATTATGGGCGTTAAAGGATTTGAACTTCTCCAGATTGCAAAGGAAAAAGACATCCCTGCTCTAATGCTCACCGCCCATGCTTTAAGCAAAGACAGCCTGAAGAAATCTGCCCAAAAGGGAGCTTCCTATTACGTTCCTAAAGAAGAAATAGGCAAGATCGATGTGTTTGTGGCTGATGTTATAGAGGCCAGAGAGAAAAGCAAGAATCCTTGGGTCAGGTGGTTCGAGAGGCTCGGCGCTTTTTTTGACCAATGCAGGGATTTTAGCGGACCGAATTGGAGAGAAGAGCATAAGAAATTCTGGGAAGAGAAGCTCAAAAGGCTCCCGGACATCTGAGGAGCCGTTTCAAGCTTTTTGGGCTGCTTTTCGGGAAAGTTGATCTGCCCCCAAAAGTGTTACCAGTCTTTAAGTTAGTCTTTGGACAATCCGCCTGCCCAGCCCTTCCCTCATGAGCCAGCCCTCTAGTTTAATGCGTCATAAATAGCTTGGCATATTATAATCGCTATTTGATCGCACCCGTAACCCCAGGATTGGTGATGAAAAGGTTTGAGCCGTGGTTGAAGCGACATTGCATTAGAAGCCCCCACGCGCCACCTATTCCCTCTCTCTAGCAATAGATTCGAATTCGGCGAGCGAAAGACAATGTCCCATAATGTCCATGTTTTTCTCAGAGGCCTCTTGCAGGAAAGGATCATGGGTAATCATTGCTTCCCTAATACCAATCACCCTGAAGTCGCGAATAAATGCGTCGCGAAACGTGTTCTCTACGCATATGTTAGTCGCAAACCCTGAGAATATCAGTGTACAGATCTTTTGCTCCCTTAAAAGTGTCTCAAGATACGTTCCGAAAAATCCACTAGCCCTGTTTTTTTCAACATCGAAATCAGCTTTCCCCAGCTCATCCAACATTGCCGCTCCCCACGTACCTGGTCTCAAACCATCGTGAACCAGCCACGGCCTTGCACCTGCTACAAACATCCCTACATCTGCGGCCTTGCCCGTTTTATCGGGATGCAAAACATATCTTATGTGTATTATAGGAATTTCCAATTCTCTACAAAGATCGGAGAGCTTAACGCAGTAAGGTATTTTACTTCTCAGCGACCCAACATCCACTCCGTTTTTAGCATGAATGCCCATGTCATGAAAGAAGTCATTTTGTAAATCAATTACGAGTAAAGCCGCTTCGGAAGCGCGAAACTTGAATTCAACATTGTAGTACTTTCCCTTATTATACTTAAGCTGTGTGCCCGCCTTCTGGTTTTCTAGCTCTTTCTTTTTACTCATGTTAGTCCCCTTTCGGCTGAATGGACATCAGTCTTGCTTTAGCGACATACATAGCTCCCCGCCGAATTTCTACTTCTTGATGCATGATTCTTTTCCAAGGCATTTTTTTAGGCAACAAGCCGGAATATCTGCGTAGGCCTTTCTCGTGTTCCTCTCCCATCAATCCGATGAGTAAAGACCAATGAACAGCAAAATCCGGCCTTTCACACTTTTGATGATAGTCTTCTTAAACAGCGGCTTATTTATTACTCAGGCCATCTAGCGTCAGCGGGCATCGACTCCTTAATGGTGGGGGGCTGGGCGGGCATGATGACGCAAAATTTACTCAGCGGGCCCGAGGGGTCAATTTTGAATGTAATATCCGCACCACACGGTATTAAAATGGCATCACCCTTTTGAACACTAAGCGCTTTTTCAACAGCAAACCTAGTGCGAGGCATGGAATAGGTCAGTTCGGCCTTCCCGCTAATATAGAACTGAACTTCGTCTGTCCAAAAAATGTACCTAATTGTAGCTCCAGCGGGAAAGTTTTCTAAACATACAAATCCTTCCTTCTTGAAAATGATATCCGGGTGGACAGACCAGCTTCCCCTCAAAGAATTGAGCGTTACCTGTGGATCATTAATGTCCACGTGAATTTTTGGTATTGTGTCAGTTATTGGCTCGCAATTTTTCTCATAGCTACCCATAACCTGCCCTCCTTTCGATTTTAAGCCTCCCACCTCTTTTGTAGAAAAAAACGGACTCCGTACATGATATGCTATGCTGCTCTCACCTATGGTTCTCACACATAAGGCACACCTCCATCAGCCAAATTCCGCTTTGTACATCCTTACCCAATATCAACGACGGCCTGAGTCAAATCCTCGTGAAACAAAAGCGTATCGCACAAAGCTCCCTTGTTACGCTGCACGACATCCCGTCGCCGTCAGCTTTTGGCGATGCTCCAGTCCCCTTCATACGACATAGGCGCGAATAGGCCCGCATAAAGGACTCTTAACAATTCCACCCAAAGCCTATCGGATATATCCACAGAATGCTTTCTAAGGCCAGCCAATCCCCTTAGGGCAGCTTCGGGATCAGCCGATGTTTCATATATTGTAAGGTAAGGCGAAGATTGATGTGGCGCAGGGTCGTTTGGGTTCACAACTTCGTACCGATACCCTGTGTCAAACGCAAAAACCTCATTTTGTACAGTTTCTGGTGCATGTCGCTCATTGTACCAGCTATTGAATTCTTCTTCCCTACCCGGATCAGCACAAGCAAGCAGACCACAATAGACAGCCCGAACCGGTGTTCCGGTGCGTTCCGTACGGAATTCAGGTCCTATACGGCGGTATACCGTATTGACTTTCGAAACAAATAAGGAAATCCCTTTGGAGCCGTTGGCTGCTTCAGTCTCGCGCTGATGGATTTCCTGCATCGCCTTTACCAGGTCATCATTATATATTTCGCTCATACACAGGTACTTTGGTCGTCCCTGGAATGTAGGGGTTCGACTCAATACATTTTCGTACCGCCTGCTGTTTTTCACATACCCAAGCTTTTCTATTTCAGGGATGAGAGTTCCATCATACCAACGGTTAAACTCTTTTTCTCTGCTCAGTTCTGCACAGTCCGTCAAGGAAATGAATACGCCAGGTGGATAGCGCCCCTCCATGGTAAAACTCCCCTCTGTTGCTTTCCTTCCTTACCCTAAGTTTTCCGTCACGCATTCCCATAATCATACCACCCCCAGGTACATCTCAACAAGAGCCGCTTCAACCGATGCCTCTCGGCGATGATATTTCTCGATCACTGTGTCTCGATCTCTTGTTTCCTCAATTTAGAACCCTGAGTTGTACCCCGCGAGCGCTCAGGCAGCTTCCTGGAATGATGACCTGAACGGGTACCTCGCAGGCCCTCGGTGCGCTCATATCAGCCTGAATTGCACAGCTCTTCACCCTTTACATCCAATACCTTTTTTCCTCGACCTTGCACGAGTTGGCGAATAAAAAGCACAAAAACATCTGGGAATCCCATTATCACGTCCACCATTTTGCTTCTCCCGGCAATCCTTTGAATAATACATTCGCCTCCCTCCAGACGTCATACACTAAAAAGACTACCGGACCTTATAATAGGAGTTATAAGTCCGTTCAGGTATAGGTATTCTATCCACATTCATATACTCCCGCTCGTGGAGAGGAACAATAATATCGCATGCGTCTCGAAGCTTTAGCATGCTGTCGTAGGCCTGAATAGGATCGTAATACATCCCGATATTAATTATATTATCTCTCGTATGCAAGGCCACAGGCGGCTCAAAATTCTGAGCAATACAGCAAAAGCCCGTTATACCAAGTATTCCCTGGCTCGTCTCTACGAGCACAGACTGAATGCCCGGGGTATGTCCCGGAGTGAAAAGAACATTTACTCCATCCACAATTTTGGAATCACCATCGATGAATTCAAAGTGCAGATTCTCCAATAGTCTCGTATCATAATAATGCGCATACGCAGGATGGGGATCCATGGCAAATTCATATTCTTTCTTTTGCACATAGAATGTTGCATCGGGGTAAAGATGGCCATATCCGATATGATCGTACATCACATGGGTTGGAATCACGATGTCTATATCGGAAGGTTTTAGCCCGAAATCCTTGAGCCTTTCCTCAGGATCCTTTATTTTCCTGGCCGGAAACCGCAATAATTGCATTCTGCAACCCGTATCTACCAAAATATTCTTCTCTGGTCCCTCTATGTACCAGCTATAAACTACTTCAGTTATCGTTTCTCCTAAGCCAAACTGATTCGTCATTAATTCTTTCGGAATGTCCACTTCACCAATTGCCATTGGCCGTACCTGGTAATCTGTCATTTTTAACCTCCTTCCATTTCCCTTATTGCTTTTAGTATTCTTTCCTCTCGCAAAAGCCGAAGAAACATTGCAACTTATCAAAGTTCGTAACAAATAGACCTCCTTAAATGATCACTCTGCAAGCAATTCCAACAATTAGATGTTGCAATGCTACTGAGACGACAATGCCCACTTGCCCTATTTAGGAAGAGTTATCTCTACCTCCTGCGCAATAACCCTGCCCATGCTCATAGCGTATTCGGTTAGAAATTTATCTGGGGGGGCAGAGAATGTCCGGTTTAGAGCTCTTTTCGCAGATTCCAAGTCATCGAATTCAAACTCCGGGAAACCATAGATCTCGGTTTCACCAAGAGTGTGAATAACCCTATTAACCGTATATCTCTTTACTTCCGGCAACAGAAGCCCCTTTGCCCAAACGGAATGGTTTTCAATCCAAACCTTGTAAGCTTCTTCGGCGTCAACACCGGATTTTAGTCGCAATAATGATATATATTTTACCATAAACCTAACCTCCCTTATTATATTAGATACATTGATCATATAACGCAGGTATCGGCCCATTTCTGAGAATGCAAGTTTGATAGTCTGGTGAATCCGCTGGGTAGCAACTGACTACCACCCTTCACCTGCTTAGGCGATCGACATTCACTATCAAGCTTGGCTCTCCGTTCTGCTACCACCTTGTCCCCTAGCCCGAGATGGCACTGTTCAGGCGCCACATGGCAGATATCAGACTGCAGGTGCTCGGCATTGCACCGCTGAAAATATCTTTCGAAGTACCGTACAGATTCTCCAAGGTCAAGGAATACCTAATCAATATCCCTGTACCGCCTTTGGTAATAAGCCCTGACTTTACAAAAAAAGATTCGCGTATCCGGCTCTCCAACTTCCTGGCTCCATTGCCAACCTCCCTGCTGCAAGCCACGGACCATCAATTGACCGCTCATCTGCAATCCAAACGCACTAAACTGCTGGGAGCTAAACGAGAAGCACGCTCCTGATCTTCCTAAATCAAAAGAGCTGAAAAGTGTAGCGCGCTAGTGGTGGTGCCGCGTTGTAGGCGAAGGTGAGATCATGGCGTCAGTCCATAATGTATCGAGGATACAGTGTATGTACCTCATGGTTGGAGTCCAAGCCATGGTCAAATAGACAACGGCTATCATTAAGAAGTTAGTTCAAGGTATGCTCTTCGCCTCTAGAAAATATGGATCATGCTGCGGAATAAGGACATCCGCTAAGCCCCTTATTTTCAATGCGCTATCAAAGGAGGAAACAAAATCTGTGTGGGTGCCGGTTGGAACAACGGGCAGAATTTCTCTCACGTCTTCTGGCGGCTCAAAATTTTCCTTTATTGAACAAAAGCCACTAATAACGGCTCTCCCATTCTCCGTTATCACTGACACGGCCTGAATGCCAGGCGTATGCCCTGGAGCCGGAATAAGTTCTATCCCCGGTTCCAATTCGTACCTTCCATTAATTACTGCAAATTTGAGATCCTTAAAAAGGGGTTTGTGGTACAAATTGGCCATGACCGGGTGAGGAGAATAGGCATACTTGATTTCGTCTTCCTGAACCAAAACTTTTGCATTCTTGCACCTCTGCGTATTTAAACAATGGTCCCAATGAAGATGGGTCTGCACGATCACATCGATATCTTCAGGACGAAGGCCCAAAGTCCCCAGTGCTCCATCAAAAGACATGATCTCTTCCGCTTCCAACCCCCTAAATTCCTTCGCGAAACGCGCCTCGCCTCCCGTGTCAACCAAAATCCGCTTATCGGCTCCTTCAATATACCACATTACAATCGGCACCCATATCTTCGTACCATGATTCATTCGGTAAGTAAAAATACCCATGTCCACCTGTAATTTAATCGTCGGAAGTGCTACGATTCGATACGTTTTCATTATATCACATCCCCCTTTTCCAAATACTTCCGAAATAACCTTATGTACTCCTTGATTCCATGTTCAATGTCGTATCTCGGATTATATCCTAATTGCTCACGCGCTCTCCGGATATCGATCACCCCTCTGTACTTGATCTCTCGCTTATTCCATTCAGTAAGCCCAGCCCCCACTTCAATATCGGCCCCCGGAATAAGCTTGCGAACGGTATCCGCTATTTTCCCCGGGGTTGTCAATTTCTTTCCTGTGGCAATTAGGAAAATTCGATCCTTGAGCTTTTTTTGGGTCGTGTCAAGCGCCTTGGATACTGCAAAACAAACATCTTCCACATACGTGTAGTCGCGCGGAAAGTCTCGTCCCGTTTCAAACCGGGTGGCTATTCCCTTCACGGAGTTTTCCACCATCGGCTTAATATACATTGGGTACTGCATGCCAAAGCCATACACTGCCGAAGGCCTCAAAGATATAAAATCAAAACCGAATCTATCTCCATAGCTCATACCAAAAGCCTCACAGCTTATCTTAGAAATGCTGTAAGGCCCGTTTCCTGGTCCTTCGTTCGGCAAGAGAACAGGGTGCTCTTCGTCAATTGGTTCATATTTCTTGCTGGTAAAAACTCCATTACTGCTGATGTACACTACCCGAGACACATCAAGCAATCGCGATGCCTCCAAGACGTTTATAGTGCCGCCAATATTCACCCGATACGCTAACGTAGGATGGTCCAAAAGAAGGGGGGGATCCACTATTGCTGCTGCATGGACCACTTTTTCGATTTTATGTTTTTTTATGGCCAGAATGAGTTCACTGAGGTCCTCAATACTGCCTCTCTCAAAAGCTATCTCCGCCTTTTTTTTCCCCAGTAGCCACCGATATTCTCCACTAAGGGGCCGGATGTCATAACTGACTACTTTTTCACCCCGCTCCACCAGGTCTTTTATTATATAACACCCCAGAAAACCTGTTCCGCCCGTTACTAATATGCCACTTCTCATGTTCCCTTCTTTCCCCGAGCTAAAGCTGCCTTTTCCATTCAATCAGTTTCCCCAACCCTGTCTTTAGATCGGTCTTTGGCGTGAACCCCAAAACTTCCCTTGCCTTTTCTCCTGAAAACCAACGGTAGGGTACAAACACTCTATCCGGGGCAGGTAAGTACTCTATTTCCAGACCCGGATCCGTAATAGCAATGAGTGTTTCAATCAATTCTTTTACGGTGGTGGGCTCCTCTTTCACAATGTTTACCGCCTCATCGTTTACGTCGCTCTTCAGTGCTAGAATATTTGCCTCTGCTACGTCTTCAACATAAATGAAGTCTTGGACCTCATCCCCTCTTCCCTCAATTTGAGGAGAAAGCCCCTTTTCTATTCTATCCAGAGAGTGCATTACCAGGCGAGGATAGACTCCTTCGTAATGCTGTCTAGGACCGTATACACTTGAATATCTTAAGGCCAAGTAATTCAGTCCCGCCATGTCGTTGAAGACCCTACAAAACTGCTCACCAACAATCTTGCTTGCACCATACATTGTTCTATTGCGCAGCGGATAGTCCTCTTTCATCAAGATCTTCTCTTTGCTACTTCCGTATATGGAGATGGATGATGAATAAACAAGCTTTTTCACATCATGCTCAACAAAAGCCTCCATCAGGTTGAACATTCCATTGATGTTATTTATAAGACACTCCCTTGGGTTTTTGGCCGAAGTTAAAAGTAACGTTCCGGCAAAATGGAAGACAAAGTCGATCCCTTTCAACGCTTTGTCTACATCTACGGAATTGGATATGTCTCCCTGAAATATTTCAACCTTTTTTGACTTTCTTGCTTTGATCAAGTTCTTTTCGTTAATGAACTTATCAAATACTATGATCCTCGCAACATCCTCTTCTACAAGATAGTCCACAGTATGGGATCCAATTAGCCCTGAACCGCCGGTCACAAGAACCGAACTTCCAGAGATGTCCGGCATATTCTATTCCTCCAATTGCCGCATCAATTTCCCATTATTTTCCTTACGTAGGTCACGATTTCCGCCATTGGTGTCTCAGGGAGAAATATCTCCTTCACGCCTAATTCTTTTAAACCCGGAATATCCTCTACTGGAATTATCCCTCCAGCAATGAACAAGATATCATCTGCCCTCTTTTCATGCAGCAAGCGAATTATTTCCGCAAAGAGCGTCATGTGGGATCCTGAGAGAATGCTAATACCAATAAGATCAACCCCTTCTTCAATCGCGGCAGAGACGATTTGCTCCGGTGTTTGCCGAAGACCAGTGTAAACTACTTCCATGCCAGCATCAGCGAGAGCCCTAGCAACAACTCTCGCCCCCACCTCGTGGCCATCTAGTCCAACTTTTCCAATTAGAACTCTAGTCTTTCGCCCCACTTCCCATTACCCCTTCCTGAAGAAGTATTCTCTCGCCTGATACTCTCCAAATTCCTGCCTGAGTACTTCACATATCTCACCAACTGTACCGTACGCCCTCACTGCCTCCAATGCAGGAATCACCAAATTTTCGTCGGTTCTTAAAGCTTCCCTAAAATATTCCAAAGCTTCTTTAACACGCTTTTCGTTCCTTTCCTTTTTTACCTTTACAAGTCGCTTAAGCTGCTTTTCCTCAGCCTCCGGATCAATTCTAAAAGCCCCTTTAGGAATTTGCGACTCAGACCTGAACTTATTCACACCTACTGAGATCCTGCTTCCCTCGTCGAATTCCCGCTTTCGCCTGACCGCTCCTTCACTAATATGTTCGACAAAGTATCCCTTCTCGATTGCTGCTATAGCACCTCCTTTCTCTTCTACTTTTCGGAGTTCATCGAATATTTGGTTCTCTATTTGGGTGGTCAGGCTCTCAATAAAATACGATCCCCCTAGGGGGTCTACTGTATTACTAATGCCTAGCTCGTTTGCTAGGATCTGTTGGATACGAACCGAGATTTTTGCCGCATCTTCCGTCGGCGTGCCCAGCACCTCGTCGTAAGAGGCATTATACAGAAATTGGACACCACCCAACACATAAGCCAAGGCCGCCAGGGTAATTCGAGCTATATTGTTTATGGGCTCCAAGAGTGTTTCTCCCCCATGAGAATAGGCGGTGATTTTCAACGCCAGTGATCTTGGATTCTCCGCCCTAAACCTCTCTTTCATGATTTTTGCCCAAATCCGGCGGGTTGCTCTAAAATTGCATATCGCCACAAAAAAGTCCGCCCTTTCATCTAAAAACATGGTGAAAAGCGGAGCTATCTCATCAATTCCGTATCCCTTCTTTAGGAGATGTTCGATATAACAGATGCCGTTCGCCAGAGCAAAAGCGGTAGCTCTCGAGGAGCCAGCCCCAGCCGCATTTATATGGTTTGTGCAGAAGGTCATGGGAAACCAATGGGGAGCGTTTCTTGCACAGTATGCGACAACATCGGTTGCCACTCTAACTGCTGGGCGTATAGGGATAATGTAGGTGCCTCGAGCGACATACTCCTTTAGAACATCATTCTGAAGATCCACCACAAATTCCGCTGGCTTTAGGCCCTGCTTTTCTCCCAAAGCAATAAAAAGAGCCAATGCGATGGGACCAAAGGAGTTTCCTAACATGCTTACGCGCTTAAGCCGGTTTAGGGGAATATCCTCGAAGAGGATTTCCATATCACGGAGACTATCAATGGCTACACCCACTTTACCAACTTCTCCTTTGGACATCACATGATCTGAGTCATAGCCTACCTGAGTAGGCAGGTCGGCAGCCATCACGATTTCATCCACTCCAGCCTCAATCAGTTTCCTATACCTTTCATTGCATTTTTCAGCCTCCCCAAATCCGGAATAGGCCCTAATAATCCAAGGTTCACTTCGATACGTTGTGGGGGTAATGCCTCTAGTAAAAGGAAAGCGACCCGGCAACCCCAAATCCTTTTCGTAATCAAAATTAAACTCCGACAGATCTATTGGAGTGTACAATCTTTCAATTGCCAAGCCAATATCAGTATCAAAGACATCTTTTCGTTCTGGTGATCTCTTCATGAAGGGATTGAGACAGTCTTTCACCCATGAATTCACTAACCTCTTCAGTCTAACCAGGTTTTTGACCTCTTCTCTCTTTTCCATATAATTATCTCCGCTTTAATCCACACATGCCCGATTTCTTTTCTAGATATTTTCTCTAATACCAATCAGGCTTGCTGAGATCCTTTTTGCTGAAGCTTTAATTTCCTGCAGCGACTCTCTTATTCTGTCCACTGTAAACCTGTTGTCTGGTCCCAGAACGCTCAAAGCCACTGGCATTGAGTAGTTTCTCACTGGAACCGAAATGCATGAGCTCCCCTCTACTCTCTCTCCGAAGCTCGTCGCATAACCCATTTCACGAGCCTTCTTAATCTCAAAAAACAGTTTCTCCTTGTCCGTTATGGTTCGATTCGTTACAGCAATAAGATCGATCACTTCTAAGAAAAAAGCAATTTCTTCGTCAGTCAATTCTGAAAGCAGTATTTTCCCCGCCGCCCCCGTGTACAGCGGCGCGACAAATCCCTTACCATTAATGTATTTGATGTTCTCTCGACTCTCCACTTCCTCGATACAAACCCTTTGCAAACCCACCCTTACGTGCAACAGTATTGTCTCACGGGTAAAGGCTCTTAACCTTTGCATTTCCCTCAAGGCACACAACGTCAAACCTTCATGTGCAATGGTCACATTAGACAGCAACTCTAATATGCCCGGGCCCAGGAAATACTGGAAAGAAAGCGGATCCTGCACTACAAAGCCTGTCGCTACCAGTGTCCGCAATAGCCTGTGAATTGTGCTTTTACTCACTTTTTCATTCCTGGCAATATCACAAAGCCTATTTCGCCCCTCTGAAATACATCTGAGAATGCCGGCACTCTTCACGATCGACTTGACCAGTTCTCGATCTGCCATTTGCCTGACTCGCAGGGATTTGTCTTTTCGAGAATTCCCAACCCGGTCTCGGTTTGCATTTTTACCAACCAAGCGATGCTCAACCAAGAGATTCCTCAGCTCTAAGACTATCTTTTAAGGATCGTAATCGCGCAATTTCCACCCGCTCCAAGACAATGACACATACCCACCTTGGCTCCTTTTATCTGCCGCACACCACATTCTCCTCTCAACTGCCAAACCACTTCAGCAATCTGCGCTAAACCCGTAGCAGATAAAGGATGTCTCCTGGACATAAGTCCTCCACTTGTGTTCACGGGTAGAGACCCACCTAAATCAAACGTCCCTCTCTCAAGAAGTGGTCCGTATTCGCCTTTTGCACATAGCCCCAACTTCTCCCCATTAATAAGTTCTGCTGAAGCCATCGTGTCATAGACTTCGACCAGATCCATATCCTTTGGCCCGCAACCCGATGTCTCATACGCCTGCTCGGCTGCAATCTCCGTCCTATCGGGATTCTTATATCGGATGCTGCCAGCACCTTTCACGTTCCCGTACGTCTCAGAAACGAGCACTGAAGCACCCACCATAACCAGTCTGCGTTTCGACTTCAACTCTTTTAAGTTACAAAGAACGGCTGCTGCTGCTCCATCACCATTGGCGCAGCACATCAAAAGCCGCAAAGGCGTCGCGATCATCCTGGAATCCAGTACCTCTTCCACTGTAACCTCTTTGCGAAATCCCGCATACGGGTTTAGCACACCGTTCTTCCGGTTTTTCACCGTTACAAGCGCTACATGCTCTATTGTTGAGCCATATTCATACATATGTCTTTGAAGTTCTAGCGCGTAGTTTGCCGGCTGCACGTTAAAGCCCATATCTCTTTCATGCTCCGGCCACGACGTATCATCCAACAGTCCTCCAGGTATCTTTTCTACACCAATCGCAAGACATACGTCATAGAGCCCCATAGCCACTGATTGGTAGCACAGCCGGAAAGCGGACGCACCACCGGAACACGCGTTCTCCACATTCACAATTGGTATTCCCGACTTCCCGATTCGTGCAGCGATGTTATGCCCTACACCCATCCCTGAGTAAGCATTGGAGCAAAAAACCGCCTGGATTTCTTTCCACTCGAAACCAGAATCCCCCAAAGCATTGACTACTGCTTCAAAACCTAGATCCTGGTACTCCTTGTCACGATACCTTCCAAATTTAGACATGCCAACACCTGCAACAGCTACTTCTCTCATTCTTCTGCTGCGCCTCCGTTTGGTCTAATGTTCCTGATACTATTGCTTAGCAAGGTCTAAATTTGTGGCACACTACCTCATTGCCTTCCTCATCTTCGTGGAGCTTTTCCATTACCATTTCCACATTAAGTCCTATTTCTAGGTCGTCCGGATTACAGTCTGTGAACAGGGTTTCAATCCTCAGACCCTCTGGCAACTCCACCCACCCGAAAGAATACGGAACGGGTCCTCTGTAATGGCTTGCGGGCCTCTGCATTACAGTAGCAAAACTATAAATCACACCACTTCTGCCAAGTGTCATGTCTTCCAAATCTTGACCCTGGCAGTTCTGGCAAATTTGCCGCGCCGGGAAAAAGATTTCTCCACAAGAGCGGCACCGATTTGCCACCAAGGCCGGCGCATCGTTTTCTGATTCGGGTATCCTGTAAAGGCCTTGTTTGACGGGGATCCTTTTCTTCCGCTGATCTTCCTTCATTCTCATACCTCGGGAGGCCAGTCCAACATTTTTCTCGCCAGTCCTCTCTGCGTTATTGCTCACGCCACTATTTGCCAAATTGTTCCTTTAGGGTTCCGCGCACGATTTTTCCCGCTCCACTCTTGGGAAGCTCCGATAGGAAATATATTCGCTGCGGCTTTTTATAGCCTGCTAAACGGTCTTTACAGAATTTAATGAGTTCTTCCTCCGTGGCGTCACGACCTGGTTTAAGGGCCACTGCGGCTGTTACCGACTCACCCCATTTCTCATCTGGAACACCAAAAACGCATGCCTCGCCAACTGCCGCGTGTTGGTAAAGCACCTGCTCAATTTCCTGAGGGTAAATGTTCTCACCCCCGGAAATTATCATGTCACTCGTCCGCCCACCACTTAGATGGAGATATCCATCTTCATCCATCATCCCCAAATCTTTTGTATGAAGCCACCCGTCAATCAAAGCTTCTTTAGTGGCATCCGGATTGTTCAAATAACCAGTCATCAAATGATCACCCGTCACAATAATCTCTCCCATTTCTCCTGGGGGGCATTCAATGTTGTTCTTGTCTACGACCTTGACCTTAACCAGCGTAGCGGGTCTTCCCACTGATTTTAGCAATCTTTCGTTTTTGTAATCTTCCTTTTTCATGACCGAGATTATCATGGGAGCTTCTGTTTGGCCATACAATTGCAGAAAAACCGGGCCGAAAACATCCATTGCTTCCTTGAGACGCTGCACAGGTAGTGGTTCTCCGCCGTATATTATTGTTCTCACATGACTCAAATCCCGTTTCCTTATGTCCGGCGAATCCAACAGCCTCATCAACACTGTTGGTATAGTTTTTATTGCCGTAATCCTTTCCTTTTCTATGACCTCTAGAGCCGATTCAGCATGGAAATCGTTCACAACATACTGGGTCATACCCTTTACCCATACTGGCAAAATATACCATCCTGCCCCGTGGAATAAAGGCTGTATCGCAAGCCATCTGTCCTCTGAAGTCAGGTCTCCTAGATACTCCATGATAAGGTCCCTAGTAACAGCAGCCGCGCTCTTGAACGGAAGCATTATACCTTTCGGAATCCCTGTAGTCCCGCCAGTGTATCTTAATTCTCCCAGGCTATTCGGATCCAGTTCAACACCAGGTTCGTCTGTACCAGCAGACTCCAGGAACTCGTCATAATGAAGCATACCCTGGTATCTGCCATCAAAGCATATAATATCCCTCACCTTAGGGATCTGCTCTCGAATCGAGTCAATCGTTTCAGAATAACGGTGCTGCATTATCAAGACAGGGGACTCGGAATTATCAATCTGAAACTGCAGTTCACTGGCGCTCAGCATTGGGTTGAGAACGGTCTGCGGGTATGCCCCCTTCATTAAGCCAAACTCAATCTCGGCATATTCGAGGCAGTTGTGCGCCAAGGTCGCCA
>SMTZ1_10004267_pt1 | contig 14382 bp, 8 predicted proteins | sample DeeMarSWOR136_30_FD_25667 | JGI IMG/M metagenome (IMG submission 25667) | reverse complement strand
CAGCTTGTTTTGTGGCTCTTAAAACTTCATATATCCCTGTTAAAGGTGGGGTGTATAGTGAATATGGTCGAGTTAATTTTAAAAAAGGACCTGATGTAAATATCTGGACACTCAATGGTGCATTTTCCTTAGGTAGAGGTGTAATAAGACTTGATTATTATCGTTTAGATTCAAATCCTGCCAGATCAAGAGTTTTTGGAATGAAAAATAAAATTGAAGGCCAGACTTTCCAGATTGGCTATGGTTATCCCATAAATGATAAATTATCCCTAGGGATAACTTGGTCTCCTTTGTACAGCAGTGACGTCAAATTTAAATTAGGCAATTTAAATGTAGCCAAAGGCAAAAGCCGATCTCAATGGTATCGATCGTTTGGCCTGGGTATGCTTTATCAGCCCTATAAATGGTTTTCTTTAGGTCTGAGCTACGGGCATAATAAAAGCAAATTAAAAACAACTTATCTAAGTTTCTTTGATCATAAAAGAATAGTTGACTATCCAATTACTAATCTTGTTCGTCCTGGTTTGGTTATCCAACCTAAGCTTGGCACAACTATAGGATTAGATTGGCTTTGGGGACAGATTGATAATGAAAGAGGTAAAAAGTATACTTTTCGACAATGGTATTTTGGCATAGAACAATATTTCAATCCTTACTTTGCTTTAAGAGTTGGATCTGCTAATGGAAGCCCTACAGCTGGTTTAGGTATAAGATGGGAAAATTTAATTTTTGACTATGCATATATCAATCAATCAGCCAAGGACTTAAAAAGATATCTGGGCAAATCTTGCGCCCATCTTTTTACCTTAACTTTCTATTGGTGAAAACGGAGTATAATATGCTCTGGTTTTTATTTTAATCTTTTAGTTAACATTTAAAACCCCTATATACAATGGATTACTTTTGTTGTGTGTTATTGCCCACACAAACTACAACTCTACTATTATTCTCTTAGAGTCTATTACCTCATTTCCAGTTCTTTTTGTTCACTCCGGTTAAAGGCATCACTGAAACGGGGATGGGTACTTAAAGCGTCATGCACTCGAATATTAAGTCGTTCATCTGTTACACCAAGAACGCGATCCTGTGCTATTACCGCTTGATAGTAATCCACAAGGGAGTTTAATTCTGAGAGTCGAGCATCCGTGAAATCCCTCAGGGTAGTAAATACATTAAAGTTATCGGTTTTTCCATCTCTGAATTTTAAAATTTCCTGTGCAAGTTGTTCCTCTGCATCCACAAGCGATTTTTTCGTAATTACCACTCTTTCTTCAGCAGATCTCACCTGACGAATAGATTCCCGAACTTCTTTTTGCACCGTTTCTTTCAATTGCTGCAATTCCTGCAACCTCCTATGGCGGTTAATCTGAGCCTGAATAAAAGCGCTTCGATCTTTTGTATTAGGAATAGGTATGTCTAAACTTAGACCAAGGGTGAAGGTGATATCATTATAATCTTCAAACGCCTGAAAAGCTTGGTATGAGTGGTCCCACACATTTGAATCATTGAAAACATTTGCTTTAAGATCTAAGCCAGGAAGCACTGTATTTTTAGCAACGCGCTCTTCAATAGATGCTATCTCAATATTAGCCAGTGAATTGCGTACATCGGGTCTTTTGGTCAAAGCAACTTTCATGAGATCTTCCGGATAGGGCTCAATAGGTATGAATTCTCTTTCTCCTAAGGGAAGTTGGAGAATCGGTTCAATAGAGTAACCGTATTTTGCATGAAGAAGCTCTAGAAGAATGTCTTCCTGATCTCTATAATTCTTTCTTGCTACGATAACATCACCTTCTCTTCTTGAGACATTGGATTCTGCTATGGTTAACTGATCTTCCGAGAATTTTCCAATCTGCACTAAAGCTGCAGTGCGTTTTAATTGCTCCCTTGCCAGTTCTAAAGTCTGTTGCCGAATCTTAAAAGCTTGAAAAGCACGAAGTACCTCATAGTATTGAGTCCGTGCCTCGGTGAGAGTACCGATGAGTTGGTCTCGAAAGGATTCTAAAGAAATTTCTGTATTTTCCTTGGAAATGTAGTAATCAGCAAGGTTTATTTCTATACCCATTCCTTCCAGTAGTGGTTGAGTCATCTCAAAAAAGGAAGAAAACTGATAGGTTCTGCTCGTCTTTTTATCATCCCAGGTAATCCAATCTGAACCTACCTTAATAGTTGCACCGCTGGAGAGTTTTTTTTCGAGTGCTGCTCCCACGGTGGTCTCATCACTGCGTGCTATATCTTTTTCACGCTGAACGCTTCTCTGTGCATCAACCAGGAGGTGAGGATAGAACTGTGCTTTTTCTATGGCAATATCTAATTGTCTCAATAGAGGGGTATTTGCCTCAATCGCAATTGATAAATTTTCTCGAAGGGTTAGTAGGGTTGCCTCTTGCAGGGACATAAACCGTCGTTCCTTCCCTTTTTCTAGATACATTGTTTCTCTATCAATTTCCTCTTCAGTGATAATCATCGCTTCTGGATAGATGAGAGACCGTATTGCTTCTCTAGTGAGCGAACCACCTAATGAATCAGGAGATTCTGAAGGGATAGTCTCTATTGTGATAGACAAAGGAACGTCAGGTTGCTTTATAGGCCACCCTCTTTGTGACACATAAGAGTGGACAGCTTCATGAAAAGGAATGGAACTTCTCGTCCAGAGATCAGAAAGCTTTAGCTCCTTTAATTGAGGATGTTGGACAGAAAGTTCCTGAATATTTTCTCCTAACATGGTAACAATCTTTTTAATAAGTTCGGCATCAGCATCCTTATGGGTTAACATCAGAGCTACTGTACTGATTGTATTAATATAAGAATTCTGATTGGGGTAACTACCTTTTAAAATCTTGCCGGGAAAATAGTAAGGATGGGCCTCTACCAATTTAGTAGTCATACTTTGGGGTAAGCTTAAAAAATCATAGTCTCCTGATTGAAAAAGATTGGTGAGAAAGTCAGAGGGATCTGCGCTCATCCAAAAGAAGCACTCAATGGTACCCAGCTGGAGAGCGGGTAATAGTTGTCTGCGACTTAGAAAAAAGAGGTCTTCTTTTCTAAGCTGAGGATAGATACCAGCTGATTTAAGAACCTCTACTGCATTTAACATAGTCCCGCTTCCCAACTCTCCCAGTGACATTTTCCTGCCAATTAAATCAGAGAGAGTAGTAATACCATCTTTTCTCCTGACCACAATGTGCATATTCTCTGGAGTAAAGGCTGCTACTGTTCTCAAGTGAGGCGCATTGGGAACCATAGGTGATTTTTCAACCAATGCTTTATACGCAATATCGCTTTGGACAAGTGCTATTTGACCGTAGAGACGCTCGACAGCACTGATGTTTTCAATAGATCCGCTTGACTTTCGGGGAAGTATGATAGGACCTAGTAAACGATTGAAAAAGCTGCTCAGATCTATCCCCAGATCATAGTAAGCCCCTAATGGATCGCCCGTAAAAAATTCACAGCGGCTTCGGTAGTAACGAAGAGCACCCTGATGGATAGGAATAGGAACTCCCTGAAGTGCATTAGAGAGCCCAAATACTTCTTGTTTTTTAAGATTATAATTCTGTAGCGATGGAAAAAAGTTCTCACAGAACTTTTGTACCTTTTCTGCAGAGTAATCGACCCTTACCAGCAATAAATTCTTTAGCATTACGGTGAGGATGTTCTCCTTTTGACTGGGAAAGGTATCTTGTGACATCCTAAAAGGTGAAAAATAGGGATGGTTCTCCAGCAAGATACCCATCTTATCTATAGGAAATGATACAAGCTGAAAGATACCACTTTCTATGATTCCCTTGATGTTTTCATCACCGATAGAAGCTGTGAGCACAGCAGCTAAAACATTTTCTTTCTGCAGAGTCTTATTCCACTCTGCAAAGATTATTTCTTCAAATTCAAATTGATCTGGGTTCCTGCCACAAGCCCTCAAAAGCTGACAAGCAATAAATGTACCTCCTTCCCAAAGGGGATCTGTTATAATGGTTGTCCCGGTAGGGATTGACTGGAGTGAATTTCTCTCTTTCAGATCTTTCTTCACGAGAATGTACACAAGCAATGGACGTAATGCAGTGATTACCCTGGTGGCATCCACCCTCACCTGCTGATTATTGCCCTGATAAGATAAAAACGCGTGGTCGGCTCTTACGGTTGCTGACAGTGCCTTTCCAGTAGCAATTCTCTCCAGACTCTCAAGGGAACCTCTTGTTACTAATGGTGAGATCTTGAGCTTTTCCCTTTCCAAGATTTTTAAAACAAGTTGATGTGCTTTTGAACCTTCCGGTCCCACAGCCCATCGCATTGGAAACTCTGGCGGTGTGGGTGGTGTGTAGATCACCATATCTTTGGTGTATTTCCTCTCGTAGCGGAAACAGCCAGTTAGTGCTAATACTAAACTAAAGGTTAATGCAATAAGTATCCAGACTCGTTTTTGTTGCATAATGGGCCTCCTTATTATTATCTTTGATACACTTAGTCTGATTAAAACAATAGATTGCATACACTACAAGAGCTACCCAATCCTTTCGTTGCATAATAATATTAAATCACATCAGGACAAAGAAGAGCACTGAGATCTAATGATTCTCATAAAGAGTAGTCCATTTTTTTTAGTGGATGTTTCAACATTTTTATGTTTAAGAAAGGTTTTTGTATTGATATCAGAACCGTCTGTTTCTATGGTTATCGCACCGTTTTGATCTGTTCTGAAGATCTGACAGCCTTGGTCTTGATATCTTTTTATAACTTTTTTGCTGGGGAGATGAAAGATATTCTTAAAACCCAGACTGAATATGGCTATCTGGGGTTGTACCTGGTTAATGAACTCTAGTGAGCTTGAGGTTTTACTCCCGTGATGGGGGACTTTAAGGATAGTGCTTTTTAGATTAGCTGCCGTATTTATTAGTTCTCTTTCTGCTTCTCGGTAAATATCTCCAGTAAAGAGCATGCTAATGTCCTTGTAGGTAAGTTTTATTACTAGTGAATGATTGTTGGCTCTAGAAGGATCATCATACCAGGGAGGCTTTGGAGGATGGAGAAATTCAACTAAGACGTCTTTAATCTTTCGATCAGGATACTCCCTGTCTATGATAAGCTTCTTTATTCTTTTTTCTGCTATAGTTCTCTCAAACTCTTCAAAAGGCTCTGTATATGCTCTCTCCCCATTGGTCCAGACTTCCTTTACCTTAAAATTTTTAGCAATAAATACCAGTCCATTCAAGTGGTCAGATTGGGGGTGGGATAGCACCAGATAGTCTATGTGCTTGATCTTTTTCTTCCAGAGCAGCTGTGCAACTACCTTCTCACCCACATCAAAGCTGTTATCGTAAAAACCGCCTCCATCAATGAGCATGGTTGAACCTTTAGGGAGCTGGACGAGGGTTGATTCACCTTGACCAACATCTATGGAGGTGATTCGGAGGAGAGGACTTACATTATTCTTATAGTACCAAAAACCCTGATTGAAGATGAAGACTATGGTAATGAGTGCGAAACCATATCGTGCTTTTTTTGATTTTTTGATATTAACCAGGATAATCACTGCCAGATAGAACAGGGCGATTTCAGGTAGGGCAGGGGTGGCACTTCGATAATCGGCATAGGGTAATTGATTGAAGAGTTCTACTATAGAGGTGGCTAACATAATAAGCGGTTGCATCATATGTACTATGAGGATAGCTAAGGGTTGATAAAGAAATAATAGAAGGCTTGCGAGAAGACCTAAAGGGACCACCAGGAAGCCTATCAGAGGGATGATAATTACATTGGCCAAAATGCCCCAGGGAGTGATGCGATGAAAGTAGTAAGCAACAAGCGGGGCAGTTCCTACTATTGCTGAGGTGGTTACCAAGAAGAAGAGGGCAATTCTTGTAAGGATTTTTTTCCACCAGCCAGGTGGTGGTTCCAGAGGTTCTTGTGAGTGTTGAAACAAGGGGACTGAGAATCGTGGTGTGAGATAAAGTATGGCTATAACTGAAATGAATGAGAGTTGAAAGGAGATATCAAAGAGTGAAGAAGGTGAAAAGATGAGGATGAGAAAGGCTGCCAGGGCAACGGTATTCCATAAGTCTTTCTCTCTCCCGATAATGATAGCTATGAGGTAGGTAGTTACCATAATGGTTGCCCTTATGGTTGCTATGCCATGTCCTGCGATGAAACAATAGGTGATTACCGGTATCAGCGTAATGAGAGCGGACACTTTGGAGATATCAGTTGAGAGGATTAATCGGGTAGAATATTTGAGGATGTTTTTTAACAGAAAGAAACACACCAGTGCGATGATACCGATATGTAAACCCGAGATGGCAAGGATATGAGCTATCCCAACGGCTGAAAACCTTTCCCTCAATTCTTTTGATATCTCATCTTTTTCACCTAGGATTAGTGCCTTGGCAATTTCCGCAGCGGGGGATTGAAGGTGGTGAGCCAAAAATGTTCTTATTTGTGTCCGATAGTTTTCAACTTGTTTTAGGAGGGGATTGAGGCTGGTTTCACCTACCTTGACTATTTCTCTTCCGTCTTTGAGATAAGCAGTGACCAGGATTCCCTTAAGAGCGAGGTAAGTACGGTAATTAAATCTTCCTGGATTGTTGAAATTTCTGGGATAGCGAATTCTGGTTAAGAACCGCAGTCTATCTCCATAATTAAATACTTCGAGCTTTTCTTTGATTGTCAATAGCAATTTGCCTTTTATCGGGATTGTTTTGTCTTTTGTAGCTATTTTCTCCATTTGAAGGTAGAGTCTTGTTTTATCAAGAAAAAGCTCAGGAGGTCTATAGAGTATCCCTTCCAAAACCATTTTGTCTTCCGCTACATAGTTGGTTATATGGTTAGGTGGGAGTTGTGGAGATAAGCTGCTGTTAAGAAAGAGAATGCCTAGGAGATTGAATATAATAATCGGCAGGATTAGGGATAACCTTCTCTTCTTTATGATAAGGGTGATAATATAGATAAAGAGTGATAAGAGAATTGATGAGAGAAGGATTACCCGTGGTATAGTGATATAATAGCCTACTATTAATCCACAGAGATAGAATAAGAGTATGGGGAGGAGGGGCCGGTGCATAAAATTGTTATTAACTATTTAATATTTGAGAGTTTTTCTATCATATCTTTAGCATTACACTTTGGCAAGTAAATTTCACCGCTGATTTACCACCTGATGAAAGAAAGCTTTGCCTATATAATTAAATGCAAAGCTATGCAGCCGGGGCAATCTTTGCGGTAGATAGTTACAGCAGTTTTTTCTTGGTGAGAGTATCGCATTTATTATACTGTTGATTATTTAGACATTTATGATATATAATGTGATTTAAGATAGTGAGGGATAGATATGTTTTTGGATTATAAGAAGATTTTAACGGTAACTGAGCTTACTCAAAAGATAAAAAAACATTTAGAAGAAGAATTTGAAGAGATCTGGGTAGAAGGTGAAATATCTAATTTTAGAAGTCCTTCTTCTGGTCACTACTACTTTACGCTCAAAGATGATAAAAGTCAGATTAGAGCAGTTGTATTCAGATTTATGGGAAGATACCTTAAATTTGAACCACACGATGGTTTGTTAGTGATTTGTCGGGGAAGAATCAATGTCTATGAACCAAGGGGTGAGTATCAATTAATCCTTGACTACATGGAGCCTAAAGGGATTGGTGCCTTACAGCTTGCCTTTGAGCAGTTAAAAGAGAAACTGCAAAAGGAGGGACTATTTGATCCAGAACGGAAAAAGGCTTTACCTCTCCTTCCCCAGAAGATAGGGATTGTAACTTCTCCTACTGGAGCAGCAATTAAAGATCTCTTAAATGTCATTGGTAGACGATTTCCTAATGTGGGGATTCTGATTAATCCAGTAAAAGTGCAAGGAGAAGGTGCTGCTCAAGAGATTGCCGGGGCCATTGAGGAACTAAACCATATACCGGGAATCGATGTTATTATTTTAGCAAGGGGTGGTGGTTCTTTAGAAGATCTGTGGGCTTTTAATGAAGAAATAGTAGCAAGAGCAATCTATCATTCTTCTATTCCCATTATCTCTGCAGTAGGTCACGAAATTGATTTTACTATTGCAGATTTTGTAGCTGATCTGCGTGCTCCCACCCCCTCCGTTGCAGGAGAATTAGTGGTAAGGGATAAGGTTGAGTTAAAAAATCTGTTGGAATTACTTTCTAATCAACTAGGAAATCAAATAAAGCATCTATTTGAAACGGAAAAGAATCACCTCATCTTTCTTAGAAAGAGATTGCCAGATTTACGTATCAGAGTAAGTGATTTTCAATTGAGAGTGGATGATGTGAGTAGCCGTCTTTCTCCTCGTATTTTCCAAGCATTACAGCTTAAGGGGGAGGTACTCAGGGGTAGGAAGGTAAGACTTTTATTAAGAAATCCTAAGCTTAAAATTGAGGAATATCTTAAAAGTATTTCATTATGTGAGAAAGAGTTGATTGATAATATGAATCAACTGCTCAATCGGTTACACCAAGTCTTAGAAAGGTATTTAGGGGGATTGGATAGTTTAAGCCCTTTGAATGTGTTAAAACGGGGATATAGCATTACCCGCGTGCTTCCTTCTTATAAGATTGTGAAAGAGAGTGGAATGCTTTCCAAAGGTGATATGGTTAATGTAGTGTTGGGTAAAGGGGAAGTGTTCTGTCAGGTGGAGAAAATTAGTGATTAAACTCCTCTTCTAACCTGAGATGACAAAATGGTAGTAGAAAAATTTGAGGAATCTTTAAAAAAGCTGGAGGATATTGTAAACAAGCTAGAAGGAGGAGATTTAGCCTTAGAAGAATCCTTAAAGCTCTTTGAGGAGGGAATAAAATTGTCTCGCCTCTGTACAAAGCAGTTAGAAGAAGCTGAAAGGAAAGTAGAGATACTATTGAAGGGTGAAGATGAAACATTAGAGACTAAGTCTTTTATAGTAGAAGAGGAGAAGGAGGAAGCTTAGATATAGGGGGCAAAGATCAGGGTAATTAAAATGATCCTAGATACTGGATACTTGATACAAGATAAAAAATAGAAAAAAACGTATAAATCCAGTATCCATTATCTAGCATATAGAAGCACGTATTTAAGATCTAGCATCTTGTACGTTTAAGAGGAGGTGGGTTCAAGTACGTATGATGCGGCTTTTAGAAGGTATACACAATCCTAGTGATTTAAGATTACTGAAACCAGAGCAGTTGCCTCAGTTAGCCGAAGAGATTCGAGAAGAGATTGTCAATACGGTCTCTAAGACGGGTGGACATCTAGCCTCTAGTCTAGGGGTGATAGAGCTCACTGTTGCACTTCACTATATTTTTAATACTCCACAAGATAAGATCATCTGGGATGTTGGTCATCAATCATATGCCCATAAGATTCTCACTGGCAGGAGAGAGCAATTTCATACCCTTCGTCAATATGGGGGTATAAGTGGTTTTCCTCGAAGGGAGGAAAGTATTTACGATTCCTTTAATGCTGGTCATAGTAGTACTTCTATTTCTGCAGCTTTGGGAATAGCAGAGGCCCGATGTATTAAAGGAGAGAAGCATAAAGTGATTGCGGTGATTGGTGATGGGTCTTTGATGGCAGGGATAGCGCTGGAGGGTCTTAACCAAGCTGGACATATTAAGAAAGACTTGATCGTCATATTAAATGACAATGAGATGTCTATTTCTCCAAATGTAGGTGCCCTCTCAGCCTACCTCTCGAGAATTATCACAGGACAGTTCTATAATCGTTTTAAGGCTGAAATGGTTGCCTTCGTTAAGACTATTCCCGGTATCGGGAAATCCGTTTTAAAGGTAGTAAAGCAATCTGAGGAGTTTTTAAAAGGATTATTGGTTCCAGGACTACTTTTCGAAGAATTAGGATTTAGGTATATCGGTCCTATTTCTGGTCATCGATTTGACCATTTATTAGAAAACTTGCGAAACGTTAAAAATCTGCAAGGCCCGATTTTCATTCATGTACTCACAAGTAAAGGAAAAGGGTATAAACCAGCTGAAGAAGACCCTGTTAAGTTTCATGGGACTGGTCCTTTTGATGTAAAGACGGGTAAATCCTTATCAAAAGACTCCCTAGCACCTACTTATACTGAGGTATTTGCCCAGACCTTAATTAGACTAGCAAGAGAGGATAAGAACATCGTTGCGATTACGGCAGGGATGCCAAATGGAACTGGGTTGGATAAATTTAGTAAAGAATTTCCTGAGAAGTTCTATGATGTGGGTATTGCAGAGCAGCATGCCATTACATTTGCAGCAGGCATGGCTATAGAGGGACTTCATCCTATTACGGCTATTTACTCTACTTTCCTGCAAAGAGGCTATGATCAGATCCTCCATGATGTGTGTTACCAAAAGTTACCGGTGGTGTTTGTGTTAGATCGAGCTGGTATTGTGGGAGAAGATGGAGCTACTCATAATGGTTTGTTCGACCTTTCATACTTAAGGAGTATGCCGAATATGATCGTTATGGCACCTAAGGATGAAAATGAACTGCAGCACATGCTAAAAACGGCCTTGCAATGTAAGTTCCCTGTAGCTATCCGTTATCCTCGAGGCAAAGGTTACGGAGTAAAATTGGATGAAGAGCTCAAGACTTTGGAGATTGGTAAAGCAGAGATTGTGATAAGTGGGAATGATCTGCTTATTTTGGCCATAGGAGCATCTGTTTATCCTGCGCTTATTGCAGCAAAAGGGCTTAAGGAAGAAAAGATTGAAGTCAGTGTTATAAATAGCCGTTTCGTAAAACCGCTGGATAGAGATTTAATTTGCAACTTAGCTCAAAAGGTTGGGAGGATAATCACAGTGGAGGAGAATGTGCTTTCAGGTGGATTTGGCAGTTCTATTCTAGAAGTACTAGGAGAAAATGGTATACGAGGAGTAAAGGTGAAGTGTTTGGGTATTAATGATATGTTTGTAGAACATGGTTCACAGGATATTCTGCGCAAAAAGTATGGATTGGATGCAGAGGGGATTGCACGGTCAGTCAGGGAGATTTTGGATGAAGACTTTAAGAACTCATAGAGGTATGGAAAATCGTTTAGATAAGGTGTTGGTGAAAAGAGGCTTAGTTTCCAGCAGGCAAAGGGCTCAAGCGTTTATAATGGAAGGGAAGGTGTGGGTTGATGGTAAACGAGTTGAGAAATCAGGAGCTCGGATAGGAGCTGATGCAGAGGTTGAAATTAAAGAAAGGGAATTTCACTATGTAAGTCGTGGCGGTACTAAACTAGAGAAGGCACTTAAACACTGGGATGTCAAGGTCAGTGGTAAAGTCTTTTTAGATGTTGGTGTTTCCACAGGGGGGTTTACCGATTGCCTGTTGCAGCGAGGGGCTGCCAGGGTCTATGCCATTGATGTGGGTTATGGTCAATTAGCCTGGAAACTTAAATGTGATGAAAGGGTAATTAATCTGGAAAGGAGCAATATCCGCTACCTCACGAGAGAAAAGTTCAAAGATGAGTTAGATGGTGCAGTTATTGATGTATCCTTTATCTCTTTGAAAAAAGTTATTCCTAGGGTGGTTGAGTTAATTAAGAGAGGTGGCGAGATTATAGCTTTGATAAAACCACAATTTGAAGTGGGGAAAGATGAGGTAGGGAAGGGGGGAGTGGTTAAAGATGCTCAAAAGCATAAAAAGGTTATCGATGAAATTTCTTCCTTTGCGTGCGGCTTAGCTCTTCAGGTGATCGGGGTTTTAGAGTCTCCGCTTTTAGGTCCTAAAGGGAATAGGGAGTTTTTCATTTACCTTAAAGAACTGGATAGTTATCTCGTTAACCACTGACCCAGTTGACTGATTAACCAGCTAACAGAAAGAATGGTAAACCTATAATTCCTTGTTGGTGACAAAAACCGATTGTGAGAAAATGGCTACTATTTCCAATATTTATAGAATTTCCGAGACGTTACAGTTCTCTTTTTTGAATGTAATCGGCAATTTGTAGTAGAATTTCAGTCCCCCTTTTTTTATAAGAAGATTTCTTCAAAATATCCTTTGCTTCTTTAATCAGTCTATCTGATAAGGAATTGCAGTAGTCAAATGCTCCAGTTTTCATTCCAATTCGTTTAAGCTCCTCTATATTTCTCTTATTTAAATTTTTCTTACCCAGAGATTTTAAGATAACCTGTTTTTCCCTAGGATTTGATTTTTTCAGCATGGTTGTGAGCAAAAGGGTCTTTTTTGCTTCTCGAAAGTCTGAACCAACTGATTTACCAAGCGTGCTCTCTGTACCATAAAGGTCTAAAAGATCATCTTTGATTTGAAAAGCTAAACCGAGGGGTTTTGCGAAGGATTCTATTTTTTTGATGCTGCTTTTGCCTGCTCCAGCCAGTGTTGCCCCTAGAGCTAAAGGTCCGCTGAAGGAATAAACTGCTGTTTTGAGGTTATACATGATTAAGATTTCTTCTTCTGTAAGATCATCCCTTAAGGTATACATAATATCATAGGATTGGCCAATACCAACATTGGTTATTATGTCATTAATGGTATTGAGTGCTCTGCATTTATTTCTCTCTAGGAAGGAGGAATTGCTTATAATGGTGTTACCAAGTGAGAAAAAGATATTACCGATGGTTATGGCTGTGGAATTGCCGAGGTGGTTAGTTAACTCACTATCAAAACGGGATTTGAAAAAGTTGCTGTATATTTTATTAATGGTAAGACCACCTCTCCTCAAGAGACTCCTGTCCATTACATCATCATGAACGAGGAGAAAATTGTGGATCATCTCAATGGAAATAGAGGTTTTTATAATTTCATGGTTTTGGGGTTTAAAAAGGTTATAGCCCTGTATCATTAAAATTGGTCTCAGCCTTTTTCCACCTCTCTTGGAGAAATCCTCCATAGATTTTAGGAGTATCCTAGTGTAATTAAGGTGCTGATATCTCTTTTTAAGGCGGTTAAAAAATATATCAAGTTCCCTATTTATTTTCTTTTGATAGGTGTCTATAGAATTTCGTGTGTTCATGAGAGTGTTTAATAATTTTACTTATCTAGTAAATCTGGTGATAGATCTTTATGATTGACAGGACCAAGAGCAGCCAGAGAAAGGTAATTTCTATCGAAGATTTCCTGGGCAAGGTTTTTCACTTCTCGGGAGGTTACTTGATCAATCTTTTTCAAAATCTCTTTTATGGAAATGAATTTGTTGAAATAGATTTCACATTTTGCCAATCGGGTCATCCGACGATCAACACTTTCAGATGCCAAGAGGGTATTCCCCTTAAGTTGTTCCTTGGCAGTTTCGAGTTCAGAGTCTTCAATACCGTTATCCTTGCATTTATTAAGTTCCTCAATGACTAACTTAACAGCTAATTTTGCCATTTTTTTATTCACTCCTAGATACACGGTAAACAGTCCAGCATCAAAATAGGAAGAGAGATAGGAATATACGGCATATGCAAGCCCTTTCTTTTCTCTGATTTCTTGGAATAAGCGTGAGCTCATGCTTCCACCCATGATTGTGTTCAATAGATAACTTGCATATCTTGAGGGGTGGTCTTGAGGTATACCTTTGGTACCGATACACAGATGGACCTGTTCCAATTCTTTGGTGTGAAGAGAAAAGCTAGAAATTGGTTTGAAGGAATTGCAAGGAGAGACAGTATTTCGCTTAGGGATGGTACCAAAACTTTTGCTAAACCCTTTCACAATCTTATGATGATCCAGATTTCCAGTAGCAGCAATGATGATTTTGGAGGGTTGATAGTGGTTTTGTTGAAAGAAAGAGATCAATTTTTTTCTATTGAGATTGCTTACGGTCTCCAGACTACCTAAGATGGGTTGAGCAAGTGGATGATCTTTAAAATAGGATTTGCTGAAGAGATCTTGGATGTACTCATCCGGGGTGTCTTCTGCGAGGTGTATTTCTTGAAAGATGACTTTACGCTCCCGATTGATTTCTTTGGGATCAAAGGTAGAATTGAGGAATATGTCAGAAAGTAAATCAAACGCAACCTCTATATTTTTGTCTAAGAGCTTAACATAGACTCCCGTATATTCTTTGCTGGTGAGGGCATTAAGCATACCTCCCACTGAATCGATTTCTTTGGAGATTTCTAAAGAAGAGCGTTTTTTTGTTCCCTTAAATAGCATGTGTTCAATAAAATGGGCAATGCCGTTTTGTGATTTGTCCTCATCACGAGAACCCGTTATCATCCAGATGCCCAGGGAAATGGAATGGACATGGGGAATTCGCTCTGTAACGACCTTAACTCCATTGTTTAATATAGTTTTTTGGTACATACGTTTGTTTTTTCTTTTGAAAAGATTTAAGGGGAAAATAGGTTGAGCTCTATCGATGATGTTAAGATTGACTCAAGGCATCTTTACGACTAAGTTTAATTTTACCTTGTTTGTCAATTTCTATCACCTTTACCATGACCTCATCACCTTCTTTTAGGATATCTCTCACAT
>SMTZ1_10009521_pt1 | contig 14385 bp, 12 predicted proteins | sample DeeMarSWOR136_30_FD_25667 | JGI IMG/M metagenome (IMG submission 25667) | reverse complement strand
CTGGCTACGTTAAGGGCGTCAGTAGTAGAATACACCATGCGCACATCAGCCCCGCTGGCTTTGGCTTCCTCAAGGCTCGAGCGGCTTCCCGGCACCTTAAGCATATCGCCAAAGGTAGTAATGATTACCTTCGGGATTCGGGAGAGAGCGATCACCTTATCCAGGTCGGTATTTGCGGTAACACACACGGGGCAGCCGGGCCCGGAGACCATCTCCAGAGTTTTGGGTAAAGCCTGGCGGATGCCATACCGGAAGATAGTTACCGTATGACCCCCGCAGAATTCCATAAAGCGGGCTTTGGTTCGGGACTCACGGTGAATCTGTGAAATCAGCCCCTCGGCTAGCTCCGGACGCCGAAATTCGGTGATGAACTTCAAGATTTTTCCCCTCCTACGGCGGCGATTTCCTCCAGGAGTCTTAGGGTTTCTGCGGCTTCCGCTTGGTCAAGGATGTTGATGGCATATCCGGTGTGGACGATGGCATAGTCACCGACCTTAGCCTCCGGGGTAAGTTCAAGGCTGATGCGGCGAGCGATGCCGCCGATTTCCACCTCAGCCTCTTTATCTTCTATCGATTTAATAAGCACCGGTATCGCTAGGCACACAACTAGCTCCTTTGAGTAAAATTACTAATTACTGCCTGCCCCAGGGAGATACCACCGTCGTTACAGGGTACCAAGCGGTGGGTAAGCACGCGCAAGCCTTCCCTCTTCAGCGCTGCGGTGGTCAGGCTGAGGAGCAACCGGTTCTGAAAGACGCCGCCACTCAGCGCTACCCTTTTTATACCCACTTCTTGAGCGATGGTTTTACACATATCGGTTATTATCCGTGCTACGGTCTGGTGGAAGCGGAGTGAAATTATGGGCACGGAGACCCTATTTCTAACATCCTGTACCACTGATGAGATCAGTCCCGCCAGACCGACGACCCTTACTCCCTGGTCTACGGTAATCGAAAACGGGTAGGCTTCCTCCTCGGGCTTAGTAGTTTCATCCGGTGCCAGCATCTCTAACTCAATCGCCGCCTGGGCCTCATAGTCAATCTCTCCTCTCACTCCGGCCAGGGCAGAGACGGCATCAAAAAGCCGCCCGGCGCTCGACGTCGGTGGGGAGTTTATCCCCCGCCTGAGCTGCTGTTTTACGATTTCAATCTCTCCCAGCTTAAGCCCGTTTAATGGTAGCCCCTCTAGAGGAAAATCGAAGCCCAACAGGGTGTACAGAAAGCTCAGTGCCATGCGGTAGGGCCGCTTGATGGCGGCGGCTCCACCCGGCAGGGGTACGTATTCTAGGTGCCCAACCCTCTGAAAGCTTTTGTAGTCAGCCAGCAGGAATTCGCCGCCCCAGATAGTGCCATCGCTACCAAAGCCAGTACCATCAAAGGCAACCCCGATGACCGGTCCCTTAACCTTATTCTCGGCCAGGCAGCTTACGATATGGGCGTGGTGGTGCTGAACGGGAACCATTTGTAACCCTAGCTCGTAACCAATCTGACGGGCGTATTTGGTGGCGAGGTACTCGGGGTGCATATCGTAAGCTATTATTTCTGGCGTAATCCGGAATAGCTTTTTATAGAGCTCAATGGTATTCTCGAAGTGCTCTAGTGTTTCCTCATTTTCCATGTCCCCGATATGCTGGCTAATGAAGGCGTGGTCATCTTTGCTGAGGCAGAAGGTGTTCTTCTCTTCGGCACCGCAGGCAAGGATTTGTCTTAGCTTGAAGGGGAGGAAGATGGGGTAGGGGGCATAGCCCCGGGCCCGCCGTATCGGTCGGGGCACCTCATCCAAAACCAGGTAGACGCTGTCATCATAACGGGCGTAGATATCCCGATTATGAAGCAGGAAGTAATCAGCAATACCCCTAAGCCGCCTGAGCGCCTCGTCGTTATCCTTGGCGATTGGCTCCTCACTGAGATTACCGCTGGTCATCACCAGCGGTCGGCCGGTTTCTATCAGGAGCAGGTGATGCAGGGGGGTGTAGGGCAGCATCACCCCGAGGTACTTCAGGTACGGGGCTACTGCCGCACAAATATTAGACGAGCTACGCTGCCAATTAAGCAGGACAATGGGACACTCCGGAGACTTAAGGAGCCTCTCCTCTTCCGGTGACACGTAGCAGTGTCTGGCTACGTCTTCTATTGTCGCCATCATGACGGCGAGGGGTTTGGCAGAGCGCTTTTTTCGGTTCCTTAGGGTATTTACCGCCGTTTCATTGGTAGCGTCACAGGCAAGCTGAAAGCCACCCAAGCCCCGTATGGCCAGAATATGACCACCTTTGAGTAAGGCGCTGGCGCTACTAATAATATCACCGTCCCCAGCCGGATTACCCTCGTTATCAACTATCTCCAGACTGGGTCCGCACTTAGGGCAGGCGTTCGGTTGGGCATGAAAGCGGCGGTCTAAGGGGTCGTCATACTCCCGCTGGCACTCAGGGCACATTTGAAAACTACGCATTGTTGTTTTGGGGCGGTCGTAGGGGATGTCCTCAATGATGGTAAATCGGGGGCCACAATTAGTACAGTTGGTAAAGGGGTATCGGTAGCGACGGTCGGTGAGGGAGAGAATTTCCCCCAGGCAATCACGGCAGGTGGCAATATCGGATGAGACTAGCTGGTATTTACCCCGCTGGCTCCGACTGCTGCGGATTTCAAAGGTAGTATGACCCAGCGGAGGGTGGAAGGTTATCGCTAGGTCCTCAATGTGAGCCATGGGTGGCGTTTTGCTTTTAAGGTCGGTAAAGAAGCTCTTAAGGGCTACCTCATCCCCCTCGACCTCGATTTCCACGTTTCCTGAGGTATTACGTACCCAGCCTTTTAGGTTGTGCTCGTGAGCCAGTCGGTAAATGAAGGGGCGAAAGCCAACCCCCTGCACCACCCCGCGTACTTTTATCTTGGCTAATTTCTTTATCCTTACCAGCACCATGCCCCCACCGCCTGTGATTCATCAAGTGGTGACCCTCCATCCACTTAGCTGGTAATCCCGGGGCGGACGAGATTCTTTCAGTAGATGCAGCTTATTCTGTTTCTTGAGTTGCTCGTAGATGAGACACCAGGCGCAGTCCCGGTCCGCACTGAGCTCGCACTTACCATCCTTACTGCCGCCGCAGGCACCGCTGAGCAGACCCTTGCTGCACCGGGCAATCGGACAGATACCGCCCGTCACGGCTAGAAGACAATCGCCGCAGCCGGCACATCTTTCCTCCAGAATACCAGCCTCCCGCTCCTCTGCGCCCATAAAGTGGGTGTTCTGCGCCGGGAAAATGGGAATCTCGGGGAAGACCTCAGCCAGGGTCTGGACACCGATGCCACAGGCTAGGGAAAGCACTGCCTCCACGTCATCCATCTGGGGCTTGAGAATAGAGGCAGCCAGGTAGTTATCGCACTGCTTGGCGACGGTGGTTACCTTGAAATTGAAGCCTTTATTCTGCAACCTCCCGGCTAGCTCAAGCAGTTGGCTCAGGGTCTTCGACTCTCTCAGTCCTCTCGGCGGCTGGGTGCAGCCATCACACCCGGCAATTAGCACATTGCTGTAGGGGGCGATGAAACCTAAAACTTCGTCGAGAGGCTTTTGTGTGGTTACTATCATAGACTACCCACCTTTACCCAGTTCCTTTATTCTTTGGCTGAACTGCTCTAATTCTTTGTCCAGTTCTTCCGGGTACCTGGGGGATACCGTGCAAAAATGGAGTCGTTCCTTAAAGCCGATTTGCCCCAGTCTTTCCCCCAAGTTGGCTACGGAGTGCTGTGCCCGGCCGCTGGCTTTTTCCTGTTTGCAGTCATCTTCGGAGCAGGCTGCGATCATGACGCCGTCAACACCCTTTTGGAAAGCCTCCAGGATGTGAAATCTATCAATCCTGGAGGCACAGGGGAGGTCTATGAAGCGGACATTCGGTGCTGGCTGGCCGTTAAGCGGCGGAAAGGAGGCCCACTGGCAGCGAAATACCAGAATCTTGGGAGGCTCTACCTCTAGCGAGAAGCGGTTAATCAGTTGGGAAATACGTTCCTGCTCCCAGTTCTCCAGCTCCAGGGCTATCGCCGGACACATCGCCACACAGAGCCCGCAACCACGGCAGGCACTTAGGTCAAAGGTAATCCCCCCTGGACTCTTGAGCTCCGCGGCATCGTAAGGACAGAAAAAGACGCAGTTGCCGCAGGCAATACACAGGTTAGCGTCTACCTTTACCTTTAGGCTATGCCTTTTCAGGGTGATGATATCTCGCCCGTAGCCGAGCTGGTCGAGGAGAAGGTTAAGAGCGATTATTTTGCGTCCGGTGGTGGTACTGCCCCGCTCAAATCGACAGTAGTCAACATCGCAGGCAAGGACGTTTATATTGTTTATCCCCATGAGCAGGGCTTTCAGGTAGACTTCGTCAGGGATGCGGCCGACGCAGGGAACCAGTAGCGGGATGAAGCTTGACGTCCCAAAAAGCTCGGCCACTCCCTCAATATCGGGGGCACTGCCGCGGCACATAATAATTAGGGTGTCGGAGGCAGTTTCCTGCCTTGCCTTCTCTAAATAAGCGAGTAACGAATCAAGGTCGTAATAGAGAATGTCAATGACCCGGGCGGGACAGTTGGCGTAACAGAGCCCGCATACCTGGCACTTGGTTACATCCAGGGTAATCTTGCCTGTTTCGGCATCCTTCTTTAGTGCCTCATAGGGGCAGAGGGTGGAGCAGACGGCACAGCTGCTGCAGTAATCCATGTTCTGCCTAACGGCGACTATGCCCTGGGTAGCTTGCTCGTTCACTCTATCTCACCTTCCCTAGTTTAGCGTCCCTAGTTTAGCGTCAGAGGACCAAGCGTGGTTACATTGTCCACAAGTTCGTTTAGTGACGAGAGAAACCTCGGTGCCTCAGACGTTACCAGCCATTCGGCTCTCAACCTCTCCGGTTCGATACCGAGTTGGGAGAGTATTCTCTTAAGAAGCAATACGTTTCGTCCTGCCTTATAGTTACCGGTAACAAAGTGGCAGTCGCCGGGAGCACAACCGGCTATCATCACACCGTCAGCACCTTTAACAAAGGCATCGAAAACAAAGGTGGGGTCTATCCGGCCGGTGCAGTTGGTTTTTATTATTATCGGACGGAAGTTGTCCTTAAGTTTTGAAGCCATGGCGCGTTCGGCTCCGGGGGGCGAACAAAAGTTACAGCGGAAGATGATAATGTTGGGCTTAAAGTTGTTCATAGCTTCTCCTCATCTATTATCTGTTTTACTATTATGGGCAGCCTTTCTGCCACCTCTTTGGTACACTGCTCGGAAAAATTCTCATTATCCTTTACCTCGATGGCGTAGATACTAACCGACTGAGGCATTCGGCATCCCAGGCTTCTGCCAACTTCGAAGGCGGTGGCAATATCCATACCGTGGGACGAGGTAAAATCCTTATTCGGTCTAAAATCCTCCAGGTTGAGCTTGTATAGTTCCCCAGCCTTACCCTGCTTGGTCTTGATAGAGTCGATAATGATGAGTTTGTCGTAGTCGGTGATCAGGTCAAGGAGGGCGATGGCAGCTTCATTGGTTTGCTCTACAGTTACGTCGGGTTTTGCCACCTCAAGCCGCTGAGCAATCTTGATGCCCACAGCATCGTCGCTGAGAATCGGGTTACCGATGCCCAAGACCAGGGTGCTCGTATTTTGCTCTCTTTCCGGTGACATGCCTACTCGTCTTATCTAATTCTCTACTGGTATGACAAATACCTTAGCTAGGTGCTGCTCGGGGTTACCCTAGACAGCGACGACCTCTTTAATTTCTGGTATCTGCTCCTTAAGGACTCGCTCAATTCCCATCTTTAGGGTCATCGTTGACATAGGGCAGCCGCTGCAGGCACCCGTGAGTTTTAGCTTTACCACACCGTCGGTCACATCTACCAGCTCAACACCACCACCGTCAGCCTGTAACGCGGGTCTTATCTGGGCCAGTGCTGCCGCTACCTTATCACGCATGTTTTGCCTCCTTATTTCGAGAGTGTGGCATAGGTATCGGCTATGGTTTCTTCCAGAGCATCCTTGATAGTTCGGGCGCCAGATGGACAGACGGTGACGCAAACGCCACATCGCTTGCACTTAAAATCGTCTACTACTGACTTTAGCTTATCTTCAGATGTCTCTAGTCTAGAGGCTTCGTAAGGGCATACCGCGACGCAGACTCCGCAGCCGCTGCATAGATCCTCATTAACCTCAATTTCCGGTATCTCAGTCTGCAAGCCGAGGACGACACAGCCTTTACAACTCTTACACGGGCCGCAACAGAGGCACCTTCTTGCCTCCTCAATCACCTCAGCCATGGTGTATTCTTTCTCAAAGGGCACGAAGTTGAGCCTTTCTTTGGCTGGAGTCCACTTGAGAGCTGGCTGAAGCTTATACCTGACACGTTCCGGGATGGAGGCAGTTTCGTATTCCTTTTCCTCTCTGCCAGCCTTCATGTCTTTACCCTTGAGGTAGCGGTCGATGGACTCGGCGACGGTGGTCCCGTCTTGCATGGCCTCCGAGGCAAAACCGACTCGCCTGACATCACCACCAATGAAGACCCCCTCCTTGAGGTTACTCATCAGGGTAACCGGGTCGATGTCTAGCCTACCCTGCTCATTCAGCAGGCCCTCGTTCTGGAATAGGGTTCGCTCTGGCCCCTGTCCAATTGTTACCAGGAGCACATCACCCCCAAGGTATATCACGTCACTCCGGTCACACTGGGGGTTAAATCTGCCGTCTTCCTCAAAGACTGAGGTACAGCGGGGACACTTTATTTTATCGAATTTCCCACCCTTACCGATTATCTCCTCTATGCCTCGGGAATAGACTATCTTGATGCCCTCTTCGCTGGCGCCTTCGATTTCTTCATCGTCAGCGGGGATACCGTCCTTGGATGACTTATCGGCGCACTCCAGGCAGACGATGGTAACATCTCCTCCCAGCCTGCGGGCGGTCCGGGCGACATCAAAGGCGACGTTACCGCCACCGACGACGATCACCCTCTTACCCTTGTAGAGCTGAAGCGGCACATTACCCTGAAGTACTTCGTAAAGGAGGTTTAGGCCGAACATGACACCTTCTAGGTCGGCACTAACTAGCTCTCGTCCGAAGGTCAGGGGTCGTGGAGCAGGCGTTCCCGTAGCGATGAATATAGCCCGGTAGCCTTCCTTCTTGAGATTGTCCAGGGTTTGGCCCTGGTCGCCAACTTCGGCACCGAGCCTGACTTCTATATTAGCAATCCGGAGCAGATTATCAATAGCTGAGTCAACAACATCTTGGGGCAGGCGGTAGGCGGGGATGAGACGCATGGCACCGCCCAGCTTGGGATTTCGCTCCAGGATGGTGACCTGGTAACCTTTCTTGCTCAGGGCGTAGGCACACATTAAACCGCCGGCCCCGCCTCCAATTACGGCAACCTTTTCCCCGGTGGGGGTGGGGAGTGGCGGCATGGTCTCAAGATATTTAATGAATTCCTTGGCGACCAGGCGCATCACCATCCGGCGCCTTACCGCCCCGGTTTCATCCTTATAGTTACATTCCTTCTCACAGAGCCCGCAGATGTAGCCACAAAGCAGCGGAAACAAGGGGCTCTTCTCGTAGACCTCTTTTCCAATATCAACCATTTGCCGGGCGGCTGCCTCTGGGTCTAATGGCAGCAGGGCAATCATGGTGTGGTTTCGCTGAATATCTATATTCAAGGGGCACCTTATCTGACAGGGGGACAGGTACACCTTGTCAGCCTCACAGACTACCTCCTCAACCTGGGCTTGTTTCTCCATTGACACATCCTTTGCCATCTGAGCCTCCTAATATCTGCTTTTTAAGTTCGTGCCTTACTTGCTCTTTTACTAGTCTCTCTTTAGCTTCCTTATCAAGTCCCCTTTAGCATCATATATATTAACTTCAAGTGGCATCCTGCCCGGTAGGGAGTGCGTGGCGCAGGCATGGCAGGGGTCATATGCCCGGAAGGCCATCTCAACCATGTTGAGAAGGCCTTCGGAGACCTGCCCTTTCTTGATGAGTGATCTGGCTGCCTTATCTATCGACATATTAATAGCGGCAGCGTTATTCACGGTAGCTACAATCAGGTTTACCTTGGTCAGAATACCGCGGTCATCAGTTTGATAATGATGGATCAGGGTACCTCTGGGTGCCTCGACGATGCCGATGCCCTCCTTGGGAGTCTTGGTGGGTAGATTGACAATATCCGGCGAGGTGATTTCCGGGTCACGGGCCAGCTCAAGCACACGTTCTGAGGCGTAAAGTGCCTCAACTAACCGTGCCCAGTGGAAAGCTAGGGTACTGTGAACTGGTTTGCCGCCCAGTACGGAATACAGCTTCTCATAGGCTTCCTGAGCCAGCGGAGTAGCCATGCCGTCGGCGGCATTTAGTCTGGCTAGGGGGGCTACCCGATAAACGCCGCTCTCTTTGCCGTCAATAAACCCCTTCCAGCCTAACTTCTTGAGGTAGGTGAACTTGATATAGCTCCATGGTTCAACATGTTCCCTGATGTGATTTAAGTAGTCCTGGGGCTTAAACTTGGCAAATTCTTTCCCGTCGGGCCCGACTACCCTGACCTGCCCATCGTAGAAATTTACCTTGTTGTTCTTGTCCACCAGGCCCATGTAGTATGTCTTGTGGGAATAGACATCACCGGTCACTAGGTCAACATAGTCCTTGTTTTTAAGCACAATGTCATCAAAAATCTGAAGGGCAACCTTGCAGAACTCTACCCCGTACTCCCCGGCTTCGATAAGCTTTTGTTGTTCTTCTTTGTTAATTCCCTTTGACATCCCGCCGGGTAGGCCGCAGGAGGGCATTACCGGCTTACCGCCAATTATTCTCAGGACATTCCTCATGCGCTTGCGCATTTCGATGACCTTACCGCCGGTTTCCAGTCCGGCTTTGGCGATAACTCCCAGAACGTTCCTCTCCCCAGCCGGTGCCTGCGGGCCGACGACAAAGTCAGGGCCGCCCAAGAAGAAGAAGTGCAGGATGTGGTCTTCGGCCTGAAAGGCGTTATACATCAGCTCCCGTATCTTCTTGGCAGTTGTGGTGGGTTCGACCTTGAATAGGTCATCGAGGGTCTTGGTGGCTGCCATGTGGTGGGCAGTAGGGCAAACGCCGCAGATCATGGTGGTTATCCGGGGCATTTCCTCGGCTGGTCTGCCTACTGAGAACTCCTCGAAGCCGCGGAGCTCGGGTACCTGAAGATAGGCCCGCTGGCAATTTCCCTCATCGTCGAGGAATATCTCTATCTTGCCGTGGCCTTCAAGCCTGGTGATCGGGTCAATGGTTACTTTTTTCACGCTGTTCCTCCTACCCCTTCCATCTTCCTTCTTCGAAGGAGTGAGGAAGGTAGACTAAATCTGTAGAATGTTCCGGCCGGATCTGGGATAGCGTCGACTAAGGCTTTAACTTCCTGGTCACTCATCTTCTCTTCGTCTTCGAGCCCTAACATGGAGACAAACATGGCTAGAGCCTTGGCGCCCTGGTCGATAACCCCGTCTACCGGCCCAAAACAACCACGGCAGGGCATGTTAGCGTTAATGCATGTTTCGCCACAGCCGGTTCTGGTCGCTGGTCCGTAACAGAATAACCCCTGCTTTTGATTTCCCAGGGCCGCTTTATTTCTTTTATCGACATCTTCTCCGGTTTCGAGTCTTTCCTGGGACAGGTATCACACAGGGCGATATTGGGGGCGAGCACAGCCCCCTTCTCCGGTAGCTGGCCGGTTAGTATTGCATTAACGGCGTTCATGACCAGGTCAGGTGGCGGTGGGCACCCGGGAAGGTAGTAATCTACCGGAATCGTCTGGTCTAGGGTCTTCACGGTATTATAGAATTCGGGTAGCTCAAGCTCATAGCCGTCGTTTACCGATTTTTCCTGCGGCGTGACCCCCTCCGGGTTATCGGTGCTTGGGGAGTCCTTATAGGCGAACTTGAAGATTGTCTCGCGGCTGCAGAAGTTGGCGAGGCCGGGTATTCCCCCCAGATGAGCACAGGCGCCGAAGGCAACCACCAGCCCCGATTTCTGCCGTAAGAGCTTTACCATCTCCTCCTGCTCTTCTAGCCTTACGGAGCCGTTTATGAAGCTCACCGCTATCTCGCCGTCCTTGAGAGCCTCAATATCCTTCCGCTTAAAATCCAGCGCCACCGGCCATAAGACGATGTCTACCGCATCGGCTACTTTTAGCAGGTCCTCATTGAGATCGACTATAGTCTCCTCACAGCCACCACACGAGGCGCACCAGTAAAACGCAACCTTTGGTTTAGCCATATTTCCCCCTTCGTTACTAAAGAACTATTTTAGACAGCTGAGGTTAGCTATCCTGTCCCTCAGCAGCTTCCTCTATTAGTCCTATCCTCTCAGCTAATAGCGCGAGACCCTCTTTAGTGCAGAATTCCTTTTTTCTAGCGTCAAGGAATACGCCCGCTTGGTCTATTTCCGAACCATCTGGATTAATCTGTCTCTGATCTGCTGGTGCCGCTCAACATAGGCACGGTCGAACTTACTATTCATATCTATTTGGTAAAAGATTGCTAGAATCTGTTAGGTCTAACACAGTCTAGCATGCTAGCTGGAAGTTGTCAATTTTACCGTCTTAAACGTTAAAGAGAAAGGTGATGACATCGCCATCCTGAACTATATAGTTCTTACCCTCGAGTCGGAGCAGCCCTCTCTTGCGGGCTTCGGCTAGACTGTGACACTTCATCAGGTCGCCATAGCTAATGACCTCGGCTCGAATGAAGCCTCTCTCCATGTCGGAGTGAATCTTACCCGCAGCTTTTAAGGCAACCGTACCGCTCTTAATCGACCAGGCTCTGATTTCATCCGAGACGATAGTAAAGAATGAGATAAAGCCTAGTAGCTGGTAGGAGAGTCTGATAGTGCGGTCAAGCCCAGACTCCTCGATGCCGAACCCAGCGCGAAGCTCTCTAGCTTCATTCTCCTCTAGCTGAGATAGTTCCATCTCTAGCTTGCCACAGAGGGTAATCAGGTTGCATTCGGGGCGAAGGTAGCGCTCTCTCAGCTTGGCTTCTAGAGAGGCGGCTTCGGGTAGCTGTTCTTCTCCGATATTAACCACGATCAGTAGTGGCTTGGCGGTGAGGAACTGAAAATGGCTCATAGTCTTGGATTCTTCCGGAGTTAGCTTGAGTTCGCGTAGTGGTATGTCCTTTTCCAGATTAGCCTTGATTTTGGTAAGTAATTCTTGCTCATGGAGAAGAGGTGGGCGCTCTACCGCTTTAGCCCCCTTGAGTGACAGGGCTATCTTTTCCAGCCTTCTCTCCTGTAATGCCAGGTCGGAAAAGGCAAGTTCTAGGTTCATAGTTTCAATATCCCGCCCTACATCCAGACTGCCTTCAATATGCGGGACAGTCTCATCGACAAAGGCACGGACTACATTAATCAGGGAGTCGGCACCAGCAAGCTGATTTAATAGTTCGCCACCGATTCCTTTGTCCTTAGCCAGACCCTTGACCGAATCCCCGATGTCAATATACCGTACCTCAGCCGACGTAACCTTCTTGGGCTGGAGCATGCTGGCGAGCGTCTCTAGGCGTGGCTCGGGAACCTTAGCCACCCCGATGTGGGGAGCTAGAGCCTCCCGACTGTAGCTTCCGGTATCAGCCCGGCCCTTGGTTAGGGCATTGAAGATGGTTGTTCGGCCGCTTTTGGCTAGCCCGATGATGCCAATATCAACACTCATTACTCGGTCGTTCCGGTCTCTCCTTAGTCTCCTGAAACATGGGAGGGGCGGCTAAGTTTACATAAAATAGATTCCGCATTTTGAGCAACTATCCGGCGAGGCCTTTTTAATGTCGTTAATCCATAGAGTATAACGCATCTTAATTTTACTCTTTGCCAGACTACTCTTCAATACAATTGGCTTCTCTTGGCGGGTGATTTCACCGGTAGGTGTGGTAAAATTAAGGAGGCCAAGGGAGGAGATGACTTTGCTCTATATCTTGACTGGTCAGGATGATTTTTCCCGCGGTGAGGTGCTTGCCGAGATAAAGAAGGGTATTGGCGAGTCGACACTCTTAGCGGCTAATACCACTGTACTCGATGGCGGGCAACTTACCCTAGAGCAATTGAGAGGCGTCGTTGAGACAGTGCCCTTTTTGGCCGAAAAGCGTCTGGTCATTATTGAGGGGCTGCTGGGACGCTTTGAAGCTAAAGGTAAACTAGGCAAACGACAGAAAGCTAAACTGGCGACTAAACAGCAGTCTGAATATAAACAATGGGCAAATTTTCTTAGTAACATACCCGAGAGCACGGTGGTGGTCTTGGTGGATGAGGGAATAAAAAGCAGTAACCCTTTGTTTAGGGAACTATCGGGTAGCGCTGAGGTAAAGTCCTTTCCTCCGCTGAATAAAACTAAGCTTCGTCAGTGGGTTGAGAGGGGTGTCGGAGAAGCAGGGGGCAGGATATCACCTGAGGCAGTTGAGCTGCTGGCTCAGGTTGTGGGTGGTAACCTGTGGACCATGAAGCACGAAATCAGTAAGCTTGTCCTGTTCACCTCAGGTCGCCCCATCGAGGAAGATGATGTTAGGAGCTTGGTAAGCGATGTCCAGCAGATTAGCGTCTTCAATATGGTCGATGCTATCTTCGAGTTTAAGGCAGAAGCGGCTGGGAGGTTACTACAGCAGTTGCTGGCTAGGGGGGCAGTCCCGGCCTATCTTCTGGTCATGCTGTCCCGACAGATCCGGATGATAGCTCGGATAAAGGAGCTTCAGAATCGAGGAGAAGCAGAATCGGAGATCCAGAGTAGGCTGGGGCTCGTCTCGGAATTTGCCTTTCGTAAGACACTAACGCAGGCTTGTAGGTATTCCTGGGGGCGGATACGGGAGGTATATCGCAAACTTCTGGAGGCTGACCTATCGATTAAGACTGGTAAATACGATGGTGAGTTAGCCCTCAATATTCTGGTTACTGAGCTATGCCAGAGAGCCACGGGTGGGTGAGCCAGCTTGACAGGTTCCCTGGCTGAGTGCTAAATTTTGTTTACTGCTAGAGGTGTAGCCTATACAGTTTCAGGTTTTGTGCTGCCTGAGTCGAGGTAGACTCCTTGAGACTTTACTTCCCAGATTTATGGTGTGTGACAGCATGGAATTAGGTCAGGAAGGTAGTGACATTCTACTTAAAGAGTTATGCCGCCGGAGGCTGTTACCAAGGCGCCTCATTCTGGCTAGTAATCGGGGACCAATTGAATACTACTTTGCTGAGGATGGGGAGCTCCGCTCACGGCGTGGCAGTGGTGGGGTAGTTACCGCTCTGAGTAGTCTGAGTAGGTATGTAGAGCTGGATTGGATTGCCAGTGCTATGGGGCGGGGAGATCGAGAGATGGCGCGGAGAGTTGAGGGGAGACGCTTCAAGGCACCGGCAGATGACGATAATCTCTATCTCCGCTTTCTGGTTTTCTCCCGAAGCATGTATCACAAATACTATAGTATCATCTGTAATCCCCTGCTTTGGTTTCTGCAGCACTATATGTGGAATTCACCGACCACGCCTAATATAGACATCATAACTCATGATGCCTGGGAGAATGGCTATGTCCACGTGAATCAGACCTTTGCCAAGGCAGTTATTGAGGAAGCCGCAAGTAGCGAATTACCACCGGTAGTAATACTTAACGACTATCATCTCTATCTAACCGGTGCGTATATCAGGCGGCAGTTGCCGGATGCCGTCATCCAGCACTTTACTCATATTCCCTGGCCCTCCTTACCATACTGGCAACTTTTGCCTAGCTCTATGCGGCAGGCAATTTTCCAGAGCTTGTGTGCCGCTGATATCGTGGGGCTACAGACAATGCGAGATGTGCACAATTTCCTTCACTGTTGCGAATCATCAATTGCTGAGGCTGAAGTAGATTATGAGCGGCACACGGTTAGGACGGAGGGACGGCTGGTTCGAGTTAGAGCCTACCCGATATCTGTTGATGTTACTGGCCTAAAAGGGTTGGTTGCTTCGACTAGACTAAAGGAATATGAGCAGAAGTTACGCCCCCTCTGCGGTGAGCAAACCATAGTCCGTGTGGACCGGGCTGAGCCCAGCAAGAATATCATTCGTGGTTTTAAGGCCTTTGATAAGCTGCTGGAGCGTTACCCTGAGTTTCGGAAGAAGGTTAGATTTGTTGCCTTTCTGGTACCGACTAGAAGCCATCTGAGGCTATATCAGAGGTATATCCAGGAGGTTACCCAGCTAATAGAAGACATAAATAGTAAGTATGCTAGTGAAGAATGGTATCCCATTGATTTCTTTTATGAGAATAATTATGTGCAGGCCTTGGCTGGCATGCGGCTCTATGATGTTCTCTTAGTGAATGCGGTCATTGATGGCATGAATCTAGTGGCTAAGGAAGGCCCTACGGTTAATAACCGCGATGGTGTCCTGATACTATCGGAGACAGT
>SMTZ1_10028375_pt1 | contig 14388 bp, 11 predicted proteins | sample DeeMarSWOR136_30_FD_25667 | JGI IMG/M metagenome (IMG submission 25667) | reverse complement strand
ACTTTATATATTCCCCCCGCAGTATAGTCGCCGGAAACCTCGTCCAGGTTCGTTGTGGCACCGGCAAAATCCTCACCGTAAGAGAATAGGTATCCAGCTGGATTTCCACCAGCATCTCTTACCTCCACTGTCGTCATCGTGGTATTCGCGAACCATCCCGCGAGGCTGCCTTTATTCCAGCCTTCATGGTAATCCGTCGCGCCGAATACGACGCTCGATGTCACGACGAGCGTTACAATTGCGAGTAAAAAAGACAGCTTTTTCATCGCCAACACACCCCTTTCCATGGTTCGAGTGAAACGATAAGTGAATTATATCACGTGAGTTGTACCATGTCAATTGTGAGTCTGGAGCTCCCCAGGAATGCCGAGGGATAAAGCGAGCAACTTCTCTCAGGGATTATAATGAACCTACAAGACCCAGGCGTAGCCGATCTTGGCGAAGAAGGTCCTGTCATTCTGTTTCAGATCAACATCCCAGTACCCGAAGTAGTTATCCGAGTATCCGAGAAAGAGAACCGTTTGGGGGTTGATCTTGTATGAGAAGAGGAACTGGCTGAAGAGGTGCCGTTCCTCTGGATCGACCTCGTCTATGTAGAGGTCTGCATCGCGCTTATAGTCGACATATTGTAAAATTGTCCTCAAGAATGTCCGTTTATTGAGCTGGTAGACGAGGTGCAGTTGACTGATGTTGGCGGTATAGAGACGCCCCTCATCAACATTGAGGCGTTCCCAGATGTAGTCGAATACCAGTCTCAGGTGGCGCCCGAGCTTGTAGTCGATGGCGGGATTCAGGCGGAGCCGATCTCCTTGCCTCGTATTGGCATAGTCGATGGCATCACCCACTATGCCGTAGAATTCAAGCTCCAGGCATCCGAGCGGATGAATGTAGCTGTCGAGCCTGAAATACTGATTGTCGAATTCCTCCCCGTCGTACCCCCTCTTTCCATAGAGGTATCCTGCCCCATGTATCCCCGACTCGCGAGGACCGTTGTAGTCGAACCAGAACGAGTATCCCTGAAGGAGGACGGTGCCGTCGATCTCCTCTTCCATATCATAGCTGGAACCGACATTCAGCATGGTGTACCAATTTTTAGAGTCGCTGAACCAGGTATGCCCCCACCCGAATTCCAGGTACCGGGAGCCGACACTCGGCATAAAGCCCAGGTCCGCACGCAGATTGCGGCTCTTTTCCCTGTACAGGCCGTACCAGTCCCAGCTATCCGTATCATGGAGGTAAAAGACGTCCAATGCACCGCCGGTGAAACGTCCTTCGGGCTGGTCGAATTCCTCTACCGTACTGTCAGGGTATCGCGTCTGGGAACCGAGAAGCTGGAACCTGACCTGGTCTTTCTTCGTGAATTTCAGGATCCCGTCGACGCCGGCGAGACGGTTGTAGTAGTCTTTGCCCTCCCTGTCCGTGAGGAGAACACCGATCATTGAAGAGCTGAAGATATCACGTCTGTAGCGGACAGTCGATCCGATACTCTTTTGCTCGAGGGTTGTGGACTCCGAGCCCTGGCTTCCCGGCAGGAGAAGGTTCGTGATCTCGTCTTGGACTGTGAAGTAACCGATGGCGTTTCCACTCTCTTTGCCGGTCAGCTTCATGCCCCAGTCCGGGTCTGCAAGGTTGCGTGTGTGGACGGCATCGAACCGTGTATTGAACAGCTCTGCGCCCTCGAGAAAGAAGGGGCGTTTCTCGGGATAGAACAGTGCGAAGTTGGTGTTGATATCGAGCTGTGCAACATCTGCTTCGACCTGGGAAAAGTCAGGATTAAGGGTGCCATTCAGGGTGATGTTCGGTGTCACACCCCAGCGTGCCGTAAGCCCCGGTTCGTACTGCTCGGCTTTGTCCTGGAGGTCGCCTTCAGGAAAGTCCGGTCGTTCCTGAGAGTAGAGTGAAGTGAAGGTAGGATCGAACTCGATATTTCTCCCTGGCGTGGCACCCGCAAAACCGACCAGCTGCTCCGCCTGGCACAGATAGCAGTTGTTGTTCCTATCCCGCGGGAAAAGACCGATATGATGACGAACTCTGCGGGGGTAGCTTCTGACGGCGTCGAAGTTCCATATCTGGTCCCCTTCCGTTCGCTGAAATCGCATGGAGCTGAAGGGAATCGCCATTTCCACGATATATCCCTCATCGGTTATCCTCCCGGCAGATTCCCAGATGGCGTCCCACGAGTCTCCTTCGCAATCGGGACATTCGATCATGTCCCCTTGAACACCGAGGGGATTGGAGAAATAGTCGAACATACGGCGTTTGTCATCGAAGGTATCGATCACGAGTGCCACCCAGTCGTCGTCATACAAGTTGTCACGGTCGCAGATACGTGCCCGGATCTGAGCAGGATAGGGGTCATACGCCTTGAACGCCGCATAGAAGTGCGACTCGCTGTAGGCAAGCAGTACCTCTGTTCTCACTGGCGGGGGGACGTTTTCACCGGGACGGACCTCGTATTTCAGCTCCATGACCAGGGCCTTCTGCCAGTCGTCCTCGTCGAGGACTGCATCAACCTTGAGATCGCCATTGACCTTCGGGACCCGCTTAGGATTTTTTTCGTTCTCTGCTGAGAGATAGCCGGGTACTGCGATAATGAGGGAGATGAGTAGGTAGACGATGAGAATCCGGGGCTGAACGATAACTACTCTTTTCATAGGAACTCTCGCGCGGATAACCGGGGATAGGTGGGATCCCATGAGCTCCATATACTTATTCTGTGTTACGTTTGTTTATGAAAAATGTTCCACTTTTAGTTATGGGCTCTTATTTGAACAGGGATTTAATCTCACCGCAGTTCTTTTCTTTGTTGGCGATGGCTGCGCATCCTTTCGAGTATGCTCCGATAATGAAGCAGCCGCAGAAAGGTCCGTCTGGATGATTGATGGTAAGGCGGGGGAATCGCTTCGGAGGTAGGAGGCAGTAGTTATCGGCGAGCAGTTTCATATTCTTGTGTCGTGAATGGTTTCGGGTGGGGTGGGGTCTCTCGTCGCTCTGTTATCAATATACGAAGCCAACTGAAAAAAGTTCGAAGAAAAAGGGGTGATGGCGAAGTATCGGGTTTAAAATTCCTCTTGATTGAACGCACCAATTTTAAGATCTTGATAGTAGAGTTGAGCTCGCTGGCTTGGGGACCCCACCTGCCATTATTGAATTCAAGTGAAGAGGCTCTCAGTTTTTCTTCTAAAACCAATTGGAGGGATTGGAGATGAGAAGAGCTATTTTCTTTTTATTTCTTGTGGCGATCATCGTTCTTATCTGCAGTCATCCCGGCTGCCGGAATCCTTTCTGCCCCAGGGATGAGGAACCGTACGTTGTTATTGACAGGCCACCACCGACTGGGGGCACACAGGTTCTACCTCAAATCATAACATTCGGTTGGCAGAGCGGTCTCGCTGAAAACCCCCGCGCGGTCCGGCACATGTGGAGTCTCGTTGTCGATACGAACGGCGTATACAATCCGACATTCAACATCGTGAGGGATCTCAACGAGAATCCCTGGAGGTACGAGGATAAGTGGTCCAGGTGGGTGTTCTACAAAGCACCCCATGAGAGGGGACGCATGACCATACTCGGTGACGATGAGCCCCTCGAGGTCAACAAGAGCCATATCTTCGCAGTGCAGGCGATGGATAGGTGCGGACAGGTGACAGAGATATTCAGACGGGATGTCAACGTTCGGCAATTCATTGTAGCGAAATTGGTTGGTCCGTTGCTGACGGTCATGGAACCGTTTTTAGGTGGTTTCAAATTTCTGGGAACAAATATGGGCCCCGAGAGAATCGATTTACCGCCCGGCGTTCCCCTGAACTTCAAGTGGCGTGGTGATGCAAGTAATTACGGTGGTGAGATCGTCAGTTACCGGTACGGTTGGGATATCGCCGATTTGAACGACCCGGACCAGTGGGATGTTCCCCCCAGCCCATTCCATCTTCAGGCGCCCGAGCGGAGGCTCTATACGGGCATTCATACATTCTTTGTCGAAACCGTCGATAATGCCGGTTTGGTAACACTGGCGTCGATTCAACTTGCCATCATTCCCTTCCCGATGGATCGGGAACTCCTCTGGGTAGACGATTTCTTAGGGACACCGGTGCAACCTCCCGACTATTCACATCCTTCCGAAACCAACCACGATCAATTCTGGACAAGCATTTGTAATCGTGCGACAGGATTCGATCCATCATCCGATGTCTATGACTGCACCGAGCATAACAACGAACCTCCTGACTTGGCGACGATCGGCATGTATAAGAACATCATCTGGACTTACTCGTCACACCGGGATGCAGCCTGGAAGAGAGTAGTGTACTTTACACCTGAGAGCAGAATTGGGCAGGGCAGTCAGCGGCGTTTGAACTATCTGCCGGTTTTCCTCGTAAAGGGTGGTCATCTCTGGACGCTCGGCCGCTCTGAGCGGGGGAGCGGGCTTGCCGCCGTTCTCTCCCCTGATGCCCAGATCTTTCCTCTGTCTCTCAGATGTGAGATTGCCGGTCCCCGGAATGACTGCTTCGGAGATACGAGCGGTGTCTACTCCATGCCATACAAGGATTACTGCGTCTCAATGCTTGATAAGATCGATGCCTTCTTCCGGACACATGAGGATATGCCTATGAGGAGATTGGGATATTATGATGTCATGGCATTCGGGTACAGGGACGATGCTGATCCGTATACCGCTCAGCATCCTGAACTCCCGCCGAGGCTCGACCTCTGGGAGGAGGTTGCCTGCTGTAATAGATTTTTCGATCCGAATGGTGTGGTTGGTGGTTTCACCTATGTGGAGATTTACGATCCCGAGTACTGGATGCTGAATAACTTCGTTATGAGCCAGTTCTGCTTCCATCCGATGTACCGGATGAGGTCAAGGAATATGCTATCTGCAGTGAACAACACGACCATCGCTATCTGGGTTACGAAGTATGCCGATATCGTTCCTGAAACAGCATCGGGGATTGGAGTCGCGGCGCCGAGCGTACACTTTGGCTTCCCGCTCTGGTTTTTCGACCGGGAGGCGGTCGATCAGATCGTAGAGGTTATCTTCACCGAGTGGCAGATACTCGAGGGCCCCTGAGATGCACTGAGAGGAGGACTTCGCACATTCGCTATCTCAGAAGGATCATCCTTCGGGATATCGTTCGAAACCTCCCGATCAATGAAATTTGATGCTGCCATTCTGGTATAAATAGATATGACCACTATAAATACGGACTCCTCTCGATACATCTCCCCTTGCGAAAAGATAGGAGTTATCAGCACTCCAACCTCTGAATTCTATGAGTTATCAGCACTCCAACCTCTGAATTCTATTTTTCCTCCTTCAGTACTGGTGCACGTTACGGTGATACCCGGCAGGAACTGCAGGAAGTGACCGGCATCAAAACCTGCATCATTCCCTGTGGCATCCCGATCGAAATAGCGGTAAGGTAAGGTCGGAGGTGAGTACCACCCGGATAGCGAACTTCCCAGGGCGCAGGCCGGGTATATGTTCTCGAGCATGTACTCTTCATCTATTCCACCGAAGAGTAATGCGTCAAGTGTATACCAGGTGGTGTTATTATCTGCCCAGCCGTAGTTCATGTGGTATTCCCGTAAGGGACCGGCGCCGGTCTCCTGCCATCCGTCTCCGACGATCGAATGCCCCTCCACCCTGTAATGCACCGGACGGTTCGCATTGAACTGTGATTTCATGCGATTGAACCAGTCCACTGCCGTGTAGTTGTTCCGATCTCGTCTCACGCAGGCCGTGGAATAGCGGTAGTGGTCTTCGTACACACCCTGCATGTCGTAAGTAAAGGCACTGGAGCCACAAACACCGTAATCCATCTCCACGGCAACGCCGACCTCATAACACAGCTCTTCCACCGCATCGAGATGAGCCTGGGTCAACGGATTTCCATTTTCATCCTCCCATCTGCCTTGCCCCGCATCCCAGACGTACTCGTTGGCCATATGACGCCAGTCGTAGGAATCAGTGATGATGACACTGAGCTGTCCCCCTCCGACAGGACCGTCACAAGAGTCATCGCCGTTCCATATATACGTATGGTTCTGGCTCCCAAACGGAGGCCAGCACCAGTATTTCATGATCTGGGCACCCGCAGTTGCCACGCATCCAACCAGCGTTGGCAGGGTCGGATTACAGATCCAGGGATCGGTAGGACAACAGTCGGTGCACCCGGTGTCACCGGTGGGGCAGAGGGGATTGTACGGATCACCCTGATGCCAGTTCGAAGTCAGGAGAGTATCGCCTTCCTGGTAGTTCATCTCGAGCTCCAGGTCGCCCCGTTCGAGCTCGTCCCATGACTGGCGATAGTCGATTTCAAGAATCCTCTCCAGATCTTCACTCCGTACTTGGTTTACTGGGCCAAACCGTTGTTCAATCTGATCCACAATCCTCTCCATCTTGCCTTTTACGAGGTCGACCAGCCCTTTATTGGACTGGGGGTTCAGATCGCAGGTTGCAGAGTATGCTTTCACGGGAGCGAGTTCCTTACGCAGGGATACAATGATATGGCCTTTCGGCTTCACCTGGCAGAAGTAGCCGATGACCCTGTCCCCCCGCTTGAATTCCTGGATCTCCTCAATTTCGGCAGTCGGGGAACCGCCCCAATTCCCTTTCTTGTGGATGATCAGTTGTATCCAGTTCTTGGCAACAGTCAGCGCTTGCTCTCTCTCCGCCATCTGGGCCTGGATGTGTGATGTGAGGCATGTCACGAGCAGGGAGGCGATCAGTATTGTAATCGGTAACTTTTTCATGCTCATCACCCCCCTTTACTGCAATGTGACGAGGACCAGTATCTGTCCCTTTTTGCCTCGTTCGAGCCCTTCCATGGCCTTTCCGAGAATGGCACCCTGGGCACGGGCGTAATCGGTGGCCTTCATCGCATAACCGGGGATGTCGGATGTGGTGAGCAGGTCTCCCGGTTCAATGCCCATTTCGGTGGCATCCACATTGCAATAGACCCGGCCTGCGAGGGCAACATCGTGGTCGAACTGATCCACTCCAAGACGGACACCAGAGCCCAAGCCTTTGGCTCCAGCCACGATGCCGGCAACTTTGCTGTCGTAAGGTTCAGCGCTTAACGTTAGTTTACCTGGATTCTCTGGGTCGATAATGAGCACTGAGCCTGGAGAGATGACTTTGTTTTCTGATACATCAAAGCCTTCTGAATAATCGAGGCCCGCTCCCAATTCCATAACAGGATTCCCTGTGCTTAGCTCTCGGATCATCACCTTCCCCCAGAGATCGGCGGCAAAGGCACTCGATCCACCTTTAGCAAGGAGACCCGTCCCGTGGGAGTGCGTGGCTTCAGCATAAACTGCTACATTATTACTCTCACCCTTCACACCGATGCCTCTCACCCTTCACACCGATGCCAAATCCTTTTCCATAGACACCCACGGCCTCGTCACCCCAATTAGCTACAAAATAGCCGCCATACCGCGCTCCCTCACCACTTGATCCGGTTGCGCCCATAACGCCTATACCATATTTACCGTCGGCCTGAAAACGACCACCGATATTACTGATATCATCTATACCGGAGGCTGTGGCGTGACCGAGGACAGCAGTGCCACTTTTACCTGCGGATTTAAAATAACCACCGTAGTTGGATACATCTCCTGCATTTGTAGCTTCTGCGTAGATGCCTCTGCCAGAACCTCCCGCAGCTACAAAGTAGCCGCCAATATTGGTTCCAGATCCTGTATCGGTGGCTTCGCCCCGGACACCCTGACCACTCACACCCGATGCACTGGAAAAGATACCTCTGCCACTTCCGGTATTGCTGATTTCAAATGCATTACCGCCGGTTGATGTGGTACCCACATATGGAAGGGTTAATCCCTCTTCGCCGGTGTCTGCAGTAGTTTGCAAAGTTCCATCTGGGAACCTAAATCCACCGGTTGTAGAGTGGATGGTACCAACAACTTCCAATTGTTCTCCCGGAGTATCTGTCCCGATACCTACATTGCCACCGTAGGGATTGAGACACAGATCACCCCCGGCGAATTCGTTCACATTCTGCAGACGGAGATCGTCGTCACTGTCGTCATACCACAGATACGCTTTGAAGTTGCCTCCCTCGTAGAAAGAGAGGAACACATCTTCAGTGAGAGGGGCAGAAATGGAGAGCTGCCCCCTCGCGGCAACGGGTGAGCCATCTATGTGAAGATGAGTCTCAGGAGTCGTGGTCCCGATACCTACTTCCCCTTCATTATTGACGTAGACCGCATCAGTGGGATCACCGTCGGCCGCATCGAGGGAGTGACCATCACCTGCTCCACTACCAGACGTCACAGCTGAATCAGCAATGGCTGCCCTCAGAGACCAGGGCACGGAGGTAATCCTCATCCGGGGAGCCATTTCCTCATCAGTATCAACTGTTATCCCCATCCAGCGGTTCTCATAATTAAACAAGACGGCTGGGATGGGGGTTGTATGACCGAGGATGACATTGAAGAGACCGTCATCTATAGCCACTCCCGTGTGCACCTCCGTCCACATCGGAGGTCTGATTGGTAAGCTATCAGCATAGATACTGAAGGTGAGATCATGGATCCCCGTTATCGGTGTCCCGTCTGTATCCGTTACAATCCCCTGGTAGTTGATGAGGTAGGGGACATCGGCAACGGCAAAGGTGACACAGAGGAGAATGCCAGCCAATGATAACAACCAAATCGTAAAACTTTTCATCTTTATCACCCCTCTCTACCTGAGCAAAAGCATCTTCTTGACAGCACTGAAGCTGCCAATCCTCAATCGATAAAAGTACATCCCGGTTGAAACCGTCACTCCCCGGTCATTCCTCCCATCCCAGTGTACCCGGTGCATGCCGGGAGCGTTCGTATCACGGACCAGCGTTCGTATCCGCTGGCCCTTGACATTGAAGATTACAATCTCAACAGGGCTCTCCTTGCCCACCATGTACTCGATCGTGGTGGATGGATTGAACGGATTGGGGTAGTTCTGGGAGAGCTCGTTTCTCAGTGCTACCGGCACGTCTTCACCGGTAACGATGGCCTGCCAACCACTCTTCCAGAATCCTGCAGAGAGGTTCTTCCCCGCAGCAGAGCCCTCCCCCGGTGCACACTGACCGAGAGTGCCGTTGGTCTTGTATCCACCGCTTTCACCGGGGGCACCACCAGCACCTATGACAGCGGTCCGAAGAAGGTAGGACGATTGAGCAGGTGAACCTGGCGACTCGACTCTCGTGTCATGTCCCGGCGTGACAGAGGGCATGAGAATGAGAAGTGCGCAGAGCACGGACAAGAACTTCAATCTTGACATATTGCATACACCCCCTTTCCAGGGTTCTCGATGCCAATCTCGTTTTACGTGTTTCCAATTGCCGATATGGCTGTTTATTCGAACAGCCGTTTCCCTTTTTCGAGTTGTTTGCCTTTTCTCTGATAGGGTGGTGAATAGGATTCCAGTGGAAAGTGATTTGCATTGTGCATGACATCTCATTCCGTGGTGCCGCAACCCGAACACTATGATACCATAAAGCTGGTAAAATTGTCAAGAAATGGAAGTTACGGTGTTTCCGGGATTCATTACTAACAAGTTGGTTTTACTGCGACGCACGGTCGCAAGTAACGTGATTTGACACTCGTAAGGATTGTGTGATCAGTGATTAGAGGAGTATCCGGGCATCTGCAACGGTGCACCGCCGAGAGGAGCACATCACCGGGTTGAGGTCGATCGACTCGATACCTTCCCCGAGGTCCATGACTAGTTCGGAGAACTTCATCATGGTGGATGTGAGGAGCTCCATGTTCACCGCCTCAGAGCCTCTGAAGCCCTCGATGATGCTGTGGGCCTCGAGGCTGCTTACCATGGACTGCATATCTGCCGGCGAAAGGGGAGCCATACGGATGGCTGTGTCTTTGTACACTTCGACGGCGATACCGCCGATGCCGAGGAGGATCACAGGACCGAACTGTTCATCGACCTTCGAGCCGATGATGAGCTCCGTGCCGGTGAGGGTCTCCTCGACGAGGATACCTTCGAACCCCTCCATCTTCTTGAAGCGTTTGAATACCTCGGTGAGCCTCTTTTCGTCTGTGATTCCAACTTCCACACCACCGGCGTCAGATTTGTGGAGCACGTTCGGAGAGACAACCTTTGCCACCACCGGGTATCCGATCTCGGAGGCGGATGTGACAGCCTCACTGGATGCCTTTGCCCACTTGAAGCGCGGCACATCGAGTCCAGCCATCGACAGGAGCCTCTTGGCGTCAGGCTCCAGTACCCAACCGCGCTCGCGTGAGGCATCGATAATCGCTCTCATCTCATCACTCAGCACGGCCGGTACCTCCGCATTGCTTCAACCATGAGTACCGCCCCCTCGATCGAGTGGGAGACGGGGATGTTGTTCAGCTCGAAGCCCTCGATGATCATACGGTACTTCTCCACATGCGGCACGTACGCGACGAGCGGCTTCTGATATACCCGGTGCACCTGGCTGAGCCGTGCCCCTACATCTGAGGTGACCTCGGGCAGGTAGGGGAGGAGCAGGACTATGAGGCAGTCTATCTCGGGGATCTTGCTCAGCTCGGTCGCGGCAGTGACGAAATCATCGTCCGTAGCACTTCCTGTCAGATCGATGGGGTTGCCCAGGGACGCAATCCGCTGGATACTATTCGAGAGCTTATCCCGCAGTCCCTGCTGGATATCTTCGGGAATCGGGGGAACATTCAGTTTGCTCTCGGAGCAGGTATCGATCGCCACCGCCCCATGCCCGCCACTGCCCGAGATGATGCAGACGTTTCCCTGTACCGTTTTCGGGTAGTGACTCAGCGATTCGCAGAAAGAGACCATTTGGTACTCGTCACGGGCCTCCACGATACCGTATTGCCTCATCACTGAGGAGAACACGGCGTAATCACCCGCGATTGAGGCGGTGTGGCTCGAGACAGCCCGGCCGCCACCAGGGCTCTTTCCCGCCTTCATGACGATCACCGGTTTGGGGCACCTGCTGGCGGCGAGCACGAACTCCCTACCCTCGTTCTTCGCGAAGCCTTCCAGGTAGAAGGCGATCACACCCGTCTTTTCGTCTCGTGCGAGAAACTCGAGAAGGTCGAGCTCTCTCACGATGGCCTTGTTCCCGATGCTGACGGCCTTCGAAAGCCCAATCCCCTGCTGGGAGAACTTGACCATCTGGTCGACCAGGACGCCGCCGCTCTGGCTGACGATGGCGACCTTTCCCGGGTTAGGGAGGACCATGCGCTCTGTAGGAGGGAAGAATGTATCGACCATTCCGCTGGCATAGATGCCGAGGCAGTTGGGACCGATGAGCGGCAAGTCCGCTCTGCGGGCGATCTCGACGAGGCGCTCCTGCAGGTCCGTGCGTCCGGTTTCAGAGAATCCACCCGCGATTACCGCCACCCCTCCGACACCAGCTTCGACGCATTCCTCCACGACCCCAGGGACGTACTCGGCCCTCACCGCGATGACAGCCAGGTCGATCTGCTCCGGGATGTCGGATATCCGGCTGAAGATCCGTTCGCTGTGGTACGCCTTACCTTTCGGATTTACCCCGTAAGTCTTGACGGGATAGCGAAAGAAGTTCTTGTTGAAGATCACATTACCCGGGTGCCGCTCGTTGTGGAGGGACAGTCCGATAACGACCATCGTCTGGGGCTCGAACAGTCTGGTAAAATCCACGGATCCTCCCTCATGATAGGTACTGTGTTGTTCGATATATCCTGCGACACGCCGGCATGGGGTGTCAAGTACGATGCTTCATCCTACCTCTCGAGGGGCATCTTTTCGGTTTGCATGAGTTGTGATAAATAACTATTATTTTAAAGCTTTCTGTCTATTCTGTATGTCGGTCGGTTTCGTTTTTTAACCGGTTGCTGGTTCACTGAGTAGCGAAAGGAGATGCCATGCGGCGCGTTTTCGTAATTAGCTTGGTGTTCTGTATGCTTTGTGCGGGGACTGCCCTGGCTGAGGAAAAGGTAAGTCTCTTCAAGGTCTACCTGAACGAAAAAACCACAGACAATTTCCTCAATGCGTACAACGAATACGAAGCACAGCGACAGGATACGGTCAATTTCAATGCCACCATCATCCTCTCATACCTCCATCTGCTAGAGCTCGAGAGAAACCTTGCCCTACTCGATGAAAATGCCGTCAAGCTCGGAAACAAGACGAAGTTCCAGTATGGGAATATACTGCTCGAGCTCCGGCAGTACGACGAGGCTATTAGTCTGTATAAGCAGCTCAACGAAAAGGTTCCGAAATGGTCGTGCCCGTGGCGTCACCGGGGCGAAGCACATTGGAAGAAGAAAGAGTATGATAAGGCTGTCATGGCGCTTGAGAAGGCCATCGAAACGAGGGAAACACACTTCGATGCCTATACCATGCTCGCCGAAGTCCTGACCGAGATGGAGCAGTACGACCGGGCGATGGAGGTGCTCGAGAAGGGCCTCACCTATTACGGAAAGGACATCGAGGATCCGGAAGAGGAAGTGGACATGTTGGAGGTCGAGTTCCTGTACCTCGATCTCTGTGAAAAGACCGGTCAGACCGAGAAGTACCGGGAGCAGTACGAGAAGCTGAAAAAGCTGGCTCCTCATGACGAACGGTTAAAGAAGTAGCTCGGAAACCGGATCTTGCGGAAGCTGAACCCGCTGCTCATGTGGATGGAGCAGCGGGTTTTTCATTTGAATATTACTTCTTGATTGACATCACTGAGTGTTTCATTTAGATTGTTGAACCAGTGGGGCATCAAGATATTATCAACGTGGTCTAAATGTTGTGAGGCATAACTTTTTAATTAAATGTGAAAGGTGAAACGGAGGTCGGCATGAATATCTATGTTGGTAATTTGTCGTTCGAGACCACAGAAGGTGATTTGCGAGAAGCCTTTGAAGCCTTCGGACAGGTCACTTCAGCCACTATTATTAAGGACAAGTATAGTGGCGAATCAAGAGGATTCGGATTCGTGGAGATGCCCACTAAAACAGAAGCCCAGGCCGCGATCGACGGCCTGAACGGCAAGGAGTTGAAGGGACGAACGCTTAATGTTAATGAGGCTCGTCCTCGTTCTGAAGGCCGTCGCGGCGGTGGTGGTGGTGGAGGAAAACGAGGTGGGCGGCGTTCATGGTAAATGGTCTTTGGACTCAATACGCCAAAGATGAAATTTCCATAAAAAAGTATTCAGTCCTCATGGTCACTCGGTGGCGCTCGTATCAATCGGCTGATTCTAATCGTTATCTGTAGTATTCCTCATCTGTCCCCTTTCTTCGTGCAGGAAGCAGCGTATTTCCGCTTATTATAACGGTACGTTTTGTAATTGACTGAAATCAAACAGTTAGGTGAGACTTGACATTGTCCCTTTTTTGTTATATTAATTATACTTACTGACTTTCTATCAACGAAATCCGAGTTGAGAAATCTGAAGAACAGTCACCATTAATCAAAGAACCCGGAATCTTTTATTACATTAATAAGCCGAAGTGACTTTTTTAATATTTAGATTTGGTATCAATGTTTTGGATACCACGTATCTATTGTGAAGACGGAGGAATAAGTTATGGATCTCGGTTTGGAAGGTAAAAGTGCCATCGTGACAGGTGGCAGCATGGGCATAGGTACTTCCGTTGCCCTGGCGCTGGCTCGGGAAAGCTGCAATGTGGCCATCAACTACCGCCGCCATGATGCCGAGGCGAAAGAGGTGGTCCGAGAGATCAAAGAGATGGGCCGCAAAGGCCTGGCAATCAAAGCAGACGTCACCAGTTACGATGATGCACAGAAGATGGTGCAGACGGTTGTCAAAGAATTCGGCCAACTGGACATCATGGTCTGTAACGCGGGCATCAACTGGGACGGTGTCATCTGGAAAATGTCAGAGAAGCAGTGGGACACGGTGATCAATGTAAACCTCAAGGGTTATTTCAATTATAATAAAGCAGCCGCCATGGTCTTCAAGGATCAGCGACACGGCAAAATTGTGAACATCTCCTCCATCAACGGCTTGCGGGGCAAGTTCGCTCAGACCAACTACAGCGCCTCGAAAGGCGGAGAGATCGCCATGAGCAAGGCCTTGGCCAGGGAGCTCGGCAAATTCAATGTGAATGTCAATGTCGTCGCTCCCGGTATGGTCATGACGGAGATGGCGCGTAATATACCCCCTGAGTTCCTCAATAAGGCGGTGGATGAAACGGTTCTCGGCAGGATCGCATCACCAGAGGACTGTGCCAATGTGGTTGTCTTCCTCTGCTCAGACAGGGCCCGTCACATCACGGGTGAAGTCATCCAGGTTGACGGCGGTCAATACATATAGGAGGCAGGAAGTCATGACGAGAGTTGGAATCATCGGTATTGGGCACGGGGTATTTGGCCGCAGGAGTGACGCCACCGTTCAGGAGCTGGCCTTC
>SMTZ1_10004266_pt1 | contig 14389 bp, 16 predicted proteins | sample DeeMarSWOR136_30_FD_25667 | JGI IMG/M metagenome (IMG submission 25667) | reverse complement strand
AGTCTTATTCTTCCCGCCAGTTCCAGTCCCGCCCGCCCTTGAAGACGGCGGCATTCATCTCGTTACTTAAAAAGAGGAGATTGGCATCGGGATAACGCAACGCCATGGCATAAAAGAACGCTTCGGTATCGTCCGTTTTCGCCAGCTCTTCCTCCGTGGCGATGAGATAGTCTCTGGTAAAGGTAAACGACGAATTATCGAAAGGCATTCCCGGCTTCTGGTGCCCCGGGATGACCACCTCGGCCCCCATCTTCTCCAGGAGTTCGATATCCCGTATCCACTGCTGCCGCTCTTCCGCCGTCACCTCGCAGGTAAACGGGTGCGCCTGATTAAACAGCACGTCGCTGCCGTAGAGCGTTTTTATACAGGGTATCCAGACTACCGTGTTGTGTTTCAGGTCTCCCATGATTTCCGGAAGTATCTCGATGCGGTGCCCCTCCAGCTCGATGAAGTTCTCGGTAAGTGATTCCATATTTACCGCCTTTCTGGGTACGTTCGTCGGGCCGATGATATTCTCCCAGTGGTCTATTTTGCCGAACATCTGCTGGTTGATGGTGCGGGCTACCGAGGGCAGCGCCGTGACCCGCGCCTCGGGGAACGCCTCAACAACCGGTCCCAGGCCGAAGTAATGGTCGGGGTGGGCGTGGGTTACGTATATCGTTTTCAGGGTTTTACCCGTTTCCAGTATCTCGGCGGCGACCCGGTGCCCGTTAGACAGGCTCCACTGCGCGTCGATGAGGACAGCGTCGGTCTTCCCCGTGACGATTACGGAAGCGACGGCAAAACCGCTCTCATCACTGAAAAAGACCCTGGTATCCGGTAAATCCGGCCCGTGTGTGTTTATTCTTGTTTCCATAGACTCACCTTCTTCAAAATATGTTTAAGTTTATCAAGCCATATTTTAATTTGCAAAAATACCGATAAAACCCTTTGACACACCCCCCATCCGATGTTATCATTATTCCGTTGGAATAGCTTATCAAGCTAACTAAATGCCAAATTTAGAATTATATATTGCCCTCCTGGTAATCTGCCTGGTGCTGTCCGCCTTCTTCTCGGGTTCGGAAACGGCTTTTATCTCCCTGCAACGCTTCAGGCTGGAATATCTGGTCAGCAGCGATGTAAAAAACGCCAAAAAGGTTGCCAGGCTCGTTGAAAAACCGGAGAAATTCCTCTCCATCGTTCTCTTCGGCAATACCCTGGTCAACGCCGCCGCTGCCGCCCTGGCTACCGCGATCGCTGTCCATTACTGGGGCGAGCAAAATGGTATCATCATCGCCACCATCGTACTCACCGTTATACTGCTGATTTTCTGCGAGGCCACCCCCAAGACCCTCGCCGCCAGGCATGCCGAAAGATTGTCCCTGCTACTGCACCGGCCCATCCAGATAGTCTCCTGGCTGTTCACCCCGTTCGTTATCGCTCTCAGCTGGCTGGCTACCGCCTCTACCCGGATTGTCGGCGGAAAGCTTGTGCCCCTTTCTATCATCAGCGACGAGGAAATCCGCACCATGATATCGGTGGGACATAAAGAGGGAACGGTCGAAGAAGCCGAAGCCAAGATGCTCCATAAAGTGTTCGATTTCGGCGACCGCCCCGTCCACGAGATCATGGTACCCCGCCTGGAAGTTCATGCCCTCCAGCAGGGCTCTACCGTCGCCGATTTCCTCAAGCTCTATATGGAAGCCCCTATCTCGCGTTATCTCGTATACCAGGAAAACATGGACAACGTCGTGGGGACACTCGCGGTCAAGGACGTGCTCATGGCGCGCGCCAGGGGTACCATCACCGAGGAAAGCACGATTGACGACCTGGTTCGTCCGGCCTATTTCACTCCCGAGACCAATCTTATCAACAAGCTCTTTTTTGATATGCGTGACCATAACTACCGCATGGCGGTGGTTATTGATGAATACGGTGGCACCGCCGGTATCGTCAGTCTCAGCCGACTCGTCGAGGAAATTGTCGGTCAGGTCGGCGATGAAATGGCTGGTATCGAAAAGGACTACGAGATTATTAACGAAAATACTTACCAGATTGACGGCGGGATGCGGGTCAGCCAGGCTAACGAAGAAATGGATTTAAAACTGCCCGAAGGTGAGGACTACGAGACCGTCGCCGGTTTTATCCTCAGTCTCCTCGGGCACATTCCCCGGCGTAACGAACAGCTGCGTTACCACGGTCTGAAAATGGTTATTACTGAAATGAAAGGGCAGAAAATCGAGAAGATACTTCTCACCAACGAACGGCGCGCAAATTCAGGACAACTGAGGAAGTAAAGCAGGTAAATATGACCGGTACCGAAACAGCATATATCGTTTTACTCGTACTCTGCGTGGGAATTACGGCCTTCTTCTGCAGTTCGGAGACGGCTTTCCTTTCTCTACAGAGGGTAAAGCTGGAGCATATGGTCAGCACCGGTGCCAAGAACGCGAAAAGAGTCTCCAGGATGATAGAAAAACCGGAGAAACTCCTGGCGGTGGTCCTCCTCGGCATTAACCTGGCCAATACTGCGGCCGCCGCCCTTGGTACGGCCCTGGCTGTTACTATCTGGGGCGAGGCGGGTATCATCTACGCTACCATCATTATCACCGTGGTTATCCTGATTTTCGCCGAGACAACGCCGAAAACATTCGCCGCCCGGCATGCCGAAAGCACGGCCACATTTTTCGTGCGTCCTCTGGGCTTTATCTCCTGGCTGCTGACACCCTTCGTAAGTACCCTGAGCTGGATAGCCAACAGCCTGGCGAAGGCTCTTGGCGGCGCCCCGGAATATAAGTCCCTGGCCAGTGCCGATGAAATCCGCACCATGATTTCCGTCGGCCACAAAGAAGGCACCGTGGAAGCCGATGAAGCCAGGCTGCTCCACAAGGTTTTTGAGTTCGGTGACCGTCCCGTCCATGAGGTCATGGTGCCCCGCCCCGAGGTCGTCGCGATTATGGACGGCTCCAAGCTGTCCGACCTGCTGGCTCTTTATGCCGAGAATCCCATGTCCCGGTTCCCGGTCTACAAAGAGAGTATGGACAATGTCGTCGGCATAATCTCGGTCAAGGACGTTATGATGTCTCTGGCTAAGGGCATCGTCACCGAGGATAGCCCGATTGACGAGCTGGTTCGTCCGGCCTATTTCACCCCCGAGTCCAAACATACTGACGAGCTATTTGCCGAGATGCGTGATAATAATTACCGCATGTGCGTGGTCATCGATGAGTACGGCGGTACCGCCGGTATCGTCAGCCTCAGCCGGCTCGTCGAGGAAATCGTCGGCGAAGTCGGCGACGAACTGGCCGGTGTGGAAAAGGACTACGAGATTATCAACGAGTACACCTTCCAGATAGACGGCAGCATGCGCATCGATGAAGTCAACGAAGAAATGGAACTAAACCTGCCGGAAGGTGAAGACTACGAGACCGTCGCCGGTCTTATACTGCATCTCCTGGGCCACATCCCCGAGACCAACGAACAGCTCCGGTACAAAGGCCTGAAAATGGTCGTCACCGAGATGCGGGGACTCAAAATAGAAAAAGTGCTGGTGACCCGGGAACGGCAGGCCAGAGCGGCTACATCGGACGCTAAAGAAAAGAAAAAAGAAGCCGGTGATAATACCGCCGAAGACACTAAAGCCTGAAGAAACGCTTCTTCCAGATACTGGCACGAGGTGCTTTATGCAACGCCTGCGCATCAGATTTCGCCGCGGTGAAGAACTTAAATACCTGTCCCATCTCGACTTGATGCGACTCTGGCAGAGAGCGCTGAACCGCGCCGGAATCGGGCTGGCTTACTCGGAAGGATTTAATCCACACCCCCGCCTGTCGCTGGCGGCCCCGCTGGCTCTGGGAGTAACCAGCGAAGCCGAGTTGATGGATATCATTCTCGCTAAATGGTCCTCACCGCACTCCTTCACTGCCGCCGTCGGCCGGCAGCTACCGGAGGGTATTGAAATCCTTCAGACCTATAATATCGCCCTTACCCTGCCATCATTGCAGTCCCAAATCACCTTTGCCGAATACTCGGTTGAGGTTAAAACGGATAAAAGCCGCGAGGAAGTGGAAACCGATGTAAAATCGCTGTTGCAGCTGGAAAGCCTCCCCTGGCAGCACCAGCGCGATACCGGGCCCCGCCATTACGACCTCAGGAAACTGATTGATGACCTCTGGCTCATCGACTGGCGTCAAGGCTATGCCGTTATCGGCATGAAGCTCCGCTGCGATAGCGGCGGCTCGGGCCGCCCGGAGCAGGTCGCTGTCGCCCTCGGCTTCCAGAGCTACCCCGATTCCATTCACCGCACGGCCCTCATCCTCAAGTCCAATTAATTGCCCAATACTTTCTCGCCTCTTCGATAGGCGAGGAAGACACAGAGGTTGAGATAAACAACCAATAATCAACGTTAGTGGTGTATAATACCAGTAACGATGCCTAAGAAACATACTGAACTCACTACAGAACAGCGTGTCCGGCTCTTCATCAAAGAAAGCCGGCTCATCACCACAGGACAGAAACTGGTCATGGCTGTATCCGGCGGACCCGACTCCGTCTGTATGCTTGATATCTTGGTCAGATTGCGCCAGGAGCTCGGCATAGAGCTGCTTATCGCCCACCTCAACCATCAACTCCGCGGCGCTGCTTCAGATGACGACGCCCGTTACGTCGCCGATCTGGCTTCTCGACTCAGCATTCCGGCTGTTGTCGAATCGAGGGACGTGGATGCCTACCGTCGACAGTATCGCCTCACACCGGAGGAGGCCGCCCGCGAGGTACGTTATTCATTCCTGACCGACGTCGCCCGTTCCGCCGATACCCGTATGGTAGCGGTGGGACACACCCTTGACGATCATCTGGAAACCATCCTCATGCACCTGATACGCGGTAGCGGCACGCGAGGTCTCCGGGGACTCCTGCCCGTCAGCCGGTGGTCTTCCGGAAAAGCCGATATTACTGTTATCAGACCCCTCCTCGATATCAGTCGCGAGGAAACGGCAGCTTATTGCGTGCAAAACGGGCTCGAACCGCGCACCGACGCCTCGAACGACTCCCTCGTGCCACTGAGAAACAGAATCAGGCACGAGCTCCTCCCGCAACTCCGGGAATATAATCCCGGTATAGCCGAAGCTCTGCGGCGAACGGCGCGCCTCGCCGCTACCGACCTGGACTTTATTGATAGTGAGGTTGAGAAAGTCCGGAAAAGAGTCTCCTGCAAACTGAAAAACGCCATTGCCCTCGATAGAAAGTCCTTCCGGGTGTTACCGCCCTCGGTGCAACGTCATCTCCTCCTGGCCTCTATCGAGTCGCTGCTGGGCAGCACCAAGGACGTCGAAGCCGCCCATATCGAGGAAATGATGAACGTTCTTGATAAACCCTCCGGTAAAAAAACCGTGCTGCCCTGCGGTCTTATTTTCACCGTGGAATATGACAGATACGTTCTGGCCCCGGATTCCGCCGTTCTTTCACCCTATCCCGTACTCAGGGGCGAAACCCGCCTTAACGTGCCCGGTAGCACGTCTATTCCTGGGTGGGAAATCCGTGCTGAGGTCATCAAATCGCCCTTAAAAACCGGAACACCGGACGAATTTACCGCCTGCTTCGACTTCGCTGAAACCGGTAACGTACTTTCCGTACGCTCCCGGCGCCCCGGTGACCGTTTCCGGCCGCTGGGGATGAGCAAGACGAAGAAACTCAACCGGTTCATGATTGACGAGAAAATCCCACAGTCGTGGCGGGCGCGCATACCCATCGTTGTTTCACCGACCCGCCTCATCTGGGTGGTCGGTTATCGCATCGATGACGGCGTCAGGGTTACGACCGCAACCGGGAGCGTTCTACGACTTGATTTCAGGCGTATCTAGACATCCGACTCTGCCGGTTCTACTGGTTCTTCAATTTCAACCGGTTCCATCGGCTCCATCGTATCATCATCGGTCTTCCGCCAGCGATACATCAGTATCCCCGCGGTTACCAGCACGGCTATCCCGGCGATATACATTTCAATCTGGAGAATTGATAAATCTAATTCTATCTGCAGAATGGTCCCGTACGAAACAATCGCATGCAGTAAAGCCGCCAGAAGGTATAAACCAAGACCTTTACCCTTAGCCAGACCGTATCCTGCTATTGCCGAAGCGGCAACATGAAAGCCGACCATAAAGAAGATCTCCCAGTATGCGGCAAAGCCTCCTTCAAATCCTAACGATGCCGCGTCCCAAGGCAAGCCCACGGTGGGCAATATCGCCTGGTTATTTAGCCAGATAGCCTGAAAAACGCCAAAGCCGGCTCCGGCCATCGCTCCGATGGCCAGCCCCATCCTGGGACTTATATTCCGACCGCTTCTCGCCCACCAGAAGACCATCGGTACCATCTTGGCACCCTCCTGCACCAGCCCGATTATCAGTACGAAAGGTATTGTAGACAGAAGCAGCCAGTCGCTGAGAGTCCACGCGTCCCATATTTTCTCCAGTATATATATCTGGACGGCGGACCGCACCGGAACCTCGATAAATACAAATGCCAGCAGTGTCACGAAAGCGCTTGCCACCGCCACCGCCCAGAGCCAGGGGTGTTTTTTCAGCGGCGGCCAGTGACTCAGAAGCCAGATAGCACCGATTACGAAGGCTATCACTATTCCGTAGAAGATATAGTCTCCGTTGAGGTATGGATAGGAAAACCATGTTTCCAGTATGTCCACCAGTTCTCCAAATGTCGGCATGAACTTCCTCCTTCAGTTATAATACCCGTTTCAGCCGTGGATTGCGTGTAATGCCCGGTATTCGCCCCCGCTTGGCAATCGACTTGCCGTTTACCTCGTGCAGGTCGGCGGTGAAATCAATGGGTCTGGCTCCACTGATATAGCTGCCCACCCCGAATCCGTCCACCGGTGCTTTCCTCTCCAGAAAATTGGTGATTCTCTCGGGAGTGACGCCCCCGCTGACAAAGATGCCCACGTTATTATGCCCGGCCTGGTCCAGTCGGGCGCGTACTTCTTTGACCAGCTCCACCGTTACCCCGCCCCGCTCCGATGGCGTATCGAGTCTCACGCTCTGTAGTTTCTCCTTCAGCGCCTCGGCCACCCGCAGGCTCTCCTCTGCCTCATCCTTGAATGTGTCCACCAGCGATACGCGCGGTATGTCCGGCGGCATGTGCTTATCGAACAGAAGGGTAGCTTTGACCGTATCCCCGATGATGATAATCAGGGCGTGCGGCATCGTACCCGACGGCTCCACTTCGGCCAGCCTGGCGCCGATGATACTGGAGCATCCGACGCATCCCCCCACCACCGCCGCGTAGTCCATCACGCCGGCCACCGATGGGTGAACGTGCCTCGCACCGAAGCTTATGAGGGGTTTACCCTGGGCGGCATCAACGCATTCCCTGGCTGCTGTCGCCCAGCCGCTGCTTTGCGCCAGCATCCCCACTATAGCCGTCTCATATACACCGTAGCTCTGGTAAGGTGCGGTAATACGCAGTACCACTTCTTTAGCCTCGATAGGGTCGCCTTCGGCCAGTGCCCATACCTCGCGTTTATCTACCGGTAATACCTCATCCAGTAATGCCTTCACCTCTTCCATGCCACAGAGTATCCCGGCGCGGCTCCCGAAGACTTCCATTGTTGCCACGGGATTGATATTCTCTTTTTTCAGGATATCTATGGTGCGGACAAAATAGATGTCAGATGTATCTCCGGAGACGATTTCCGGCGACGGTTTGAAATTCGGCTTGGGCATGACTCACCTCCTATACAAGCTTCGCTCCGAGAACCTTTTCCATATGGTCCAGGGCGAAGCGGTGCGCCGCTTCATCCGGGGAAGCGACGCAGTCCACCGGTATCTCCACCTCGTAGTCGCGGTTGCGGGCGTCGGCGGTGGTATGCATCACGCAGATATTGGTCAACACTCCACATATGATGAGCTTGTCCGGCTTAATTTTTTTAAGTCTCTCTTCCAGGTTCGTGCCGTAAAAGCCGCTATAGCGTTTCTTGGGTATTATCTCGCCCTCGTATTTCGCCAGTTCCGGGATTATCTCGGCCTCGGCGGTTCCGGCGATACAGTGGGGCGGGAACATCTCGAACTCCAGGTCGTCCGGGTCGTGGTTATCGCAGAGGAAGATAATTTTTGAACCTTCTGAAACCTCTTTATCCAGTAATTTCATAATATTGGGGATAATCCTCCTCGGCTCCGGCCCGAGATACAGAGGATAGCCCTTCTCCATGAAGCCCCGCAGCATGTCTACAACCAGTACGGCATTAGGCATTATTAACCCCTGCTTCCTCTGGTACGTTAATGTTTGGTTTCATTAAATAAACCCCATTACTTTGAATTACTCTCCATCGGTGGGGGTGTCAGTTTTTATAGCCGGAAGCTCTTCCTCAAAAACTATTTCCCATGTATTCAGGTCAATGGCTATCCCTATACTCATCTCTAAGGGTTCGCCGAAATTAATGGAAACATAGGGATATATCTCGGCATCTTCGGGGACACCTACATATCTTATTCCCACCGAAGAACCTTCCGGATATACAACCACTTCTCCCCGCGGTATTCCTATCTCTACTATTTCGTATACAAATGTCTGGCGAATGCCGTAACCCTCACCTTTAATACTCGGGTATAAGGCTATCCAGCAAATATTAGTCCAATACTGACTTTCCTTCTGCAGCCAGCGCTGCGCTCTCGGTGTATCCAGAGCTATTTCCACCAGTTTCGCCTTCTCCTCTTCCGTGAGCCACCTCAGGTTTTCCGGAAAATCCCTGGGAAGTTCGGGCACTACCCCTATATCCGTTATCGGCGGTGGTACTAGTATAACGGTTGCTGCTTCAGATACCAACGCCGGTGGTCCCTGTGGAGTGGTTGCTGGTTCAGATACCGTCGCCGGTTCTGTTTGTGTCGTAGTTGTCAGCTCAGAACATCCGCCCGTGACGAAAAGTGTTAACAATAGCATTACTACCGCGAACCAAAACATCCTTTTCATCTTCTACCTCACACCCTTTTGACTAAGAAAGCGAGACTTTGCCTTCTCTAGTCACCATCTACTCGATAAACACCCTACTCTCCCCCACCTGCTTGACCACCTCGCCGATAACCCTGATTTCCGATAGCTGTTTCGTAATCCGGCTGACCTCTTCCGGGTCGCAGATGACCGCCATGCCCACGCCCATGTTGAAGACGTGGTACATCTCGTCACGGTCGACGTCACCGAGTCGTTGGATAAGAGGGAAAATCGGCGGCACATCCCATTTCGTGCTATCAAACCGCACTCCCAGACCGTCCGGCAGCGTCCTCGGCACGTTATCGACCAAACCTCCCCCAGTGATATGCGCCATCCCCTTGATATAAGGCAATAAAGGTTTTAACTGGTTATAGTAGCAGGTGTGAGGTTCCAGCAGCGCCTCTCCCACCGTCCTGCCGAGCTCGTCGTATTTCTTTTGAAGCGCTTCTCGCGTCTCGCCGAATATCTTCCGCGCCAGCGAGTAGCCATTGGTATGCAGCCCGTTGGAGAGCATACCAAGCACGGCGTCCCCCACCTTAATCGACTGCCCTTTGATGATTTTATCCTTCTCCACCACGCCGATGATGAAACCCACCAGGTCGTAGTCGTCCTTTGTTGCATAAAGACCCGCCATCTCGCCGGTTTCCCCGCCGATGAGGGCGCAGCCGACATCCTTACAGGCTCTGGTCAGCCCCTCGACGATAGAGGCTACTTTCTCCGGTACCATCTTGCCGAGACCGATGTAGTCCAGAAAGAAAATCGGTTCCGCTCCGCAGGTGAAGATGTCGTTGACGCAGTGGCTGACGATATCGATTCCAACGGTATCATGCTTGTTGAGGGCATTGGCCAGCTTGGTCTTCGTTCCCACCTGGTCAATGCTAGATACCAGCACCGGGTTTTTATACCCCTTGAACTCGTACATCCCCCCGAAAAAACCCACGCCACTCAGGACCTCGGGACGCAGTGTCGACTTTACCAGCTCGCTGATTCTCGCGACCGCTCTGTCCTTGGCGCTGATATCGACACCGGCTCTGGCATAGGCATCTTTCATCACCTTGTCCCCCATTCTGGCAAATATTATGTCTAAGATTACCAGAATATTTACCCCGTCTGCAAACGAATATTCAGGAAAAAAGGGGTCTCTGTATTTACTCTTCTTAAGCCCCATTGGGGAGCGGTCTGCCTGGAAGGGCTGGCACCCCTCTTGCATGAAAATGCGTAATACCTTAGAATGATATGGCGCGAGGCGACGTGGCCAAGTGGTTAAGGCGGGGGTCTGCAAAACCCCTATTCACCGGTTCGAATCCGGTCGTCGCCTCCAGTCGTAAATAAAAAGGGCTGCCTCTTGATGGCAGCCCTTAACTTTTCCGGTTACCGTTACTTTACGACAGACAGGGTTCTATTTCGTCCTCGTAGACGGCAATCTCCTTCTTTTGCTCCCCCACTTTTACATTATACATATAAAATATCTGGCTGTTACGCGGATTTATCCAGTAATAATTGGATACTTCTCCCACTTCACCCGCGTACTGGTTTATTTCATTTTCACGCTGTGTCGCTCCCTGTTCACCAACAGGCTGGATGATAACTTTTTGCCCCACAACGTATTTGGGTTTTGCTCTTTTCTCCTGCATTGCCATTTGCGCATATTAATACTAAATCGATTTTTTGTCAATAGCCAATACGGAAATACCCCGTTGATTTTTATATTTTTATCTTAATGCCAGCCCATGCCCTGGCGGAGACCCCGTATATAGGCCGCCTGTCCGGCATGCTGCAGACTGTCGCTCAGCGTTCCCATCAGCATCATCCCCCAGGTCGGCGGCGGTTTGAACGGCGTGCCCTCGAATACCCTATCCAGGTCCTGCGGCGTTAATGTCGGGAAGAATTGCCTGGAGCGTTCCAGAACCGCCTTCTGGTAACCGAGTAAAGTCCCGGCGTCCGGCGACCTGTATTTCGCCAGGTCCTCCGCCTTGTGGCCCATGCCACTGTCCCTTTCGTCGGCCTCACGCCCGAACTTCTCATACCACCTGTCCTTTATCCACAGCTGCTCTTCCTCCATCAGAGTAGACACCATGACGTCGTGCCAGCGCGTCAGGTGCCAGGCAAGCCATCCGATGCTGTTGCAGTCGGGCTTGGGCTGCCAGTTCAGGTCCTCATCGTTAAGCCCTTCCAGGGTGTACTGCAGCGCTCGCAGTACACCTTCATAACCATTCGTTACCATTTCATGCCATTCCATACGTCCCTCCTGTTATGAACATAAAATAACAGCAATACCCGTATTACCGGTACTGCTTACTACATAATGGTGATAAATAAATACTTAAGTCAAGCGCTCTGAAGCGCAAGAGCCTGGAATTCTGAGAAAAATTAAGGCGTTTTTCCAGCTGGAAACACTGAAAGATGATGGAATTCAATGGTAAAAGGTCTAAAAAGGCTGCCAGCCCTTGCCCTGTCGCAGGCCACGCACGTAGCCTATCTGACCGGCGTGTTCCAGGTTATCCCCCAGCACGCTGATAATCCGTACGCCCACCGTCGGCAGCGGCTGGAACCAGGGCTCGTTGAGTTCTCTGTCCAGGTCGGACTTTGAAAGCGTGGGAAAAAACTTTTGAGACCTTTCCATTACGGCGCGGTGGTACGCGAGCTGCGTCTCGGTACCCGGTGTCCTGAAGGCGGCAACATCCTCCGGGGTATGCCCGAAGCCAATATCTTTGGGGTCAGCTGGCCTGCCGAATTTAGCGTGCCAGCCTTCCTTTATCCACAGCTGCTCCTCGCCCATCAGCGAGGCGATATGGTCGTCCTGCACCCGCGTTAGGTGCCAGGCAAGCCACCCGATGCTGTTGCAGTCGGGCTTGGGCTGCCAGTTCAAATCCTCATCACTGAGCCCGTTAAGGGCGCGTTCCAGTATCTCCATGATCCGTCCGTATCCGTCCACCATCATGTCATGCCATTCCATTGCTGCCTCCTTTTTTGATTAATGATTCTATATTGCCTGATATTGCATCAGTGATGTTCAGCTGGTGATAAATATCATCTGGTTTTCGCCTGAAGCATCTCGGGTACGTCGGTTGATTTCTCCGGCATGGTCACCGCTACACGTGACAGACCTTTTTTTCTTCTACCGGTGTTTCCCCTCCAGGCAAATCCGCCAAATACCCTGACCGCCTTGTGCATAACCCATTTTGTAGATGGAGATACACCCAGCACCCCCATTGCTTCCAGGAAAACGTCGTCAGCTTCTTTACGGGAGCGTTTCTGCTCCCAGTAAAGGTAGTCATGGATAATGGCGGCATTACCGTACTTGCCCCAGCGGGGAATTATCATCCACAGGAATCTGGGAACGCTGGCAAAATCGGTCATGAAACCTATCGGTACGTCTATGGTATTGCCACTACCTTCTTCGCCGATATCATACCCGAAGTCCTTCCTGGTAACCCATGTCCTGCCATCGGATAGCGGTGAAACTGTTAACACTTCCGTGAATCTACTCATCTTCCCATACCTGCCATATTGGTGTAATGTGAATATATGTAATATTTGGTCATTATTATTATATATATTTTAGTTTATTCTGCCCGCCGGTATGATGTACAGGGGCTCCTCGTCCTCTGCCAGGCCCAGCAGTTCGGCTACTTTATCGTCATGAAAAGCCCCTATCGTAACCAGTCCCAGCCCCATGGCGGTAGCCTGCAGGCATATGTTTTGGGCGGCGTGTCCCGCCTCGATGTGGACATACCTGATGCCTCGTTCTCCATACTTGCCGGTCGTTCTCTCGTATATTGCCGTAATAACTATCGACATCGCGCCTTCTCTCACCGATGACTGAGATAGAGCGGCTTCAGCCAGTTTGCCTCTCATGTCGCCTTCGGTGATCAGCTCCAGCCCGTGACTTCCGGGCAGGTAATGATAGATACCGGGAGCCAGGTCTTCGACATTACCGACGACTATATAGAGCTCGAGGGGGTACAGGGCTCCCGCCGACGGGGCCGTCCGGTAACCGCTCTTATTGGTAATCCCCTGCCCGGCCCACAACAGCTGAGAGACCTCGTCCAGCGTTAACGGTTCAGTCGAGTAACTCCTCGATGACCTCCGCTCCAGCAGGCTCTGCTCAATCGAAAAATCGCTCTCGTACTTCGGCTCGTGTAAACTGATAGTATCGCCTTCTCCCTGCATAGCATTCCCGTTATTCATCGGTACCACCTCAGTCTCGTTATTGGCCTGACACCCTGAGATGATCAAGACAATGGAAGACAATAACAGTAGATGTACCGCTTTCATCATACGCTTAACCGGATATCCATTGTGTACGCTGAGACTCTTATTATATTCTTTTCACTGTATTTGTCAAATTACATTTAAGCTCGTTCCTTGACACTCCCCCCACCACCCCCTATAATTGCTCTGACTTCTTCAGGATACGGGGGTTTTAACCATCATGAAAATTAAAGCTCTGGCGGTTCTTCTGGGATTATTGGTAGTTACTACATTCGGTGCCGTATTAATGGTGGGATGCGATAGCGGCGGGGGCGGATTTTCCAGCCTCACTGAATTAATCAGGATGGCGCCGTATGATGTCGAAATGGTGCTGTTTGTCGACTTTAAGAAGATAATGTCAGATCCAGACTTCGAGGAACTCTATGAAGAGATGAAAGAGTCGTTTGAATCTTCAATTGGTTCGGCCTCCGACAGGGATATCATAAATTTCGACGATATTCATTATATCGGACTGGTCATGGTTGATTATGAAGAGATAATCCTGATAAATGGAGATTTTAACCTTGATATTATCAGGGAATCACTCGAGGATGAGGATTTCGATAAAGATAGTTATGGGGGCGTTGAGATATGGTACGGCTATAGCGGTGCCGTAGCAATTCACGATGGTGCCCTTATCCTCGGTGATGATGAAGGTGTTGTAAAATCCGTGGAAGCTTTAGTTAATCCGGATAAATCGGCCTACGAGAAGAACAAGGACATCCGTGATGTCACCGATGAGCTTTCATCCGGGCTCTTCTCCATGGTCACCGCCGAAGCGTATTACCCGGGTGCGGATGCTGCGGGCATGACTATTTCTAAACTGAATTCAGAATTAATCAAATTCAGCGGTTGCATTATTTTTGGTAATAGTGAAGACGCCGAGGATTCTTTACGTAATATTGAATTAGATATGGAATCAGAGGACTTTTATCACCTTAAGGTAAGTCGCTCGGGAAACTTTGTTAAATTTTCTGCAGAAATCGATATTGAAGAGTCGGGAATCTTCTGGTAATTCGCGCCGTTTTATTTGGTCCGGCATTAACCTAACGGGAGCTACTGTAATCCGCCTGCTTTCTTGACACCCCTTCTCTTAGAACCTACAATAGCTCAAGGAGTGCCGGGATGGCGGAAATGGCAGACGCAGCGGACTTAAAAT